>JAEEGL013856722.1_pt1 | contig 30238 bp, 29 predicted proteins | sample 9134231 | NCBI WGS metagenome assembly JAEEGL01 (sample SAMN16246548, study PRJNA631951) | gut metagenome | biome: gut microbiome; feature: rumen; material: fiber-attached | host: Bos | place: Iran: Karaj | collected 2018-10 | reverse complement strand
CTCCACGGTAAGTGGCATGAAATCAGTACCCGGGACGGCGTCTTTTGCACTACAAACAGTAGCCAAAAGCATAGTGTCACCCAAACGAACCACAACGGAACCATCGGCTTGTTTCGCCAATTTTCCCGTTTCGATTTCGATGGTACGACCATCACTCAACGTGATCACTTTTTTAAAAACTTGTAACATATCTATTTATTTTGTGTATATAATTCGCCTATTATAAATAGGAAAAGGCAACTTGAAAAAATTGCCTTCCCACTAATAGATTTTGTATCGTAAAATTATTTACGAATATTTAATTCCTTAATCAAGCTACGGTATTCTTCTATGTCGTGGTTCTTTAAATAGTCCAAAAGACTACGTCTTTTACCAACCAGACGCAACAATGCACGTTGTGTAACGAAATCTTTGTGATTTTCTTTCAATTTTTCCGTCAACGCATTGATTCTTTCTGTGAAAATAGCAATTTGACACTTCGTAGAACCTGAATCGTTAGCTGATTTACCGAATTTCTTTATCAATTCAGCCTTTTTTTCTGTAGTTAAATACATAATATTCTGTTTTTCTCTTAAATCTGTTTTTTCAAGACGCAAAAGTACACGTTTTTATTTAATTACAATCGTTTACGAGTTTTTTTTTCAAAAAACATTTACAAGTTTTGCCCATTCATTGTCTTTTCATACTTAAGCAATTGTAAATAAGAAAAATAACCGCTCAATGCTGTGATGAGGAATAGTATTCCCGCCGCCGTTACCGCAAACGAAAATGTGTACGTGTCGGATAGATATCCGAGAATTGGTCCGACTATCGTAAATCCAAGTCTGATGAGTAAATCTCTGACCGACAATACCGTAGCACGAATTTCGGTGTCGCAGTAGTTTTGTATGAGTTCTTTGAGAACTGGCGTAGCGTAGCCTCGTACAAAATAAAACAGAAATGCAAAGAGCAACGAAACAACCAACGACGGAATGCCCAATGCAAAATATCCGAACGGCACGAGAATTACTATCATCAATATCATTGGTTTTATGCCAAAGATTTTTTCCAATTTGTTGGAAAACAAGGAAGATAGCGCCACGGTCAAATTAAGCAAAACCCAGATTGTGGTCGTCTGTATTTCTGAGAAATCTTGAATGACGAAATAGGTCTGTATTGTCCATGCCATAGTCAGTGTGGCAATGCCAGTGACCGACGACAGCATTGTCGTTCTACTCAGTCCTTTGTGTTTGAACAATGCAAAAAATCCTATCTCGAAAATCTGATTGAGCGATTTGTGCAGCAATTTTCCTCGTGACGGCTCCACCAACATACATGCTGCCGGAATTGCCGTCAGGGCAATGACAGACTGTATCCAAAATACCGAATTGTAAGAGGTGAGTGCGGCGATTGCCCCTCCGAACAGTGCCGCCGTGGTTTCAGCAAGACAACCGAGCGACGTGACGCGTCCTTCGTACTTTAAGTATTTTTCCTGATTTTGTGATTGTTGCAATGAATCGTACAACATGGCGGAATCGGTTCCCGAAATGCAGCTGTTTCCCACGCCCATAATCGCTTCGGCGACGAAAAATGCCCAAAAATTGTGGAGGTTCGCATAAATCAAAAATCCCGAAGCCGACAAGATTGTTCCTGCAATCAATGTCTTTTTACGCCCAAGCACGTCGGCAAAATATCCCGACGGAACCGAAAATAACGCACTCGAAAATGAATATGCGGCTTGAATTAAGAAAATTTCCGTAGCCGAAAGCCCGTGAGAATCATAGAATAAGCCGATAATCGGCATATAGAGCATAAACCATTTGGCACAACGGATTATGTACAATTTCGAAATGTTTGCATCAATGCTCATTTCTGTAGTTTTTCAACATCTAACGTGACGGAGCTCAGGCGGTTTTTGACGTTCATACGTTTTCTGTGAAGAAGCATTTCTTCGGATTTTGCACATTTGATTCCGCGTTTCCGCATTTCTTTGTTTTTCCCAATTTCGGTTTCGGGAAATGGTTTGTTGAAAAATAAAATATTGACGGCCAATGCCACGAAGGCTATTGCCACAAGAACGAGTACTGCTAAAAACGTGTGCATAAATCCAATCTGCTATTTGTAATTCCGAAACGGTGCAAATCTATAAACTTTCTTGTGATAATTGCTATTTCACATTGATTGATTTTGCAATGAACTTCTGATAGTTTCGGATTGTTCCTTGGTAGTATTTAATCTTGTCGTTTTCGGCTTGCTTGACGCCTTTTCTGTAGTCGGAATATTCCTTGTGGCGGTAATTTTCCATGGAATTGTCGTTTTGCAAAAGGCTTACAACGTCTTTGTACAGGGTTACGTCGTCGCTCAGGCAGTTCGAAAGTTTTTCGTTGAATTCTGTAATGACGTTTATTTGCTCGGTGAATTTGTCCAATTGTGCGTTGAATGCCAGTGCGGTTTTCTCGTACAAATCATCTTCGCCGTAGTCGTTTGCCAACATCACTTTTGCTTTTTTGAGCGACTGTAAAGCCGAAACGTTTTCGTTCACGTAGTTTTGAATGAGTTCGTAGAACTGCGTGGTTTTTTCAGCCAACATTTCCAACGCCGGGTCGGTGTAGGTGTCGTTTATTTCGCCGGCAACGGAAAATACGTCGAAATAGCTTTTCTTGAGAACGTATTTGTCTGAATAATAGACCAATGAAAGGTTGCTGCCTTTTCTGTCGAGATACCTCGAAAGACTTGCGAGTTCGGTGTTACAAAGTTTTGACGCGCTTTGCTGCTGTGTGTATAGCGTGTCGAGGTTTGCCTTGCAGAGCGGACGAAGAATGAGAGAATCGTATTCCTTCAAAATCATGTCCTTTTTTTCGAGCGATTCATAGCTGTTGTTTATCAGTTGCGTGCCGCCGTCGAGCAAATCTTTGCTTTGAATCATCGGTTTTTGCAAATCCACAATGTCGCGGAGTGCATATTTGTCTTTGTTTTTCGCAATGTATGCCAATATTTTTTTGTTTTGCGAGTTGATTTTGCCTATTGCTTTGATTTGCTGCGAGTTGACTTTCGCCTGTGTGCTCAACTGCATAGAAAGCAATTTGTTCGATGTGATGAGGTCGTTTTTCCATTTTTCGCTCCGTGTCTGTTTGGTCTCCATTTCGCGAATATTGTTCTGTGCCGCTATGGTGAATAGGGAATCTGCTATCTTCCCGTTTTTCCATGCTTTTTCGGATTCTTCGAGCGGTGCGAAAATTTTCCCTTTTGATTCAATATAATATGTGTTAAAGAAATTTTTTAAGGCAAAATAGTAGTAAAGAGCCTTGGTGTATTGGTTCGCGGGGTTGGTAAATTCACTTTCGTTGGCGACGTAGATATATTTGTCAATAGCGCTTTTCTGATAAAATTCGTCAATAATCGGGTTTGCGGTCTGTGTTTCGGGATAATTTTCAAAATAAACCTGCATGAGCGAATCGCCGCCCATGTAATCAGAAATGGTCATAGGGTAGTGCATGAGCTGAAAAATTTCAGCCGCTGGCAGATGGTTTTTGAGTGCCGTGGCAGGGTTCATGTACAAATACGATGGGTTGTACGATTTTACTGCCCGTAGGTGCGAAGAGTAGGGGATTTTGAACAGTGTCCAGAAAAATTTCGACATCGGACTCATCCATGCAACGACTTTACTGGAAGCCGCTGTTAAGTCCATAATATACCAATTCTCGGACAAGTTTACCAAAGCCCATGCGTATTCCGTGCGGAAAAGTGTGTCGCCTGTCATGAAGTCGTAGTCTTTGGTGTAGCCGGGGACGTATATGGCAGGTATTTTCTGCGTTTTACACATTTCTACGAACAGTTTCACATATCCGTCGCTCAGAGCTTTTTTTGACCAAAGAATTTTCTTGATTGTTTTATTTTCCGCAGGTCGTTTTTCCATGGCGGAATAATCCAACTTAATATTTTTACAAATCCAATGCGAAAATGCTAAAACGGTTTCTTCGTCGCTCGAACAATCTTTTGCCAGTGTCGCCGACAATTTTTCTACATTTTTTGATTTCCAAAAAGGAACATGTCGGGAAAAACGATAAATCTCGGCTGTATCTATCTGTGAAACAGCCGTTAACGAAATTTGCAAACCTGCAAAACATAAAAGGAGAATTCTTTGAAAGAACCTCATTTTTAATCGTTTAAGTAAAATCGCATGCAATATATATAAATTGCAAATAAATTGCAATACCTCGTGACAGAGTATTTTACGCAAAAAGTATATTTCCGATAGAATTTTTCTGCGAGATTCCGTCAACTGTGAGAGAATTGTCGTGCTTCTTTTGGTGATTTCATCCACTTTCTTCCAAAATTCCTATATTTGCAAAGTATAATCGTAAAACAAAAACAAGAAACAGAAAGATTTGAAATAACATTTTGAACTTTAGCATCTATTCTCTAATCTGAGAAATCGCCAAAATTTTAAGGTTACACAGAATACGAATGCGATATGTTCACGCGTGGCGTGGATTGTTTCGTGCTTATTGTGTAACAGGTGTTTGGCGATACCTTCAGATTGATAAGTATTCAAACGAACAATTGACGCCTTTTTTATGCACATAGGGAACGCAATATATAATGAACTGAAACGGCAAGGACGCACGGTTGTGTGGTTTGCCAAAACCTTGCCGTGCAACCGAAGCACTGCCTACGACATATTTAACCGTTCCACGATTGACACCGAGCAACTTTCACGTATTTGCAAAATGTTGAACCACAACTTCTTTACTGATTTGCAACACGAAATGCAACGCAATTTGCAGGAAAAAGTGTAGGGAAATTGCCGACAGTTCTGTAGGGATATTACACACACGGTTTCCTTTGATAATCAATTAGTTATAGTTATTTTTGCAGTATAAATTTTGTTTAACTTTTAAAATTTTTACTACAATGGAAAAAATAGTAATTGAAATTTCAAAGGAACTTTATGAGATCATTTGCAAGATTAGAACCATTACTACTCCTTATGAAGTATGTGAAAAGGACGGAAAATATTATGCCGTGTGGTGCATACCTGCTCAATGTTTTAATAAGGCAGAAGCAGAGAGGTATTTTAACAGTCATTTAGATAGTTTAAAGAAGATTTTCAAAATAAACTAATTTAGTTATGAGAAATTTTTTTACTTTTTTCCTCACTCTGTTTATAGCAAGCAGCGTGTGGGCGTATGACTTTAAGGTTGATGGTATTTATTATAATACTGTAAATGAAAATGAGGTAACTGTTATAAGTAATCCTGGTTTTGAGTATAGGGGAGATATTGTAATTCCTTCGTCTGTAACGTACAGTGGAATCAATTATAATGTCACTTCGATTGGAGAAATGGCTTTTTGGGGGTGTCCAGACATAACCTCTATAATGATTCCAAATAGCATTACTTTGATTGGCTATAAAGCGTTTTATCGTTGTGGTTTATCATCAGTAACGATTCCCAACAGCGTTACTAGTATAGAAAATTCTGCTTTTGAAGAATGTCGCAATCTTAAGTCAATAAATATTCCAAGCAGTGTGACATCTATTGGTGACTGGGCTTTTTTATATTGTAATTTTACTTCGGTTACAATTGATTGCGATATGGATGTTACTAATAACTACATCCATATTGTAAAAGACGGCTTGCGGTATCGTGTGTTGAACAAAAGTTCTGTTGAAGTTGCCTGGTCATCCAACTCTTACACGGGTGAATTCGATGTGTCTCTTAAAGATATTGTAATTCCGGCAAGTATTACGGCAGGAAACACATTTTCAGTTGTGGGAATCGGTAAGTATGCGTTCGAAGACCTTGATTTAATATCCATAACCATTCCAAAATCAATTACATATATTGATGAGGAGGCTTTTGGCGGTACGTACCCACAAACAATAATCAATGAAAGCGGAGTGGTAGTTCCTTTGTATGGCTTTACAAAAAATGACCTAAGCTACAATATAACAGGAAAAGATTCCGTTAGTGTAGAAGGAGCATTCAGGTACTCGGATTCAGAATTCACAGGAGAGGTTACCATTCCCCAAACAGTTGAATTTTATGGGAAAACTTATACTGTGTATGAAATAGATAGTTATGCGTTTGAGGGCGGCAGTGGTCTTACCTCTGTAACCATACCAAATAGTGTCACTACTATAGGAAGACGGGCTTTTGAAGATTGTACAAGTCTCACTTCAATAAGTATTCCAAGTTCAGTGAATTATATTGGAGAAGAAGCGTTTTTTGGGTGCTCCTCGCTTAAAAAAGTAACTTGCTATGCGGTGCAACCACCCGAAGTGGAAGGAGATGTACTTGAGAACTTAAATGCGTATTTATATGTGCCCTGCCAAAGTGTTGAATCCTATGATTTGCATTCAAGTTGGGGGAACTTCAAGTATATCAAATGTATAGACTCTGAGTCTGTGGAACTTTCGTCTGATGCGGTAGAGGTTGATGCGAAGAACAACGAGGCTACGTTTTCCATGCCGCTCAATAGTGGCGCAAAATCCTACACGCTTACCATCTCAAATAATGGAACTGTGTTCTGTACGCTCAATTTCAACGAGAATGGACAATTGGTGAACATAGATTTCTCTACCACAAAGAGTTACGAACTCAAGGACGGCGTTGTTGGCTACCAATTCACGGTTACGGGGCTTTCGGCAGGAACAAACTATACGTATAAATTTGTTGCCAAAAATTCTGCTGGCTCTGTACTCAAAGAATATACAGGAGCATTTAGCACCACAGGTACGGCAACGGCAGTGGCAAACGTGGAACAAACGAATGCAATTACAATCTCCAACAGCAAAATCCTCGTAAACGGCGAAGCTCCGGCATTCGTGGTAACCGTTTCGGGTCAGAAAATCGCAAATGCAAACCTCAAGACTGGGATGTATTTTGTGGTGGTGGATGGAAATAGTGTGAAGGTTGTCGTACGGTAAAGAGATGTCTCTCTCCGCTTCGCTTCGTTCGACATGACGGAGCTTAGATGAGATAAAAGGAAAGAAAGGGAAAATTGCGAAGCAATTTTCCCTTTCTCTTTTCCCCCTTTCCCAAAGTTGCGTCATTTCGTAGCCGAGCAAAGCGAGGTAAGAAATCTTGTTATCTCACCGACGAAAGAATCAATTCCTTTCCCAATCCCATTTTGTTGGAAGCGAGCAAGCGTTTCCCAAAAACAAATGTGCCGTTAGGCACAAAATATTGGTAGAAACAACATTCTCTCATTTCTTTTCGTGCCGTTAGGTACGAAACTATTTGATTTCCTTAAAAATATACCATTCATTGTAATCAATACCGAATTTGCTCAACATGTCCTTATATTCATCTAAAAACGTTGTCGTTTTGTGATGTTTTTCTTGAGACGTTATATATTGAATAACCTGTGGTATTTGTGATTTACTATAAGAAAATGCTCCAAAACCTGACTGCCAAGAAAATTGTCCTTTAACAAAGTTGTTTTTATTTATCCATCTTGCAGAGTCACCTTTTACGGCTTTCATTAATTCTGATAATGCTTGCGAAGGTCGCAACCCTATTAGGATATGAATATGGTCTGGCATTCCGCCAATTGCTAAAACCTTATGCCCATTAGATTGAATAATGGACGTAATATATTGATATAGATTGTCTTTCCATAAATTTGAAATGAGAGACAAACGATTTTGTACCGAAAAGACAACGTGAATGTGGATTTGTGTATATGTGTTGGGCATAATTTTTTTTCAAAAATACAAAAACGTACCTTACGGCACGTTTAATAAAAAGATAAATGTTCGTATTCTACCGATATAAAGTGCCTAACGGCACAAGTTTTTCTCCTGTGTTTTTCCAACAATAGCACCATGTTGAGTGGTAGTTCGAAATTTTCGAACTACCACTTTTTCATCAAGTTCTTTTTCCTTGAATACATTCGCAATATGAAAACTAATTGTTGACTTTGCCTTTTGGAACAATTCAGCAATCTGCTGTTGCGTCAACCACACGGTCTCGTTCTCCATACGAACTTCCAAGCGAATGGTCTCATCTGGTTGATACAGAACAATTTCATTCTTGTTTTGTTCAGCAATCAAATTGGATTGCATGATGTTCAAATCTTTCATTTGGGTGTTTATTTTTGCAAATATATACAGAATTTTTCAAAAGCAGTTGGGTCTCTTGGATTTTCCCAATATCCCAATGCGCCTAACGGCACAATCTCCTTGTATGAAAGAAATTCGGTAGTGCTGTCGTATTACGGCAGCCATTTATTACGCATTGAGAATTGTGCATTGAGCATTATGCATCGCATTATCCTACCAAGAACGAAATTTCGTCTTGTGAGAATGGAATGGTCTGTTCGTCAGGCACGAAATTCGAGGCAAGCATTGATTTCCGTTGTTGAAGCATTTGGATTTTTTCCTCAATCGTGTTTTCGGAAATGAATCGGTATACGGTCACGTTGTTTTTCTGTCCGATTCGGTGGGCGCGGCTAATCGCCTGGTCTTCAACGGCAGGGTTCCACCACGGATCGAGAATGAAAACGTAGTCGGCTTGTGTTAGGTTAAGTCCCACGCCGCCGGCTTTTATCGAGATTAAAAATATCTTACAGTTTTCGTCTTCCTGAAAATCTTTTATGACAGATTCTCTGTTCTGCGTACTTCCCACAAGATACGAAAATTTAATCCCTTCTTTTTTGAAATGGTCTCTGAACAAGTCCAGATGGCGTACAAAAGACGAGAAAATCAGTACTTTATGATGGTGTATAATGTTCGGAAGCATACGAAGAACTTCGTCGAATTTGCCCGAACTGCCGTGGCCTTCAGCCAACATAGGGTGGTTTGCAATAAGACGAAGTTTCATAAGTGCCTGAAGCACGTTGATTGTAGATTTTTGGAACGTTTCTTTTTCTATCGTTTCAAAAATCATATTCCGAACTTTTGATTTCTCGGTTTCGTAGATTTTCGCCTGTGCGTCGGACATTTTACAATAACGAACCTGCGACGTCATTGCTGGCAAATCTTTTGCAACTTCCTGCTTTTCACGTCTGAAGATGAACGGCTTGATGATTCGTTTCAGTTGTGTAGAAACATTTTCGTCGTGTCGTTCAATGCCTTTTACGAAATATTCTTTAAAGAATTTCAGGCTACCGAGCATGTCGCGGTTAACGAAATTCAATTGAGCCCAGAGGTCGGTCAACGTGTTTTCTATTGGCGTTCCCGTCAACAAAAGCTTGTTGACTGATTTCAGTTTCAGTACGCTGGAATAAATTTTTGAGCCTGGGTTTTTAATCATTTGACTTTCGTCGAGCACAATGTAATAGAACTCAAATTCCTCGAAACTCTCAATGTCGTTTCGTAAAAGTCCGTAGGTGGTTAAAATCACATCGTAATCGTTAAAGTACATGAACGATTTATTACGTTCGTTACCGACGTATTTGAAAACCTTTATGTTCGGTGCGAATTTTTCAAATTCGTTGTACCAGTTATACACGATTGATGCCGGCGAAACGATGAGCGACGGTTTGTGCTCGCCCGTTTCTTTTTGTATGTTTATGACTTTCTGGAGCAGGGCAATTGTTTGTAGTGTTTTCCCAAGTCCCATATCGTCGGCAAGACAACCTCCGAATTTGTTTGCATGTAGGAAGCACAACCAGCGGTAACCTTCTATCTGGTACGGACGGAGCTGAGCGTTGATTTCCTTTGGCACCTCGTTGTCTTTCAGACCGTTGGTTTCTATATGCAGCAATCTTGTCTTGAGCGAATCCGACAACTGAATCGGCAATCGTTGAATTGTCTTGTAGTGAACGGCACGAACGGAGAAATACTCCTGTGTTCCGTTTTTGGTCGAGAATAGGAACAATTCTTTGTATTTTGCAAACCATTCCGTAGGAATGATTCCAATTTGATTGTTCGGAAGTTGCACGACAGGGTCTTCGTTGAGAATGTTTTTTCTCAACTTTTTGAACGGAATTTTATATTCGCCGAAAATCACAACTGCGTGAACGTCAAACCAGTCGATAGATTCCGAAACAACGTCCATTTCCAGTCGAGCTTGGAAATTTTGAATTTTTTGGTCGGCTTCGTCAAACACTTCCACATGATATGCGTCAAGCAGTTTTTTATTCTTTTGAATCCAGTCGAGTACTGCCATGTATTCGTCGCCGTCGGCATTTTTGCAAATCCAGAATCCTTTGTGACCGACTAAGCCTGTCGCTTCGACGTCTTTTAGGAAAATATTTTCCTGTTCTCTGTCGCGTTGTATGCGTTTATATTTTGGATTTCCGCTGATGTATTGGTAATCGACAAAGAAATTGCGTTCCGAAGATGCGTCGGTCACAATCCAATTTCCATAACGGAAACTAAATGAAATACCGACGTCGTTTTTGATGTTTTTTACGATTGCCGCCGAAATGACTGGTTTTTCGTAAACGTCGGTAATTTCAAAACCTTTGGCGATGACTTTATAATTTTTTATACAGTTCAGAACAAATCCGTCAAACGTCTGTTGCAGATACGACGGACTTGTGACAGGTTTTTCTGTTGTGAAATATGCTTTCAGCTTACTTGCTTCAATGTCAGGGAAATAGTAAAAATCCGTTCCGATTTTTATTATGTTAGGCGAATTTGAAAGAATGAGATATTGCTGGTTGAACAATTTCAATTCTTTTCCGCCTACGATTATTCGTAGATAGCGTTCCAAGAAACCGTCGGCTCTTTTTTCAAAAATAAATGTCACGTCGGGTTTGTCCATGCAGATTTCAATCTTGTCTTCCGGATAGAAGTTTGCACCGCGTATCTTGTTGTAAATCGGTACGTTATTGTCTTTTGCAAGTAAAAAAGCCTCGGCAAGATTTTTTTCGACGTATGGACGGATAATTCCTTCGAATTGTTGCTCTTTGAGCGGCAGTTTTTTGTCGCGTTCCTTTATCTTGAACAAAAAATCTTTGGGCTCGTCTTTTTTGTGAACCATTTTTCGCGTTGACGACGCGTCTTTTACATTATATCGCTTGTATAAAGCGCTTTCCTCGCAATTCGCCAATAAAGAGACAATTTTCTGTTCGTGCGGAGCCAAATATTTTTTATTCGTCTCGGGAGTGAGATATTCCGAAACTTGGAAAAAAGTCTTCCCGTCTTCTTTCACAATTTCGAAAGGAGAGAGAATCCAGCCTAAGGAATCGGTATTCTGTAATATCAGAGCAAATTGAAATTCCATAAAACTTTGCGAGTTGCAAAATTAAAAAATAAATGGAAAGAAAAAAATCTTATTGATAAATTTTATCAAAACGAAATTCTATGCAGTTTTTTTATCTTTGCAGATATGAGATATTTTATTCACATGGCATATAACGGCACACGGTATTGTGGCTGGCAGATTCAACCGAACGCACTGTCGGTGCAGGGCGAATTGAACGATGCGCTTTCGCGGATTTTGGGCGAAAATATCGAAACCGTCGGTGCTGGTAGAACCGATTCCGGCGTGCACGCAAGTTGTTTTTTTGCTCATTTTGATACAGAAAAAACACTGAACTTGCAGGATGTCGTGTATAAATTGAATAGGATTTTGTCGCGTGACATAGTTATTTACAATGTCTTCCTCATTGCAGACGATTTGCACGCACGTTTTTCGGCGCTGTCGAGAACATATACGTATACAATTACAAAAGTGAAAAATCCTTTTGCAATTGAAACGGAATTGTATATTCCGCAAAAAATCAACGTCGACGAAATGAATGCTGCGTGTGCTTTATTGATTGGCACTCATGATTTTACCAGTTTTAGCAAATTGCACACCGATGTGAAAAACAATATTTGTACTGTTACGAAAGCTCAATGGGAAGAAAATGACCGTCAAATTATTTTTACGATAACCGCCAATCGTTTTCTTCGCAATATGGTGCGTTCAATTGTTGGAACATTGCTTGATGTCGGTCAAAAAAAGATTACGGTTGAACAGTTTGCCGACATAGTGGAGAGTAAAAACCGTCAAAATGCTGGCCAATCAATATCTGCGTGTGGATTGAGTCTATGCGATATAGAATATCCTGCGAATTGCTTTGAAAAATAATAAATCGGCTATTCGCATTTAGAAACTGATTTTTCGTGTCTTATCAGGTAAAACAGTGATGGTGACGTTTAGAACATTGTTCGGGAATAATGGTTCTGCAAGTTCGGGCCATTCCACCAAACAGAAATTACCGCTATAAAAATAATCCTCTACGCCAATGTTTTGCAAGTCGGCAATGGTTTCCATGCGGTATAAGTCGAAGTGGTAGATTGTGGAACCGTCGCCTGCAAGATATTCGTTGATGATGGCAAATGTGGGGCTCGCAACGTTGTCGGTTACGCCAAATTCTGCACACAGGGCTTTGATGAACGTGGTTTTTCCCGCACCCATTTCTCCGTGAAAGGCAATGACGCGGTGGTCGCCTATGGCTGCCTTGAAATCTCGTGCCGCTTGGGCTATCTCGTCTATCGAATTAATTGTAATATCCATTGTTCTTTTGTTATTCGTAGCGAAGTGCTACAATCGGGTCCAAATTTGCAGCTTTTTTTGCAGGATACCAACCAAAAAATATTCCTGTCACCGCACACACGAGAAATGAAATGACGAGCGACGAAACAGTAATGATGGTCGGCCACTGGGTGAATATAGTGGTAACTTTTGCGGCAGTTATTCCGAACGCCACGCCTATGAGTCCGCCAGTTACGCTGATGAAAATCGCTTCTGTAAGAAATTGAAGCAGAATATCCTTGCCTCTTGCGCCCACAGCCATTCGCAGACCAATTTCGCGGGTACGTTCTTTCACCGACACATACATTATGTTCATAATGCCGATACCGCCAATGAGCAGCGAAATTCCTGCAATTACGACAAGCAGAGTCGTAAGAATGTCGGTTGTGGAGCTTGCCGTTGTCAGCAGTTCTTCCATCGACATTATGCGGAACGGGTTGTTGGTGCCGTCGCTTTTGTGGACACGTTGCAAAATTTGCGTCACTTCTTCCACGGCTTGTTGGGCGACACTTTCGTCTTGTGCGGAAGCCACGATGGAATTGACGTAGGTGATTGCCATAATACGTTTCTGCACGGTGGTGAACGGTGCAAGAATCACATTGTCTTGGTCTTGTCCCCACGTATTTTCACCTTTCGATTCCAAAACGCCGATGACTTGAAATGGTGTGTTTTTGAAACGGATTGTTTTCCCTATGGGGTCTTCGGTGCCAAATAGGTTGGTAACGACAGTCTGACCAATTACGGCAACTTTCGACGATTGGCTGACGTGCCGTTCGGTGAACATGCTGCCTTTTTTTACCTCCATTTTCTTGATGTCAAGATAATCGGGATAGACGCCATAAATTGTTGATGGCCAGTTGTTTGCTTCGTGTATTGTCTGCCCGCCGCTTTGAACAATGGGGGAGACGTGCTCAACGAATTGTGCTTCTTTTTGAATGGCTTCCACGTCTTTGAGCGTCATACTCCGCTGCGAGCCGTCGTCTATTCTTACGCCGCCAACGCGTTCAGAGCCAGGACGGATGGTAATCATATTCGAGCCCATCTGCGAAATCTGTGCCTTGATGCTCTGCTTGGAACCTTCGCCAATGGCAAGCATAGTAATCACCGCACCCACGCCGATGATGATTCCAAGCATAGTAAGGAAAGTTCTCAATTTGTTGAGAATCACCGCTTTCCAAGCAACTTTGACTAAATTTGAGAAGACCATAAATTGTTCTTTTGTTCAAAAGTACAATATTATTTCTTTTTACAACAAAAATCATGTAATCGATTTTCACGTTGTAGTAAACGTTGTACCGCCCATCGACCTGTAATCAAGGCATTAGGAAGTCCACCTGGCGTAAGAAGCCACTGGCCGGCAAGATGAAAATTATTTAATCCGTCGATAATTCCCGTGTGCGTCATCTTTTCAACATGCGGCGTTTGAACGAATCCCATGTATGAACCTTTGTATGCACCCGTGAATCGGTTAAAACTTTTTGGGGTGACGCATTCGATTTCAGTCAGTTTTCCTTGTAATTCAGGATAGTGCTTTTCCAACCTTGACTGAATTTCTTTTGCCAGAGCTGTTTTAGCCTGTTTGTAAGCTTCTTTGTCGGTTGTGTATAGATTATTCCAATATTCGTAGTCCTCTTCGTACTGCACGACCAGTATTTGCATCAGACCTTTCCCTTCGGGGGCGAAATTCGGTTCATCTGCGTAATTGTTCATGCATAGTACGGAATGCGTTTTATTGGCAATCTCAAAAGGCTCGCAATTAAACAATTCCATAATTGGCAGGTGCGCAATTGAGGTTTCCACGGAAAAGTACACGTTGACTTCGGAGAAAATAGGATAACTTTTTTTGTCGGCGTAGCATTTTCTAAAAATGGCATCCATATATGTTTCGCCAAGTAACGCAAACGAAACGGATGGGTCGGTAGTGCAAATCACGTTTTTCGTCTCTGTTGCCGATCCGTCTTCGAATTCAACCTTTGTTACCCGTTGATTTTCAATAACAAACTTGTTCGCCTTTTTCCTACAATGAATTTCCCCTCCAAGCGACAGATACGTGTCTCGCATTCTGTTGGTAATCATATCGGAACCACCAAGTGGCAAATCTGCATTGCCTGTGGTGAACATTGCATACATGAAAAATGTGGCGAGAACATAATATTGCTTTGGCAAATAATTGGAAATGAGTGCTTTAATCGTATGATTCTTGAATCTTTTTATGTAATCGTCAATGCTCATTGTTCCATATTTTCGAGCAACAGGTAAGGCCTTAATCATTGACAGCATTTTTATTTTATCCCAAAAATTCATTTGTTCGTTGGGTTTCAAAGCTGGTATTGAAATGGCTTGAAAATCTTTTATTGCTTTGATGAACGAACGAATTTCTTTTGCATCTTCGGGGGCAATGGCGAGAAGTTCGTCTTGCATTTTGTTCAAATCCCGCCAAACGTGTGCTTTAACACCGTCAATATTGACTTGAAGAAAATAATCGTGTTTTAATAGCTCTTGTCCGTTTCCCAGTACGCCAACATCGGTCCAAAGTTGATATAATTCGGTTTTAGGATTGGTGCCTGTCATCCAATGAACACAATTGTCAATGTGAAAACCATTGCGCGTCCACGATGTGCATTGTCCGCCGACTATTGTGTGGCGTTCATATATTTCGCTTTGAAGACCGCTTAATTGCGCGTAGATTCCTGCCGTGAGACCGGAAATTCCGCCGCCGATAATAGTAACGTCTTTCATTGTTTAGAGAAAAATTATGATATTAAAAGAAGGGGGGAATCATACTTCCAATTCTCCCAATCCTTGTCTGACAATTTCAATTGTGTCGTTGGAGCAGTCAACAATAGTTGACGGAACATTGTTCCCGAAACCGCCGTCGATAACAGCGTCGACTAATTTGTCGTAATCGTCTTTTATGATTTCCGGGTCGGTAGGATATTCAAGAATTTCGTCGGTAGATTTTATTGAAGTTGTTAAAATTGGATTTCCAAGTTCCTTTACAATTTCGCGGCAGATATTATTGTCGGGAATTCTTATGCCGACAGTCTTCTTTTTGCTTTTAAATAATTTTGGAACATTTGAATTTGCGTTGAGAATAAATGTAAAAGCTCCCGGCAAATTATGCTTCATTACCTTGAAAACCTGATTGTTGACCGCTTTCGTAAATTCCGAAAGATTGCTTAAATCATAGCAGATAAAGGAAAAATTGGCGTTTTCTAATTTAAGTCCTTTTATTCGTGCGATTCGTTCAATTGCTTTTTGATTGTAGATGTCGCAACCTAAACCGTAAACCGTGTCGGTAGGGTAGATGATGACGCCGCCAGAACGAAGGATTTCTACAATTTTTTTTATGAATCGTTCGTTTGGATTTTCGTTATAAAGTTTGAAATATTCTGCCATAGAAACAAAATAAAAAGGAGTAAGCTACTTGCATCGCACCGCTACAACCGCCTACCCTTGCTTCCTTCCGGATCTGGGGGGGTTCAGCAGGAGCTGGTCGTACAAGACTTACCCCACCGCAAAAGTAGTATATTTTTTTGAATAGCAATAAAACCAAACGAAAAAAGCCTTGCAATTGCAAGGCTTTCCGTATTGTGTATGCATAATAACAACAATTACTTGTTGTTTGCCATTTTTTCGTAGTGAGCTTTGTATTTGTTGCGGAATTTGTCAACACGACCAGCTGTATCAACGAATTTCATCTTACCAGTGAAGAATGGGTGAGAGAAACTTGAAACTTCCAATTTTACTACTGGATATTCAACACCGTCTACATTGATTGTCTCTTTTGAAGGTGCACAAGAGCGAGTGATGAATACTTTGTCGTTAGACATATCCTTAAATGCAACTAAGCGATAGTTCTCTGGATGAATACCTGTTTTCATTGTATATAACTATTAAATTACTCTTTGTTTTTCGTGGGGCAAAGATAAATAAATTATTTAAGTTTCAAACTTATTTTTTCCTTTTCTCTTTTTTCTTCTTATCTTTTGGCGAAGGTGCTTGATTTTCCTCGCTTCTGTCGCCGAAAATATAGGCTTCGGGGTTGTCTAAAAAATCTTGCGGATCGATATGTTTTCCTTCTTGCTCTAAATATTCTTCGTTGATCATTTTTGTTTGTGCGCGTTCAAATTCGTCTTCATTCTCGATTTTTCCCTTGTTGTAAACAATTTTGATTTTCAAAGAGCCGTCTTCTTTGAAATAGTTCCAAACACCGTCTCTTACGTCTTCGAAATATTTTCCTTCAATGTGTTTAGTTCCGTCGGGGAAGAAAACCAAGAAGTCGCCGTTTAATTTATTCTCCTTGTATTGTGCTTTTTGACGGATTTTCCCGTCTTCGTAGAACCAAATCCAATCGCCATGTTTTAAACTGTCTTTCCAGAATTTTATTTCCATCTCTTGTGACGGATTGGTCTGCCAATATACAACGCTTTTCCCGTCAAGCAGACCGTGGTTGTAATTTTCGGAAAGCATTACCTGATTTGATGCCCCGTAATATTGCCACAACCCGTTTTTCTTTTTAGCATAATATTCTCCTTTTGCCGCAAGTTCGCCAGCGATGTCGTACATTGTTACGGTTACTTGGTTCAAGTCTTTGGGATTATAGTACATGTCGTACTTTAATTTCCCATTTTCGTGATATTTTTTTACTTGCCCAACAGGGTTGTTGTTCTTAAAATATCCTTCGAATTGCACGTTTCCGTTAGGATATTTTTGAATCCAGTGACCTTGTTTCTTCCCATTGGCGTCCATGTAATTCAATGTGTCTTTTTGTGCAAGTACGGTTTGTACTGCCGTCAGCAACATTGCAAGGAAAATAAAACTAATCTTTTTCATATCGATATGATTTAGAGTAATATAGGCTCGTTATTGTCTGTCTCAAATTTATATTCAAGGAACGTGTTTTCGTGCGATGCAACAACGTGGGTGTTGAATCCGTATTTTCGTTTCCATTTGAATTCTATCGAAAATAACCCTTTTTTGATATATGCGGCAATATATGGATGTGTTTTTATTGTCACCTTTTTATTGCCGGTGTTTTTCCGAATATATTCTAATTCGTTTTCGATTTCTTGAACGACGTTTATGCTCGGTGTGACGATTCCCGTGCCGTTGCAAGTCGGACATTTTTCGTTCGTGTTGATTTTCTGTTCTGGACGTACGCGTTGCCTTGTGATTTGCATGAGTCCGAATTTGCTTAATGGTAGAATGTTGTGTTTCGCACGGTCTTCTGCCATCGCTTCTTTCATGGTTTCGAACAGCTTGATCTTATTGTCATTTTCTTTCATGTCAATAAAATCTACAATAACAATGCCACCGAGGTCGCGAAGTCTGATTTGACGAGCTATTTCAAGAGCCGAAGCAATATTTACTTCTATAGCATTGCTTTCTTGATTTCTATCTGCATTGGCTCTGTTTCCGCTGTTGACGTCAATCACATGGAGCGCTTCAGTTTTTTCTATGATAAGATAAGCTCCGCTTTTAACAGGTACGGTTTTCCCGAAAGAACTTTTTATCTGCCTTTCAATGCCGTATTGTTCAAAGATAGGAGGACCTGCGCTGTATAACCGTATGGTATTGATTTGTTCTGGTGCAATCAACGAAATGTATTCGCGGACTTCTTCGAACAACTCTTTGTTTTCGACAATTATATCGGTATATGATGGAGAATAAACGTCTCTCAAAAGAGACGAAACTCTGTCAACTTCGCGTTGTACAAGATATGGTGTCTTGTCTCGACCGATTTTTATTGCTTTTAAGATGTTTTCCCATTTAGAAACAAGGGAACGGATTTCTTCCTCAATTGCAGAAACCTCGCAGCCGTTTGCTGCAGTTCTTACGATTGCACCGTAATTTTTGGGAATAAGGTCTTTTGCAATTTTCCGGAGCCGATTGCGTTCGTCATTCGACTCAATTTTCTGTGATATTGATATTTTGTTGGAGAAGGGTAGAAGTATGATGTTTCTGCCTGCCAATGAAATTTCGGAACATAATTTCGGACCTTTTGTGGAAATTGGTTCTTTTGCGACTTGCACTAAAATGTAGTCGCCTACCTGAAGAATATCGGAAACGCTTCCGCTCTTATTGATGTCGGGAAGTAACTGTAGTTCCTCAAATGGAGGAACAGGTTTTCCTGCTATAATGTTTTTAAGGGTTGTATGTAGCGACAAAAATTGTGGACCTAAGTCGTTGTAGTGTAAGAATGCTGCGTGTTCATATCCTAATTCAACAAAAACTGCATTAAGAGAAGGTCTGACTTTTTGAATTTTTGCCAAATAAATATCACCAACGGCATAATTTATCTCATTACTGCTCGATATAAATTCCATTAATTTGGAATCTTCGAGTAATGCAATATCTACTACTTTGTCTCCGCCTCTAATTATAATTTCTTTACCCACTTCGTACCTTATTAAAAATAATCCATTATTGAAACACAATAATGGATTATTTACTTTATACAATCAAGAAAACGGCTTTATTTCTTCTTGTGACGATTCTTTCTTAGACGTTTCTTTCTTTTGTGAGTAGCCATTTTATGGCGTTTATGTTTTTTCCCGTTTGGCATAACTTAATCCTCCAAAATTTATTTATTGTTATTTTTTACAACAGAGATGAATGTTTTAGCTGGTTTGAAAGCTGGAACATTGTGTGCTGGGATTATGATAGTTGTATTCTTTGCAATGTTACGAGCCGTTTTTTCAGCACGTTCTTTTACAACGAAACTTCCGAATCCTCTTAAGTATACGTTGTTACCTTCTTTTAATGCTTTCTTAATTGCTTCCATCGAAGATTCTATCGCTTTTTGTACAACAACTTTTTCAATTCCTGTTTTTTTAGAAACTTCGTTTACGATATCAGCCTTTGTCATTTTTAATTTATTTTAAAAGTTTATTATTATAGTTATTCTATTGTGTCTTTGTTTTGACGTGCAAATGTACACTTAATATTTAATAATCAAACGATTTGCCCGTATTTTTTTGCTTATTTTAGCAATGGATCATCTTCGTCGTGAGCCTGTGCTTTACAATTTCTAGTTTTAATTTTAGGATTACGAACGATAGCAAATTTCCCTTTGATAGTGTCGCCTATAATGGTCTGGTGCATCTCATCTTTGTAGATTATAAGATAGTAAGCGAATATGCCTGACGCCAAAGGTCTTGTGTCGTTGTGTTGGTAGTATCCCAAAGTTGTATCCATAGGAACCTCGCCAATGAACAAGTCATTTCTGTTATCGTAGTTCAAATATGTTCTCATTTGAGTTGAATCCTTGACCGTTTTAATTAACAGTTTGTTGTATGGGAATTTTTGGATGTTCTCAATGTAGAAGTACGAGTTCTTTGGGTCGTTGTATATCGTATCCAAATTCTTTCGACAAGGACATGCAGAATCGTTTCCAGCTTTCAAAGAATCTATGGCTTCTTCTACAGAACATAATTTTTGGTATTTATATACGTCATACGGACGTACGTATGCTCCTTTAACGGAATGGTATACCATTGAATCGCACATATCGTGGTTACTCGGTGTCATCACAGGATAAATGGTGATTGTGCTGTCGCCACTACCTAAACGTATTGTTGTTTTAATAATGTCGTTTGCTTTACAATCTATACAGTCTTCGTCTTTCTTACACGAGGTTACTACCAATGCTGCAAATCCTAGTAAGCAGATGATTGTCGAAATATGATTCTTCATAGTAAAAATTCTTTCGTTAAATAAAACAATTGGGCAAATATAGTTTTTTTATTTTCAAAAACAATATAATTGTCAAAGTTTCTTTGTCTTACAAAAAAAAGAATCGCAAATCTTTCGACTTACGATTCTTTTTAGAGAGTTTATAATTAGTTGAAGTTTATTCTGTTGTCGGTAATGTCAGCTTTGTCTTCCAATATTTTATAAATGTTGTTGGTGAACATCGAAGCAGCTCGTTGTGCTTGTGTCGTTTTTTCGTTTTCTATCGTAGAAACTTCTGCGTCGGTCGTGTTTGTCACTTTGGCAACATAAACCCCACGTTCACCCACGATTGGTTTTGAAACGACATCTTTTTCCGCTTGTGCCATTGTCGCGAATAAAACTGGTTCGATTCCTATTCCAGGACCGCTCGTCGATGCAAATGAAAGATTCGATGATGTTTGTACGTTCAATGCTTTTGCTTGTGCAACCGATTCTAATGACGAACAATCAATGTTTTTCAACTCGTCAAGAATAAGTGCTTTCTTTTTCTCCATTCTAATGTCGTCGGTGATTGCGTCTTTAGCTTTCTCAAGCGGCATGACACCTTCTTCATTCACCTCCGTGATTACTGCAACAAGGAATTTGTCTCCGCAACGGAATATTTCCGAAACTTCTCCGACTTTGTCTTTGTTCTGATGTGCCCAACGGATTACCTGACGTGAATCGTCAATGCCTGGAATAACTCTCTGGTTTTCTTCTGTGTTGTTTGCCACACGTTTAACCAACGATTGATCTGCTTCGATTGCAGCGTTGAATTGTTCCTGTGTTCTGTTCTCTGAAACGAATTTTACCGCATTCTGATACACTTTTGAACGAGTTGCCTGTGAATATGTCACTTCTTTCGAGAATACCTGTAGTTGAACTCTCTTAGATTTTGGACCTTGATTTAAAATTTGAATCAAGTGAACTCCGTAATTTGACGGTGCAATATATAATTTGCCAACTTCGCCGAAGAAACTTGAATCTTGGAATGACTTAACCATTTCTCCTTCTTTGAACCAATCAATTATACCGCCGTTGATTGCCGAGACAGAGTCGACAGAATATTGACGAGCCAATGCTGCAAAGTCAGCACCGTTTTCAACGAGTGTTTTAAGGCTGTCAATTGTGTTGTATGCGTTTTCTGAATTTACCAAAATGTGTCGAACTCGCGCTGAATCGGCACATGGACGAATATCCGAAATTTTGGCAATTTTGTATGAATTGTCTTCGAAATAAACAGGTGTTATGTCTCCTATGTTCCCTGAGAATGCAAATGTATCAAGGTTTGGAGCCAATGAACCTTTTTTGTAGTATTCAGGATTGAATCTCGTACTTGAATTGAGATTGAGGAACAACAGGTCGTTTTTGCTGTTCTTGAAATCGTCGGCTTTTGCCGAAACACTTTCTTCTATTGCAGCAATGTCGTTCTCGGTTGGTACAATGTCGAAAGTAACATATTCGAGAGAAACTCCTTCTTCTTGTTGGAAACGTTTCTCTTTACGAACTTTTTTGTATTCCTTTGTAATTTCGCTATCGGTAACAGTTATAGTGCTGTCTGCGATACTTTCGTATGGAACTTTTACAAAAGAGATGTCGAATTGTTTGTTTTTGCTGTTAACATTGTCTTGTGCTTCCAATTGTGTCATATACACACCGTTAGAAACAAGGCTGACATATTTGCGACGAAGTGTGTTGTCGTGTAATGCTTTTTCGAATAAAATCCAGTTGTTGTAAAATTCAGGATTTTGTTCTTTGTATGCGTTCAAATTGCTCAATACATTTACAAGAGCGTCTTTGTCAAATTGTCCTGTTTGTGGGTTTCTAAAATAGTATTGTAATTCAGGATCAGGGTTTTCTCCGATTGTAATGTCTTCGATTTCATCGTCGCAAAGTCCTTGAATGCCAAGGTTTTCTTTGTATGTGCTCAATCCAAGATTCTTGTAACAATGTTCGAATAATTTGCCAGTCAAGAAACTTCTCCATGCATTTGTGTGAATACCTTCTTTTTGTGCATACGACATATCGCCATTGTTTTGCTGACTTTCCAACATTTCGTATACAGAATAGTATTCGTCATACGTGTATTCCTCTCCGTCAATTTCGGCAATGACGTTGCTCTGCTTAGAGTTGAACAACGATGTGTCGAGTCCCGTTACGATAAATGCTAAAAGTGCTAATCCGATAACTATGGTTAGAATCCATGAGTTCTTTCGTAATGATTGTATAGCTGCCATATTATTTAGTTTGTTAAGTTCATATTTTCGAGTTGGCAAAGTTAATAAAAAAGGTGAATTGCCAATGATTAATTAAATATTTTTGATGTGTAATCAATTTTTGCTTTGGTGTTTCCTTTTATATCGTCGGTAAATATACATCGCTCCCGATAATATAAATAGGATTATGAATTTGAGACATTCGTTGTCCCATCCATGATAATAAAACTCGGTTCCTGCTGTAAATAATGATGAAAGAGATATCGCAAGCCATGCGTATTCCATCACGTAAAGGTAAAGATTGTATCTGTTGTTATTCTTCTCCTTCTCCATTGTTCTCTCCAATTTCTTCGCTGTCGAACGAGATGATTCCCGTGACTTTTTCCACTTGCCATTCGGTGAATTGGTCGTCTGACGAAAATCCTTCTCCCATAATGATGTCGTCGGGGGTGATGACACGAACTTTTTTGTCGGAATAAATTATGCCTTTCTTCTGGTCCCAGACAAGGTATTCGGTGTTTAATTCTTCGTGACTTTTTACGTTTTTGGCAACGACATTTCCTCTTGCTTCCCAAATGTCTTTTTCTTCATCATTTATTGCATAATTTGCCGTCAAAAGTGAAAGCGTGTCTGGATACGACGAATACTGCAAAACGCTGATTCCTTGCGGAAATTCCATTTGTTTCGCATTCGACTCGTCGTCTTTTTTGCTTTCTATGAGTTTCGGGGTGTAAATACTGATGACTTTTTTGCCATATTCTGTTTGGGTGAAATGAATATTGTCGCCAGTTAGTTCGGGAAGTTTTTCGAATTCCGAAACTTTTATGACATTCTCGAAGTCGTTGCTGCACGAAAAAAACAGTATGACGGCAGTTGCCATCATACTGTTATACATAATATGTTTGATTACGCTTGTCAATTTATTTGACTTTTGCCGTTGTTGTCGCATTTATCCAACATCCTACTGTTTGGCTTGAACCCGCAGTTACGTTGTATCCGAACAATGACTCCGTGTCAGGGAAGTGCGATTTGAAGCTTGCTGCACTGCTGTTTGCCTGCGAAGCAATCGACGGATCGGCTGCTTTTGCTTTTTGACACATATCGTATGCGAGCCAGTAAACTTTCCATTTTTCTAATTCTGGATATTCGGCTCCACTTGAACATGAACTTGCGCTTTCGGCATATTTGTTGGCAATTACAAGATATGCCGAACCTAAATTCGGATTGAGTGACAATGCTTTATTGGCATATCCAACTGCTGTCGCACCGCTTGTGTTATATGCCATTTTATAATATGTATATGCTTTTTTCGAAGCATCTTCTTCCATCTCGATAGACTCTTTATAGTAGTTTATAGCCTGTGAAATCTGACGTTTTGCCACATACATGTCGCCAATTGCACGTTTGGACTGTGCAGATGGTTCGATTTTGTCCAATTCAATTGCAGCCTTGAAGTAAAGTTCGCTCGAAGCACATTCTTTATCAAGGTTTTCCGTAATTTTTTTGAGCAATTCAGCATCGGTTGGGTTTGCGTTGAATTGAGGCTCGAACAACGCTATCAAATCGTTGCAGTCCGGTTTTATGCTCAAAAACAATTGGTCAATTGTCGGAAGTATCTTTTCGAAAGGAGTGTATTTCTTTTCGTTGTCTTTGTATTTAGCCATGTTGAAGTCGAACACGTCTCTAATTTTTTGATAGAGCAGAATGACGTCGCCTTTCTCCATTTCTTTTTTCTGGAATTTAGTGACAGCCGTCTGCATGCACACGTACATTGTTTTAGGTTCGGCATTGTTTCCCATTGCGTCGACAGATTTGCGGCAATATTCGTATGCCTGAGCATATTGGCTGTTGTCGAGCAAATATAAATCTGCTCCTTTCTTGCCAATGTAGTTTGACTCTTCGCCGAAACTTGCAATACGTTTGTCATAAATCATCATGATTGTGTCCAAGTATGCTTTTTTCTTGGCTGCATCTTTTTCTTTTTTATACAGAGTAGAGAACATGGTCGTACCATGAGGGTAGTACATGTTTTTAGACTGTGTTGGACAGTTCATAAATACGTTACGCCATGCGGCAAATGTTTCAGGTGTGAATTCACCCGTTTTTGATTCGTTTTTGTAACGAAGTTGATATACTGTCTGATTTTTTTGACAATATACTGAATCGATTTTTTCTTGTGCATACGTGTTTAGTGCAAAAACTGCACAAGCACCGACTGTAAGAAATTTTGCTATTCGTTTCATAATTAATTAATTTTTCGTTTTGTGAACCAAACTTCTTGCAAAGTTATATTTAATTTTATTTGTAAATAGGTTTCTTGCAAAGATTTTGCCAAACTTGAATTGCCTCTCACACCGAAGTCTGCGGCAAACGACAGGTTGTTTCTTGTCTGTTTGGATTGGATGCGCGAACCGAGTGTAAAGCCAAATTCTTTTGCTTGGGCGTATTCATTATTATATGTAAAAATAATTGGTAGGTCGGAATAATGAAATCCCACTCGTATGGGCATTTTTTTGTAAAATCTTGCCGAACGGTAATCAGGAATCCATTCTCCGCCTAATTTAAGGTATTTGGTTTGTTTTAAGTTTGAATCTGTCGTTCCGTAGCACGAAATTCCTTCCCAATTTTGCAAGCCTGCGTCGATGCCGAAACTGTAGTGATTGTCGAATTTGTAACCCAATCCGAAGGCTATTTCTAACGGTATGTCGGTGTCAGATTCTGAATTGGTGAGTGTTGCCGTATCTTTTTGATATTCTAATACCCCGTTTGTGAAGAATGAGCCGAAATACTCTGTTTGTTTGTAAGAAAAACTTTGTTCGCTACGGAATGTTGTTCCTGCCGTGATAGTTTTCCCATCAGTAATCTCCCAATTATATTGTAAGCCGACGTTCCAAAGAAATCCTTTGGTTTTGTATTCAAGTCTTTTTCGTGCATGGAACGAGGAATTGTCGGTAAAACTATTTTCGCCAGTGTAGTCGGTTGTCCCAAATACAAATGCTGTGTGTACACCTAACGATAATCCTTTGAATATGCGTAATCCAGTGCTTAATGCAACTTGGTTTATACCTCCGTCGCCCGTGTAGGTGTATTCGGCGAGCGAATCTTTATAATTCATTGAATAACCAACGCTATTGAACGGCAGAAGCCCTACTGCACAACCCCATCTGTCGGGAATGATAGGGAATGCCATCGAAAACGATTCCAATCCAACGCTGGAGAATGTTGCCGAAACGTCTTCTTCTTTTGCGTGTCGGATGTTCGCTCCGAGGGCGACGTTAAATAGAAATGTCTCTTTTTGTACTGAAGATTGATGTGCAGGATTAAGGAAGTTGATTTGCGTTTTCGTTTGTTGTCCTACGCCGATTCCTCCCATTGCTTGATTATATGCAGTTGAGTTTGAGAATAAATCACCATATCCATAACGCGTAAATGGCGAAGTGGTCTGTCTTTGTGCAAAAAGACCTTGCATACAACAGAACATTAGGAATATCAGTATGTTAAATCGTTTCATTATACGTTAAAACTGCATTTAATCCGATTGCCACTAAATTTGGCTGTGCAAAGATGCTATTTTTTACTCTTTTTTCAAAAAAAAGACAATCGCCTCCTGTAAGAAAAGTTGTAATGTCTTGATAAATAGATGAATAAGATTTAATATATCCGTCAATTTCATTGCAAATTCCGATAATAACACCATTTTGAATGGCTTCGATTGTGTTTTTTCCGGTCAATTTTGTTTTTTCTGTAGGGGAGAGCAATGGTAAATTTTGAGTATAATCGTGGAGTGCTTTGAAACGAGAACTCATTCCCACGGAAATGTTCCCGCCAATATAATTGGCATCTTTGTCAACGAAATCTATTGTGATAGCAGTCCCTAAATCAATAATCAGTTTATTTTTTTTCGGAGCAATTATTTCTGCTCCATTTGCTGCTGCAAGTCTGTCGAGACCGAGTGTCGCAGGTGTTTCGTATTTATTGGAAATCAGTGTTTGGGTGTCATGTTTGAATTCTAAAAACGATACTCCGGGAAAGTGAGACATGATTTCTTGTGTGTCGATTTTTGAGACATTGCAGATTATTGCCTTTTTGCACGAAAGGTTTGAAAAATCAAAATGATTTAGTTCGGCATAGGAAATTATGTCGTGTTCGACGAGTGTGTCGTCTGAAAAAACGAAATATTTAAGGAAACTATTCCCTGCGTCGATAATTAAGTTCATATCAAAATATAAAACGGGCAAAAATACAAATTGTTATGTATAAAACTAAAAAAATAAAAGAATGACCTTGAAGAAATTTTGTTGGTGTTATATTTTGTTGAATAGTTTTTGAAAATTCCGAGAGAAACTGAAAATTGTAAAGTAAAAAAATATACTTTTGCAAAGTTTCTATAGAAAAATTATACAGATGTCAAAAACAATCAAATTACGAAAGGGGTTTGATATAAAGATGCAAGGCGTTGCCGAGCATATTTTTATTCAAAATCCTATGCCAGACTCAGTGGCATTAAAACCGACGGATTTTGTCGGGTTGACGGCTAAGTTGGCCGTTAAGGAAGGAGATACGGTTTTGGCTGGAGAGCCATTGTTCATTGACAAAAATCGCCCAGAAGTTCAGTTTACATCACCAGTAAGTGGTGTTGTTTCTGCTATAAATCGTGGTGCGAGACGTGCGTTGTTGAACGTGGTTGTGAAACCCGATGCTGAAATCAAGTATAAATCGTTCGACTTCGGCGATTTGGATGGTATGAACCGCGAACAGGTCGTTGCCGCTATGTTGGAGGCAGGCGTTTGGCCGTTTATTAAACAACGTCCGTTCGACATTATCGCAAATCCGAATGAGAAACCGAAATCTATTCACATTTCCACATTCGACACAGCTCCATTGGCTCCCGATTACACGTTCGCACTTGAAGAATCGGCTGCCGATTTCCAAGTTGGTGTGAATGCGTTGCGAAAATTGACCGACGGGGTAGTGAATTTAAACATTTATAAGGAAGACCGTGCGAAAACAACATTTACGCAAATTACGGGTGCTGAACAGAATTATTTCACTGGTCCTCATCCTGCTGGTAACGTGGGTGTGCAAATCCACCACATCGACCCGATTAACAAAGGAGATGTCGTTTGGGTTGTTAATCCACAAGCAGTTGCAATAATAGGTCGCTTGTTCTCACAAAAGAAATTCGACGCCCGCGTGGTTGTCGCACTTACTGGTGCGGTGAAATCACCTCGTTATTACAAGACAGTGCTTGGCTCAAGCGTTCAGTCGTTCTTGGCTTCGGAATCAGTTTCTGATGATATGCGTGTGATTAGTGGCAATGTGTTGACGGGTACAAAACTTGGCAAGGAAGATTATATTAGCTACTACGATTCGCAAGTTACTGTAATTGAAGAAGGTAATAAACCTACATTTATGGGTTGGTTGGCTCCTGGCTTCGGAAAATATAGTTTCAGTCGTGCATTCTTCTCTTGGTTGCAGCCAAAGAAACAATTCGCACTAAATACTAATTATAATGGCGGACCTCGTGCGTTTGTGTTCACTGGAATCTACGAACAAGTGTTGCCAATGGATATTTATCCAATGCAGTTGTTGAAGGCAATTTTGGCGGAAGACATCGACAAAATGGAGCAACTTGGTATCTACGAAGTAGTTCCTGAAGATTTCGCTCTTTGCGAATATGTTTGTCCTTCGAAAATAGAAATTCAAACTATTCTCCGTCAGGGATTGGATTTGATAAGAAAAGAACTTAATTAAAAAAGATATGAAAGCGATAGAAAATTGGATACAGAAAACCAAACCTAATTTTGAAAAGGGTGGCAAGTATGAAAAATGGCTTCCTATCTACGAAAGTTTCGAGACATTCTTGCATGTTCCCGGAAATGTAACGTTAAAAGGTAGTCACGTACGTGATGCGATAGATTTGAAACGTGCATTGATTATAGTAATCTTTGCATTGGTTCCTGCATTATTATTTGGTATGTATAATGTGGGTTCGTTATACTACACTTCAATCGGTCAGGATTACACAATGTGGTGCGCTCTTGGCTATGGATTCCTGAAAGTGTTGCCTTTAATTGTGGTTTCGTATGTTGTGGGTCTCGGCATTGAATTTACATTCTGCTATATCCGCGGACATGAAATCAGCGAAGGTTACCTCGTTTCTGGATTGATAATTCCTATGATTGTCCCTGTTGATATTCCTCTTTGGGAACTTGCAATCGCAGTTGCATTTGCGGTTATTATCGGCAAGGAAGCATTCGGTGGAACTGGTATGAACATTGTAAACCCTGCACTTTTGGCTCGTGCGTTCTTGTTCTTCGCGTATCCGGGCAATATGTCGGGTTCGTCGGTATGGGTACACAGCTCTGATGTTGCTACTGTTGATGGTTTCTCTGGTGAAACTATTCTTGGTCAGTTGAACGCAGGAACTCCAGTTGACGCAATCCACAGTGTTGGTGCAAATAGTCAATTGTCAGTGTGCGATTTGTTTGTTGGAAATTATGCTGGTTGCGTCGGTGAAACTTCGGTTATAGCAATCTTGATTGGTGCGGTAATATTGTTGTACACGGGAATCGCAAGCTACAGAATTATGCTTTCGGTGTTTGCTGGTGGTTTCTTGATGGGTTTGGCAATGAACGCTATTGCTCCAGAAGGAAACATGGTGATGAATTTCCCTGCATTCCAACACTTGTTGATTGGCGGTTTCGCATTCGGTGCGGTATTTATGGCAACAGATCCTGTTACTGCGGCTCAAACGAATGTTGGTAAATGGATTTACGGATTCTTAATCGGTGCGTTCGCAATCCTTATCCGTTGTTTGAACCCTGCTTATCCTGAAGGAATGATGCTCGCAATATTGTTGATGAACGTGTTCGCTCCGCTTATCGACCACATGGTTGTTCAGGCAAACATCAAGAGACGATTGAAACGTGCAAAAGTTACTAACGCTTAATACGGTACGACGATGGAAAAGAGTAATACATACATATTTATATATTCGGTGGCAATGGTTGTGATAATCGCAACATTGTTGTCGGTGGCTGCATTCTCGTTGAAACCTGCACAACAGGCAAATGTTAAAATTGAGAAAATGCAGAATATCTTGAATGCCGCAAAAATCGAATCGGAATCGAGCGATGCAGTGGCTAAGTTCAACGAACATGTGACAGGCTTCTTCTTCGTGAAGAATGGTTCCGCTGAAGTTGTTTCTCCAGCTGATGCGGGAATGACTGACACATTCAACGTGAAAGCTGGCGGCGATTTCTTGCCAATCTACGAAATTGAAAACGACGGCGTAGGTTCTTTCGTTGTACCTTTGTCGGGTAACGGACTTTGGGGACCAATCCGTGGCTTTATTTCGATTGCGAAAGCAGACTGCAACACGGTTCTTGGAACGGTGTTCGACCACGACAGCGAAACTGCTGGTTTGGGTGCTGAAATCGTGAAAGAAAAATTCCGCAGCCAATTCGAAGGAAAACACATCTTTAAAGATGCAGAATTTACTTCGGTTAAGGTCGTGAAAGGTGGTGCCACAAACGATTACAACGAAGTTGATGCTATTTCAGGTTCTACAAAAACTTGCGATGGCGTTACAGCAATGTTGTTCGATTGTTTGAATGGTTATGCTGCATATTTCCAATCAGTTGCGGGTGGATCTGCTGCTCCAGTTGAAACGGTGGCTGATTCAGTTCAAGTTGAGGCTGCGGCAGCTGATACAGTAAAAAATGTTCAATCTTTAAATTAGTAAGGCAATGGCAGAAGAAAAAGAATCATTGTTTTCTAAAAACAATTTAAAATTATTAACTGGGCCGTTGAGCTCATCAAACCCAATCACAGTTCAAGTGTTGG
>JAEEGL012884186.1_pt1 | contig 30240 bp, 34 predicted proteins | sample 9134231 | NCBI WGS metagenome assembly JAEEGL01 (sample SAMN16246548, study PRJNA631951) | gut metagenome | biome: gut microbiome; feature: rumen; material: fiber-attached | host: Bos | place: Iran: Karaj | collected 2018-10 | reverse complement strand
CCTGTACCGCCGCAGATAAGCACTTGTGCACGAATCATGTGTTATACCTCCCGTTTATGCTTGGACGGCGCCGATCGTGTATTCGCTCACGACCTTGCCGCCTTTGAGATGCTCATCAATCACCTTCTGCGCCTTTTCGGCGTTCATCTTGACGTAGGTGACCTTGTCTTTGCCGGCTTCAAAGATCTCCACCACGGGCTCGTACTGGCAGATGCCGATGCAGCCCGTCTGCGTCACGGTGACCTTGCCGCCGAGATCCGCAGCGTTGACGCCTTCTACGAAGGCATTGAGAACGGGACGGGCGCCGGCAGCGATACCGCAGGTAGCCATACCTACGACCACGCGGATCCCTTCCATGCCCTCACGCAGAATGACTCTGTCCTTCATTCTGTCTTTGATTGCTTGAAGTTCAGCCAATGTTTTCATGAATACGTTCCTTTCTTCGGATTGGAGTGTTTCTATTTAGAAATCGCCGTACTGCTCGCGCAGATACGATTCAATCCACTTGATCACGTCGTAGCTGTTCAGCGGGACGTCTTCCAGGACCTGACGGAGTTCCCGGGTATCCATCTCCACTACGCTCTCCCCTTTCGTATGCCTGAAGAGAAAATCCGTATCGGGATGGCCCTGGATCAGCGTTACGATGGAGGACACCACGTCGCCCAGCGGCGTAAAATCGATATGATCCGTATGGAAGACCGCGGTGACAGACGTTCCGTGATGGACGGGGTCTACCGTGTCGCTGACGGAAGTGACCGTCATCTCCCCTCCCGTCTGCTCGCATGCGAGTTTCAGGAGAGGCAGACCCATGCCGACCTTGCGGGTCGTCCGCGTCGTGTAGAAGGGATCGACGACGCCCCGAAGGATTTCGGGCGTCATGCCGCATCCGTCGTCTACGATGGAGAGCGTCAGGATCGAGTCCTTCTCTTCCAGGAGGATCTGAGTCAGGGTCGCTCCGGCTTTTACGGAATTTTCCGCGATATCCAGGATGTTCAGGGATATTTCCTTCATAGCGACCTCAGATACTCGAACAGATTGTGGCGGACCAGAGCGCTGCTGTAGGGTTCGTCATCCACTTCGATCGTGTCGTTGTCTTCCCTCAGGGAGGTCAGATAATGGGCGTCGGAGCTGATGAGGATCTTCAGATTCTCCAGGCCGTACTTTTTGATGTATTCTTCCTTATTGCTGCGGTCCTGTATCTCGGCGATCCGGAAACCCGCGTAATGCGGGAAATCGCCGAGAATCTCGATGGCACCGTTCGCCGGTCTGTCGATGTGGGCCGGATAGCAGATGCCGTTGTATTTCGCGACGATCCCGGGAGCCTCATCCAGAGAAACGGTTGTGGCGTTGATGAGAAGGTCTTCTTCCCTTCCGACGACGTTGTCCTCGCCGTCCAGGATCAGCTGTTCGCCGAAGATCTCTTCCCTGTTCTTCACACGTATACGCCGGGTGTCGATCTCGTCGTTGAAGGCGAGCGCCTCTTCCAGTGTCTCGAACAGACACACGACGTGGATGTCTTCGGATGTCGTCAGTTCCATGCCGGCTATGGGTATGAGCCCGTAGCGTTTCGCGGCTTCGAAGAAGGCCGGGCAGTTCCTGCTGCTGTTGTGGTCCGTAAGCGCCATGATCTGCACGCCGTTCAGAACCGCCATTCCGGCGATGTTGTTTGGCGTGTTGTCCCTGTCTCCGCAGGGCGAAAGACAGGAATGAACATGGAAATCATACGTATACAGGCTCATTTCAGCAGGCCGGACAGGACCATGGCCGCTTCGTAGGCGGGCAGCTGTGTAGTGAGCACGTTGACGCCCTTGGCTTCAGCCGTCTCACGGATGTCGTCCGGGAGCGTCACGCCCTCGGCCAGGATGACGCAGGAGGTGTCGGCCAGAGTCGCGACCGCGATGACGTTCATGTTGGACATGATCGTGATCCAGGCGTTGTCCGACCGGGCCCTTCCCATGACCCAGCTGAGAAGATCTCCGATATAGACGCCGTCGATCTCTCTTTCAGGATCCGGGAGCGTCACGGCTTCGAATCCGTGCTCAAGCAGTTTTTCAACCGTCACGTCCGGCTTCCTCCTTCAGCTTCTGATACAGGATGCAGTCTTCGATGCAGGCCTTCCCCTTCACGATGTCCTCCGCGAGGGAACGGCAGGTCGGCGCGCCGCAGGCTCCGCAGTCGATGCCCGGAAGCATGTCTCGCAGCTTCTGGATATCGGCCATCATGCGCATGGACTGGGCCATACTGTCACTCAGGCGGGAGATCGGCTTGTAGACCGGCAGCTCGTTGAAGAAATAGCTTTCGGGAATGTAATGCTCTTCTTCGGGCGAGAGGAAGTTCTGGGATACGGGCAGGTATTTGCGGAGCGACTGGAGCCTCGTCTTGGCGATGAAGGGGTTCTGCATCGTCAGGACGCCTCCGACGCATCCGCTTGGGCACGCGTTCAGTTCGATGAACTTGACGGGAGGTATGTTGCCCGTTTCGATCTGGTCCAGGACGTTGATGACGTTCTCGATGCCGTCGGCTGCCAGGTAATCCTCGTTGAAGATCGCCGTGGCTTCCCCGCCCGAGGATGCCCATCCGATTCCGATCATGCCGGATTCGGTCGTGGCTTTCACGTCGCTCGTATGCGTCATCTCGCTGATGAGCAGGAAATAGATGTCGCTGATCGAGACGACTTCGTCCACCTGGCTCTTGTAATTGGCGAATCCGTTCTTGACGTAGCTCGCCTTGGCGGGACAGGGAGAAATGAAGCAGACTCCGATGTCTTCGTCCTTCAGCTCAGGATGCTGTTTCTTCGCGCGTTCTCTCGCAAGACCCGCGGCGACTTCCATGGGAGGAAGCATCCGCATGATGTTGTCGTTCAGCGAGGGGAAACGCAGCGCGATCAGACGCACGATGACGGGACAGGCTGAACTGATGACAGGCGTCTTGATGCCTTCGGTCTTCAGATAAAGGCGCGTATAGGCGGACACGAGTTCCGCGGCCTTGGAGACTTCGAAGACGTCATCGAACCCGATCTTCAGGAGACCGTCCAGCACGATGTCCACATCGTCCAGATTGTCGAACTGTCCGTACAGCGTGGGAGCCGGCAGAGCGATCTTCCAGCGGAAGCGCTCCATCGATTCGAGCTTGCTGCAGACGGCACGCTTGGCCTTGTTGCTGCAGATACGGATGCATTCGCCGCAGTCGATACAGCGCGTCTCATCGATATGCGCTTTGTGATCTTTGATGCGGATCGCTTCCGTGGGACAGCGTCTCAGGCAGTTCGTACAGCCCGTGCACTTGCTCGGATCCAACTGAACGGAATGTTCGTAGCTCGTAATGTTAGCCATTTCTACTCCGAAAAGAAATCTTTCAGTTTTCAGACCAGATTCACTCTCATGGTGATGGTGGTGCCTTCACCGACCACGGTATCGATCTTCATGGAGTCCGTATAGCGCTTCATGTTGGGAAGTCCCATGCCTGCGCCGAAGCCGAGCGAACGCACGTCGTCAGGCGCGGTGGAGTATCCCTCCTGCATCGCCATCTCCACGTTTTTGATGCCGGGGCCGTGATCTTCCAGCACGATCTCGATATAGTTCTCGTTCACGCGCACGTCGGCGACGCCGCCGCCCGCATGGATCACCATATTGATCTCTCCTTCGTACATGGCGATGGAGACGCGCCGGATGATCTCGGGGGAAAGGCCGAGCTGCCTCAGGTTCTTTTTGACCTGTACGGAAGCCTGGCCGGCCGAAGTGAAGTTCTCTCCATCCACATCAAAGTGGAAAACCAGATCCTCAGACATGAACGACCTTCTTTCCGATCAGACCGTTGGTATACAGGATACCGCAGGCGTCATACATACGCCTTTCGGTCGTCATCATCACGATGCCGTTTTCACGGGCCAGTTCGATCATTTGAGGGCTGGGCATTTTGGAACGGACGAATACGATGCAGATCATATCCATCATCTCTGCCGTCCGGACGACCTGGGGATTGACGAGGCCCGTGAGAAGGACCGCCTGGTCTTTGACATAGGCGAGCACGTCGCTCATCATGTCGCTTCCGCATGCGGAATAGACATGTTTGCCCAGAGACTCTTCACAGCAGAGCACTTTCGCGTCCAGTAATTCTTGAATCGTTGTGATTTTCATTCCATTCCCTTTTCAGGCGCATACCCCGCCTTGGATGTAGGATCAGTCGGCGTACTTGGCCAGGATGCCGTCCAGCATGTCCACGGTCAGACGTCCGTAGACTTCGTCATTGATCATCATGACGGGAGCCAGACCGCAGGCACCGACGCAGCGGCAGGCTTCCAGGGAGAACTTGCCGTCATCGGAGCACTCGCCCACTTCGATGCCGAGCTTTTCCTGCAGAGCTTCCAGGATCTTGCCGGAGCCCTTGACGTAGCAGGCGGTACCGAGGCAGACAGAGATGTTGTACTTGCCTTTGGGAGAGAGGGCGAACTGCGCGTAGAAGGTGGCGACGCCGTAGATCTTCTCCAGCGGCACGTCCATGCCGTCTGCGATCATCTGCTGCACTTCGATCGGCAGATAACCGTAGATGTCCTGCGCCTTCTGCATGACGCCCATCAGGTTGCTCTTGTCACTGCAGTTTTCTGCGATGACTTCGCGGAGCTGCGCTTCCTGCTCGGGAGTCCCTTTGAAAGGCAGCTTGCTGATTTTCTTTCGCATGAGATACTTTCCTCCTCATTTGGTTATGCGAATGGTCAATGGCAATTCGGAATACCGCAAAGAAGCGGGCCATATATTCCACGCAGGCGCACTGCACCTGCCATTGCACAAAAGTCCTGTGTAATTATATCATCCCTTCGCTTCAATTGCTATAGCAAAATCATGAAAACCATAGAAATATAAGCCGTATTCTCCCCCGTTTTCAGCTTGTTCTGCCATGCTGCCATCCTTCGTTCCCGGCCTGATTATAAGGTGTACGCCGTTCTCCTGCTGAAATAGCCGTAAAAACGAAAAAAGAACTTTCTTTCTGGCACACGGGACGACGTGCGCATTCGTGGCTGCTCTAATGCGTGTAAAGCAGACGCGTACGAAGTCAGTGACGGCATACGCTACATATTGTTGACAGAAAACCCGTCCAGGGACAATATATACTATAAAGAAGCGATTCGTTGTTTGCAGATATATCCTGGATTTCAAGCAAAAAAGGTTGAATATCGAAGCATATTGCTGTATACTCTATTTTGGTTGAAAATGGCACTTCGGTGTCCTTTGTGAATGCGGAGGAGGCTCTTTTGAAAAGCGTTTTCAAAGCACTTGAAGACCTTACCTGGTTTCTTCAGCTGGGCATCTCTCTTCTCATGCCTCTTCTGCTCATGATGGCCCTGTGCTGGTGGCTCACGCAGCGCTTTTCCGTAGGTTCATGGGTGTTCATCCCCGGGCTGATCCTGGGGCTGGGTGCGAGCGCGGTGTCGTTCCGCAGTTTCTCCCGGATCATCATGAACAGGCCGGAGAACAAAGTGGAAAAAGAAAAGCCCGTCCGTTTCAACCGTCACAGTTAACACTTTACCGGAGGTCACACATGCTCCAGGAAGCATCCCGCAGGGAATTCAGACGTATCCTAATCGGTACGCTCATTCTGACGGCGCTTATGCTCGGCGTGTTCTTCATCCTCCATCTGTGCAACGTTATATCCTTCCGTGTATCGATTGCGGTCAGCGCGCTCCTCGGAGCTGCCGTCGCCGTCCTGAACTTCTACGGGCTGTGCCTCGGCGTTCAGAAATCGACCTCCACGGACGACCCCAAACGTTCCAAATCCTATCTGCAGGCCAGTTATCAGTACCGCCTGCTGTTCCAGGCAGCCTGGTGCATCGTCGCGATCATCGTTTCCTATTTCAATCCCTTTGCCGCGATCATCCCGCTGCTCTTTCCCCGTATCGTCATCCTGGCCGCGCAGCTGAAAAACCTCAGGGCAGCCGCGCAGTCTTATCCGGATACAGAAGAATCCACCGAAGAATCCGTAAACGAAAAAGAGGATCAGTCGCATGAATCTTGAGATCAACGGTGCAAAGATACTCTATACGATCCATACCGCGTTCGGTGACATCAACATCACCCAGACGCTGGTCATGAGCTGGATCGTCATGGCGATCATCACCGGGCTGTGCATCTGGCTCGGCCATGACCTGAAAGTCAAGAACATCTCCAGAAGGCAGGCGGTCGCGGAACTGCTTGTGACGAAGCTTATAGACTTCGTACATGGCAACATGGGCCCTCAGTACGACGCCTATATCCCCCTCCTCGGCGCTCTGTTCGCGACTTCGGTCTGCAGCAACCTCATCAGCCTCCTGGGCGTCTGGAGCCCCACGGCGGATCTGACGACGGAAGCAGCGTGGGCCACGATCGTCTTCATCCTCATCACACGGAAGAAGATCCAAACGAACGGTCTGGGCGGATACGCCAAAGGGTTCCTCGAGCCCATCTTCATCATGGCGCCCATGAACCTCGTTTCCGAAGTCGCGACGCCCGTTTCCATGGCGTTCCGTCATTTCGGCAACATCCTTTCTGGCACCGTCATCAGCGCACTCATCTACGCCGCGCTGTCCGCCGCGAGCCACGCTCTGTTCGGGCTGATCCCGGGCACCGTCGGACAGGTCCTCGGAAAGATCCCCTTCTTCTCGGTCGGTGTGCCTGCTGTGTTGAGCCTCTATTTCGACTGGTTCGCAGGTATCATTCAGGCCTATATCTTCTGCATGCTCACATGCATCTTCATCAAACAGGCCGCAGGCGGAGACTGATCCCCCGGCTTTGTATAAAATCATCAATCATTGATCCATTTAAAGGAGGAGAACAAAATGGATAACACCGTATTGGCGAAGGGTATCGCTCTGGCTGGCTGCGCTATCGGCGCAGGTCTCGCTCTGATCGCGGGCGTCGGCCCCGGTATCGGCGAAGGCAGCGCGGCTGCAGCGGCCTGCGAGGCCGTAGGCCGTCAGCCCGAATCCCGCGGCGAAGTCACTTCCACCCTGATCCTGGGCTGCGCTCTGGCGGAGACCACCGGTATCTACGGCCTGGTCGTCGGACTTCTTCTGATCCTGGTCGCCCCCCGTATGTTCATGAATTTCCTGGGATAAGACCTTCCCACTGAAGGAGCAACTACATGTTTCAGTCCTTAGTCACCGTGGATATCTGGACCTGGGTCGCCATGATCTGCAATCTGCTCCTGCAGATGTATCTGATCAAGCGCTTCCTTCTGGATAAGGTCGTGGATATCCTCGAAAAGAGAAAAGCCGAAGCGAACGCGCAGATTGAGGACGCGGAAAAGGCCAATGCCGAAGCTCAGGAAATGAAAGCCGATTATGAGCGGAACCTTCAGAATGCGAAGAACGAAGCCGCTCAGATCCTCACGACCGCTCAGCAGAGCGCCAACGCGAGATCGGAAGAGATCCTGAACGAAGCCAGGAACCAGGCGGAACAGATCCGTCAGCGCGCCGAGAACGAGATCGCTCTGGAACGCTCCAAGGCGGTAAGCGAGCTGAAAGGCGAGATCGGCGACATGGCGATCACGATCGCGAGCAAAGTGGTCGAAAGGGAGATCAATCCTGCGGATCACGAAGCCCTGATCGAAGATTTCATCCGCAACGTAGGCGGTGATGCCCAGTGACAGACACCGCTAAGCGTTACGGCGAAAGTTTCTACGGCCTTGCTCTCGAGGAGAATGTGGATGAACAGATCCTCAAAGAGCTGCAGACGATCCAGTCGATCTTCAGCGGCGAAAAGGATTATCTGCGTCTTCTCTCCTCCCCCAAGATCGGCAAGAAGGAGAAGAACCGGCTTCTGACGGAAGCTTTTGAAGGCCGGGTCCATCTGTATACGCTCAATTTCCTGAGGATCCTGAGCGATGAGGGCCGGCTTTCCGAATTCAGCGGATGCGTCGAAGCTTTCCGGGCAGCCTATAACCGCGAGCACGGAATTCTCGAAGTCAAAGTCATCAGCGCCGTCGCGCTGGACGATGAAAAGAGGAACCGTCTTCTCGAGCGGCTACGCGAGATGACCGGCAAGACCATAGACCTGAAAGAGCGTGTCAATCCCGCGATCATCGGAGGCATCCGTCTTGAAATGGACGGAAAGCGCTACGACGGATCCGTCCAGCGCCGTCTGGAGAACCTGCGCGAGGACATACTCGCCGCGCGGGAATGATCCCCTATCGAATTGAAAGAGTGAGAAAAAACAATGGAATTAAGACCTGAGGATATTTCCAAGATCATCCGCTCCCAGATCAAGAATTACGAAAACCTGATCGAGGAAAGCGAGACGGGTACCGTGATCCTCGTAGGCGACGGCATCGCCAGGGCCAGCGGATTGACCCAGTGCATGTCCGGCGAGCTTCTCGAATTCGAGAATGGCGCATTCGGCATCGCCCAGAACCTGGAAGAAAACACGGTCGCCATCGCCCTCCTGGGCAGCGATGAAGGACTCCGCGAAGGTTGCTGGGTCAAACGTACGGGACGCGTCGTATCCGTTCCCGTAGGCGAAGCCATGATCGGACGTGTCGTGAATGCGCTCGGTCAGCCCATCGACGGCAAAGGTCCCGTGGAGACGAACGAATACCGCCCCATCGAGAGCAGAGCCCCCGGCATCATCCAGCGTCAGCCGGTCAAACAGCCGCTCCAAACGGGCATCAAGGCCATCGACTCCATGATCCCGATCGGACGCGGACAGCGCGAGCTGATCATCGGTGACCGTCAGACCGGAAAGACCGTGATCGCTACTGACACCATCATCAATCAGAAAGGCCAGGATGTCATCTGCATCTACGTCGCGATTGGACAGAAGCGTTCGACCGTGGCCAACCTGGTTCAGAACCTGCAGGACAACGGCGCCATGGATTACACCATCGTCGTGTCCGCCACAGCTTCCGAACTGGCTCCTCTGCAGTACATCGCGCCTTACACGGGCTGCGCCATGGGTGAATACTTCATGGCTCAGGGTAAGCACGTGCTCATCATCTACGATGATCTGTCCAAGCACGCCGTCGCGTACCGTGCCCTTTCTCTGCTGATTCGCAGACCTCCGGGCCGTGAAGCTTATCCCGGCGACGTCTTCTACCTGCACTCCAGACTGCTGGAGCGCGCAGCCAAGCTCAGCGACGAATTGGGCGGAGGTTCTCTGACCGCTCTTCCGATCATTGAGACCCAGGCCGGCGACGTGTCAGCCTACATCCCGACGAACGTCATTTCCATCACGGACGGCCAGATCTTCCTGGAATCCGAGATGTTCCACAGCGGCATCATGCCCGCGGTCAACCCCGGCATCTCCGTTTCCCGAGTCGGCGGCAACGCCCAGATCCGGGCCATGAAGAAGGTCGCAGGTACACTGAAACTGATCTATTCACAGTACCGTGAGCTGCAGGGCTTTGCCCAGTTCGGGTCCGATCTGGACGCCGATACGAAGGCTCACCTCGATCAAGGCGCGCGCATCGTGGAAGTCCTCAAGCAGGATCGCAATTCCCCCGTTCCGGTGGAAAAGCAGGTCGCTATCCTGTATGCGACCGTCCACAACATGCTCGAATCCATCGATGTGGAAGACATCAAGGATTACGAGAATCAGCTGTATGATTTCCTTGATTCCGACATTGAAGGTCTTGCGGCCATGCAGGCGATCCGTGATACCGGCGATCTGAGCGCCGAAACGGAAGAGAAGCTGAAGAACGCTCTGACGGAATTCACGAAGAAATTCCAGGCGCAGCAGGCCTAAGGAGGCACCATGGCTGGTTCTATGAAGGCTCTGAAGAGCCGGATGAAGAGCATAGAGAGCACGCGGCAGATCACCCGCGCCATGGAGCTCGTAGCTTCTTCCCGCCTTCGCCGCGCACGTGAACGCCGCGACAACGCCCGGCCTCATTTCGAAGTCCTTTACGACACGCTTCAGGACATCGCGGCCGTGAACACGGAGTTCCGCAGCCGTTATCTGGCGAGACGGGAGATCAAAAAGACGTGTTACGTCGTGATCGTGGGCGACAGAGGCCTTGCGGGCGGATACAACCACAACGTCTTCAAACTCATGGAAGAAGACGCACAGGGCAAAGAGTACTGCGTACTTCCCGTCGGCAGGAAGTCGATCGAGCATTACGGACATGGGAAAGCAGAGATTTTCAGTGATGCCTTCCCTACTGTTGCCGATCTTTCCGTCAGCGACTGCTTCGAGATGGCGCGTCTTATCTGCGACGCCTATCTGGAAGGCCGTTTCGATGAGATCAAGATGGTCTATACGGAATTCAAGTCCATCCTGACACAGGAAGCGACTTTGATGGAAGTCCTTCCCTTTCACAGGGAAAAGACGGAAGAACGCAGACAGTCCGCAAGAAAACACATCATCCTGTATGAACCTTCCAGCGAAGAAGTCTTCGACGCGATCATTCCCGAGTATATCGCGGGGATCCTGTACGGCGGCATCTGTGAGAGCGTAGCCAGCGAACTGGCCGCACGCCGCACCGCCATGAACGCTGCGACGAAGAACGCGGGCGAGATGCTGGACAAGCTGAACCTCAGCTACAACCAGCTGCGCCAGGCTGCGATCACGCAGGAGATCACAGAAATCATAGCCGGTTCGGAAGCCTGATTTCCGCCGGATGAATGAAACAAGGGAGAATAAGCCATGTCGGAAAAGAACATCGGCAAGGTGATCCAGATCACCGGACCCGTCCTGGATATCCAGTTCCAGGAAGACGCGCTTCCCGAGCTGCTGAACGCCATTGAGATCGACAACAACGGCACGAAGCTGACCGTGGAGGTGGCACAGCACATCGGAGATTCCGTCGTACGGTGCATCGCCATGAGCAGCACGGACGGACTCGTACGCGGCATGGATGCCGTGGATACCGGAAGCCCCATCACCGTGCCTGTCGGCGAAGAATGCCTGGGCCGCGTGTTCAATCTTCTGGGCGAGCCCATCGACGAGAAGCCCGCTCCCGAAGGAGTGGAACGCTGGTCCATCCACCGTCCCGCCCCCAGCTATGACGAGCAGGAGTCTTCCGCCGAGTTCCTGGAGACCGGCATCAAGGTCGTCGACCTCATCTGCCCCTACGCCAAAGGCGGTAAGATCGGTCTGTTCGGAGGTGCCGGCGTAGGCAAGACCGTTCTGATCCAGGAATTCATCTATAACATCGCCACTGAGCATAACGGCTATTCCGTGTTCACTGGCGTCGGAGAGCGCACCCGTGAAGGCAACGACCTCTACGGTGAAATGACGGAAAGCGGAGTCATCGAGAAGACCGCTCTCGTATTCGGTCAGATGAACGAACCTCCGGGCGCACGTATGCGCGTTGGCCTTTCCGGTCTGACGATGGCGGAGTACTTCCGTGACGTGAAGCATCAGGACGTGCTGCTCTTCATCGACAACATCTTCCGTTTCACCCAGGCCGGTTCCGAAGTGTCCGCCCTTCTGGGCCGCATGCCTTCCGCCGTAGGTTATCAGCCCACTCTGGCCACGGAAATGGGCGCTCTGCAGGAACGCATCACTTCGACCAAGAACGGATCCATCACGTCCGTCCAGGCCGTTTACGTGCCTGCTGACGACCTTACAGACCCCGCTCCTGCCACGACGTTCTCCCATCTGGACGCGACGACTGTCCTGAGCCGCGACATCGCTTCCATGGGCATCTACCCCGCCGTGGATCCCCTCGACTCCACGAGCCGCATCCTGACTCCCGAGATCGTGGGCAAAGAGCATTACGAGATCGCGAAGGAAGTCCAGAGAGTGCTGCAGCGCTATAAGGAACTGCAGGACATTATCGCCATCATGGGTATGGACGAATTGAGCGAAGAGGACAAGCTGACCGTGGCCCGCGCCCGTAAGATCCAGCGTTTCCTGTCCCAGAGCTTCCACGTGGCCGAACAGTTCACCGGTATTCCCGGACAGTACGTGCCTCTGAAAGAGACGCTGCGCGGATTCCGCATGATCCTGGACGGCGAGTGCGACGCTCTGCCTGAAAGCGCCTTCCTTATGGCCGGTACGATCGACGACGTATTCAAGAAAGCCGGAGTTGCCCAATGAGCACTTTTCATCTGACGGTCGTGACCCTGGACGGATGCGTCTTCGACGGAGAGGCTGAACGCCTGATCTGCAGGACGATCGACGGAGATGTCGCTATCCTTCCCAGGCACATCGATTACTGCACGGCCCTCGGCATGGGTGAAGCCCATATCGAGGTCAACGGTGAATTCCGTTACGCCGCATGTATGGGCGGTCTTCTCTCTGTACTGAACGGAGAGGTCCGTCTCGTCGCGACGACATGGGAGTGGGCTGACGACATCGACAAAGCCCGAGCGGAAGCTTCCAGAAGAAGAGCCGAAAGGATCCTGGCTCAGGAAGACATCAGCGAAAGAGAACGCGAACTGGCCATGGCCCGTCTGAAGAGGGCTCTGGTCCGCAGCTCGATCGCCAAATAAGCAGGAACAGATAAAAGACACGATCCGTTCACTTCGGATCGTGTCTTTCTGTATGTTTTTGCGTCAGAGACCCATGATCTCCAGATCCCCCTCGGCGCGCAGGACGAGCGAACGGATCTGCGGAGAGCGGCTCAGATGCTTCAGATCGTACGCGAGAGCGTACAGAGCCGTGCGGATCCTGTTCTGCGGATGGGAAAAACAGACAGGCAGCTGTTCTTCCATGATCTCCGTTAGGCCTATGTAATCTTCTTTCCTCTGTCTTGGATCGTCGTACTCGTTGGCGTACAGATGCGGATATCGGATCATCCTAAGTGGCGTGTCGAGGAAATAGTCCGCGGGGGCGTAGCAGAGATCCTCGAAATCGAGAAGAAAGAGCCTTCCCGTGTCCCGGTTCCAGATGAGATTGTCGAAATGAAAATCCGGATGCATCCAGCACCAGCGGTTCCCCCATCCCAGACTGTCCCGATGAAGACTGACCGCTTTTCTGCATCTTTCGATCAGGACGGAATCCGGGAAGTCATTGTTGAGAAGACCACATGCGTTCAGGATCCTCCCGGAGATCTCTTTGCTCCAGTCGTCCACGGGATCGTGCGGAAGGATCGATTCAGGAAGTTCCGTGATTCCCCGCGCCAGTCCGCAGGCTTCGGAAAACAGTCTTTTTCTTGTCTGATCGTCCAGGTCCGGCCAGACGCTGAAGAGAGATACGCCGCCGGTATTCTCCATGAGAAGGAAATCCTCTCCCGTCTCCAGCGCTTTCGGCATTCCGGATACGGGAGCAAGGCGATAGAAAGCCTTTTCCGTTTCACGCTGACGGGAAACGCCGAGATAGACCTTCAGCACGAATCCGGAAGAGATCCAGACTTCATTCGTGAAACCCGAGGGCGAACGCTCCCATCCGTCCGATGAAAGACCGAGACTTTTCACGATCTCACGCGCGCGGGGCGTGAGTGTACTGCCTTCCATAACTTTGATTTCCTTTCCCGCAGGAAAAGAGCCCATCCGTGAAGATGGGCTCTTGATTGCGTCGGAGAATTATTCCTCTTCCGTGATGATGTCGGCGGTCTCGTACAGGTCGTCGTTCTCGCCGTCAACGATCTCTTCGTCGGTGATCTCGGCGGAGTAGTCGTTCTCGGTCACGGGGATATTGGCGTCACGGATGGACAGGGAGATGCGATGCTCCTGGGTGTTGACGTCCAGGACCTTCACGTTCACGATCTGTCCGACTTCCAGTACGCTTTCCACCTTGTCGATGCGGGTGTCGGCGATCTGGGAAATGTGCACCAGGCCGTCCAGTCCGGGCTCGAGCTCAACGAAAGCACCGAAGGTCACGATGCGGACGACTTTGCCGGTCACGATGGAGCCGGGGATGTATTTCTCATCCGCGACGTCCCAGGGCTTGGGCAGAAGCTGCTTGATGCCGAGAGACACGCGCTGATTCTCGCGGTCCACCTTGAGGATCAGGCAATTGACTTCCTGGCCGATGGAGACGACGTCTTTGGGATGCTTGACGTTGCCCCAGGCAAGGTTGGTCACATGGACCAGACCGTCGATGCCGCCGATGTCGACGAAAGCGCCGAAATCGGTCAGACGGCGGACGATGCCCTTCACGGTCTCGCCTTCATTCAGGAGATCCCACTTGGCCTTCTTGGCCGCGGCGGCTTCTTCCTGCACGGCCACCTTGCGGCTGGCCACGATGCGGCGGCGGTTGGTGTCCACTTCTAGGATCTTCACGGGGAAGGTCTGGCCGACATACTTCTCGATCTTGTCAACGTAGCGGGTATCGAGCTGGGAAGCGGGAATGAAAGCGCGGATTCCCTTCACCGTTGCGATCAGACCGCCCTTGACGACCTGCTTGCCGGTCGCTTCAAAGCGGGCGTTCTCTTCCTGCGCCTTGACCAGTTCGTCCCAGTTGCGGCGCACTTCGATGTTCTTCTTGCTCAGAAGAACGTTGCCTTCGCCGTCATTGACCTTGACGACTTCAACTTCAATCTCATCACCCTCATGCAAGACATCAGCGGCAGACTGGCCTTCCGCGAGCTCAAATTCGCTCAGATGGATGAAGCCATCGGATTTGTATCCGATATTCACGCACACTTCCGAATCATTGAAGGAAACGATTTTGCCCTTGATGACCTGACCAGGGCGGATCTGCACCATGGTCTTCTCAAAAGCGGTGGCAAAATCAGCTTCGCGCTCCTCTTCAGCTTCAGCAGGTGCTACGGTCGTGGATTCCTCAACCTCAGGGTTCAGAATCTCAGGGTTCTGGATGTCAGACATTCGTGTGTAAACCTCCTTAATAATCCAATCCGGAGTAGAAGTTCCGGACGTGATACCTATTCTCTGCTTCGAGCGCAGCTCATCGAGCGGCAGCTCGTCGGCATCCTGGATGAAATATGTCTGCGGACAGATCTGTCTGCAGGCATCCGCGAGTTTCGCGGAATTGGAACTGTTCCGTCCGCCGATCACGATCATAGCGTCACATTCGGCAGCCAGTTCTCTCCCCTCTTTCTGACGGACATCTGTCGCGTTGCAGATCGAAGGGAAGACTTCGGCGTTCGGAGCCTTTTCAAGGATCAGGGGCAGCGCTGCATCGAACTCTTTCTGAGGAGTCGTCGTCTGTGCAAGCACACATGCGTTATCCAGCGCCGGCAGATCCCGGATCGATTCCGCGCTCCTGACCACGTAGGCCGTTCCGTCATACCATCCCAGGATACCCAGGACTTCGGGATGATCCGACTGACCGTACAGGATCAGGGGCCTGCCGTCCCGGCTCAGTTCCTCTGCTTTTTTCTGCAGCCTTCTGACTTTCGGACATGTCGCGTCCAGCACGGTATGTCCTGCAGAGACAAGATCTTCAAATATCTGTCTGCCGGCCCCGTGTGAGCGTACGAGTACGACGCCTGGCTGCAGTTCATCGGGATGATCCACTGCTTCGATCCCCTGTTCGGCCAGACGGCTGATCACCAGAGGATTGTGGATGATCTCACCCAAAGTATAGATTTTCAGACCCGGATATTGTGTTGCCGCTTTTTCCGCCATGTCCAGCGCTCGCTGTACACCGTAGCAGAACCCGATGTTAGATGCAAGACAGACTTTCAAAACTACTCCTGTGATCAGAAATCTAAACCCAGTAATACCGAAAATTATAAACTAATCTTTTGAATTGCGCAAGTCATTCAACGCAGAAACCATCAAATTTGTTATATTTTCCAAGTCTTCGCGCCGAATTTTACGTCCCTGATAGGCTGAAAGGTCGATCGGATCGCCGATTTTGACCTTGATCCGCTTCCCGATACGGTACCGGTTGCCATGATCGAAATATACGGGGATCACGGGAACGCCGCTCCTGTGCGCGATCATCGCCACGCCCTGCTGGAATTCTCCGAGCGAGAGATCGGGGTTGCGAACCCTGGTTCCTTCCGGATAGATGGATACCGCCTGACCTTTGTTCAGCAGGTCGAGCACCGCCTTCATGGCACCCAGATCACTGTTGCCTCTGTCTACAGAGATCGCACCCAGCGCATGGATCAGATACTGGAGAGCACGGTTTTTGAACAGTTCCGTTTTGGCCAGGATGAAGACCCTTCTGGGCATGACGAGGAAATGGGTCAGGAACGGATCCAAAAGAGAAATATGGTTGCTGTAGTAAAGGCAGGGCCCCTTCTTCAGCTGTTCCCTATTTCCGATGACCCTGGTAGGCATGAAAATATGGAATACGACGAATACGAAGGCATAAGCCAGCGCATAGATGACTTTCTGAGGAAAAGTCCAGATTATTTCGCCATTCTTTCCCTGACGATATTCAGCATCCATTGACAGGTCTCCTCTTCATTCATGTCGGAATTGTCTACGAGAACCGCGTCCGGCACGCGGATGAGCGGAGAAACCGCTCTGCTGCTGTCCTGTTCATCACGGGCGATGATCTCACGCAGGATCTTTTCCTCGTCCGCCTCTTCGCCGCGTGCCTGCAGTTCGAGCGTCCTGCGGTGTGCCCTGACCTCAGGGGATGCAGTCAGGAAGAATTTCACCTGGGCATCCGGGAGAACGACGGATCCGATGTCTCTGCCGTCCATGATGACGTCGGAAGTCGCGCAGATGCTGCGCTGCGCTTCCACGAGCATCGTCCTGACGGCCGCCCATTTGCTGACGGCCGAAGCGGCTGCGGACACTTCCTGCGTGCGGATGAAGGGATTGACGTTCTCTCCGTCCAGAAGCACCTGCTGTTCTCCGGCTTCCAGTGCGAGATCCACGGAAGTCGTTCCGATCATGGCGCTGACTGCTTCTTCGTCCATGGGGTCGATCCCCAGACGAAGAGCCTTGAGCCCAACGGCCCGATACATCGCACCGGTATCCATATAGGTGAATCCCAGTTCTTTCGCCAGCTTTTTGGCCGTAGAGCTTTTGCCGGCTCCGGACGGTCCGTCGATCGCGATATGGAATACGCTCATTCCTTATTCTCCTTCCAGGGCTGCCGCAGTACCCGCGGCACGTCCCGTACAGAAGGCGATGTGCAGATTGTATCCGCCCGTAAAGGCATCCACATCCATCACTTCGCCCGCAAAATACAGTCCTTTGATCTTCCGGGATTCCATGGTCCCGGGCGTGATGTCCCGAACGTCCACGCCTCCGCGCGTGATGACGGCTTCATCATAGGACATCTGTCCTTCATAATGCATGGTCAGGTCCTTCATGACGGATACGATGCGTCCCCTCTCCTCCCTTGTCAGCTGATGGGAAGGCTTTGAACCGTCCGTCTTGGCCAGCTGTAGGACCACGGGAGCCAGCCGTCCGGGCATCCGTTTGCTCAGCATGTTCTTGACCGAACGCTCAGGTTCGGCGGAGCATTCGCGGATCAGCTTCTCCTGGAGTTCCTGATCGGTCATGCCGGGCTTCAGATCGAGATGCAGGAGCAGAGTGCCCTCATCCTCTTTCTCCGTAAGGCTGGAAAGCGTGAGGACCAGGGGACCTGTGATCCCGCAGTGCGTGAACATCATTTCGCCCAGTTCATGGAAGAAATCCTTCTTCCCTCTCCTGGCACGGAGCGAAACGTTCTTGAGTGAAAGTCCCTGCAGAGTCGGTACCCAGAGATCGGACAGGGCGACCGGCACGAGGCCGGCCCTCGTATCTATGAACCTGTGGCCCGTCGCAGAGGCCCAGCGGTACCCGTCCCCGGTAGATCCCGTCACGGGATAGGACAGTCCGCCGGTAGCGACGACTGCGGCGTCACAGGGCTGGAACGTCCCGTCTGAAAGCTCCAGGCCGATCAGGCGGCCGTCTGTGACACGCGGCGAGGTGACTTCGGTGTGCAGCCGGATCTCTATGCCCAGATCCCTGCATTCCCTCTCCAGACAGCGGATGATGTCGCTGCTCTTCTGGGATTGAGGGAAGACGCGGCGTCCTCTTTCCACGACGAGTGGCACTCCCCTCTCTTCGAACCATCCCATGAGATCCTGGGGCGTCCAGGAGGAAAAGCTGGAAAACAGGAAACGTCCGTTGCTGTTGACGTTTTCCATGAATTCGTCCCGGGTACAGGCGTTGGTCACGTTGCAGCGCCCTTTTCCCGTGATATAGAGCTTTTTTCCCAGTTTTTCGTTTTTTTCGAGCAGGATGACTCTCGATCCCTTTTCCCTGGCGGAGATCGCGGCCATCATACCGGCGGGACCTCCGCCGATCACTGCGACCGTTCTCATTCCTTTCCGTCCCTTTCCGTATAGACGCGGTAGCGCGACCAGATGTCTTCCAGCCTTCTGAAGGATTCGGAAGTCTCCTGATGCCTTTTCATGCCGACGGAAGCCACGAGAGCGTTCAGGAGGGACATGGGAGCAACCAGGGAATCCGCGAAGGAAGCGAGCCCGCTCTTCGCGTACAGACAGTGCGCTGCCTCGGATACGAGCGGAGACGCCGGCGTATCCGTGATCGCGATGCAGGCGGCTTTTCTCTCGGATGCGTAACGCATGCCTTCGACGATCCTTCGGGAATAGCGCGGGAAGGAGATCGCCATGAGCACGTCTCCCTCACCGATATGGAAGATCTGTTCCAGGACGTCGTTGAAGCCTGAGGTGACGATCCTGACGTCGGGGTGGAGAAAGCTCAGGTAGTATCCGGCGAACTGCGCGAGAGGCGCGGAGCTTCGGATGCCGAGGATATAGATCCTTCTGGCGGAATACAGGGCGTCGGATATCGCTTCGAACTCCTGCATATCCAGATTTTCGAGCGTGTTCCTCAGATTCTGGATATCGGATTTGACCACGGACCGGACGATCGAGCCGGTATCTTTCGCGTTCTCCGACAGCTCCATGCGCTGTACGGGCGTCATTTTCCTGCGCACGATCTCCTGAAGGGTCTCCTGGAACTGCGGATATCCTTCAAAGCCCAGCCTGGCCGCAAAGCGGACGACGGTGGATTCGCTGACACGGGCTTTTTCACCCAGCTTCTGGGCGGTCATGAAAGCCGCACGGTCCAGATCCGCGCGCAGATAAGCTGCGATCGCTTTCTGTCCCTTGCTCATTCTCCCGTGATCCCGGGAAAGCAGTTCTTCCAGTTCCTGTACTTCGTACATTCCGATTCTTCTCCGTATAAAGTGAAAAAGCGAAGAGGCACAGTGCCTCTTCGCTGTTTGTGCTTGATCAGTCGGCGCGCTCGATACGATAGCGCAGATAGCGGCGGGAGGCCAGATAAGTCTCGGCGACCTGGGGGAACAGGGCGTAGCTCAGAGCGTCCTCTTCCTTCTCGTACAGGTTCATGGACTTGACCTTCTCGCGGTACATCTCCAGTTCGGGCTCGATCTTGTCCGCAGGACGGCAGGTGATCAGCTCGGCACCGTCGGTCAGAGCCAGCTTCTGCACGTCGGGATTGACTTCGCCGGGCAGGCGGCCGTATTCACCGCGGAGCAGGCCCTTGGACTCGTTGGGCAGCATCTTGTAGCGCTCGCCGGTCAGGACGTTCAGGACGGCCTGGGTGCCGACGATCTGGGAGGTCGGAGTGACCAGCGGCGGATAACCGAAGTCTTCGCGCACGCGCGGTACTTCTTCCAGAACTTCCTGCAGACGGTCGGAGGCATTGGCCTTCTTGAGCTGGGAGATCAGGTTGGACAGCATGCCGCCGGGGACCTGATACATGAGAGCGTTGACGTCAACGGCGAGGACCTTGGGATCCAGGAAGCCGTCAGCCTTCAGACGGTCAGCTACCTTGCGGAAATGCTGGGCGATCTCATTGAGCTTGGCGAGGTCCAGACCGGTATCGTAGGGTGTGCCTTCCAGGGTCTTGACCAGGGGTTCGGTCGCAGGCTGAGACGTTCCGGAACCGAGAGGAGACAGAGCGGTGTCCACGATGTCCACGCCGGCCTCGATGCCTTTGAGGAGAGTCAGATCGCCGACGCCGGCGGTGTTGTGCGTATGAAGCTCGATCGGCACGTTGATGACGGCCTTCATCTCCTTGATGAGCTCATAGGCTTCATAAGGAAGGAGCAGACCGGACATGTCCTTGATGCAGATGGAATCGGCGCCCATGGACTCCAGTTCCTTTGCAAGGTTCACGAAGTATTCACGGGTATGGACAGGGCTTGTCGTATAGCTGAACGCTGCCTGCAGATGGCCGCCGTACTTCTTGGTGGACTCCATCGCCTGCTTGAGGTTGCGGGGATCGTTCAGCGCGTCGAAAACACGGATGATGTTGATGCCATTCTCGATGCTCTTCTTCACGAACTCATCGACTACGTCGTCCGCGTAGTGTTTGTAGCCCAGAAGGTTCTGTCCGCGCAGAAGCATCTGCAGACGCGCGTCGGGCATGGCTTCGCGGAGCTTGCGCAGACGGATCCAAGGATCCTCGTCCAGATAGCGCATGCAGGAATCGAAGGTCGCGCCGCCCCAGCATTCGAGGGCCCAGAACCCGGCGTCGTTCAGCTGCTTGGAAACAGGCAGCATCTCGTCCAGACGCATGCGGGTCGCAGCCTGAGACTGGTGCGCATCGCGAAGAATGGTTTCGGTAATCCGTACTTTACTCATTGTCTCCTCCTCTGATTGTGGAAAACACCGGCTTCCCGATGGACAGCCGGGAATCGAAATTGACGTTGGGAGCGGAGCCCAGACCCCACATTCCCCTTATTGTAAATTATACCAAACAAGTCCTGTGCGTACAATGGTTTTTTGCGCGAACAGGCTCCAATTATTTGCTGCTTTTTCCAGTGGTTTTGAGCATATCGATCTCATTCTGCGTCAGATCCCGATACTGTCCCGGATGCAGGCCTTCCAGCGAGAGACCGGAATAGCCGATCCTGCACAGATAGATCACTTCCCTGCCCACGGCTTCGAGCATCCTGCGGATCTGCCGGTTGCGCCCTTCGTGGATCGTCAGACAGACGGTCTGGATGCCGTTTACGACGGGGCCTGTTTCCACGCCTGCGGGAGACGTCGGCCCGTCGGACAGAAGGACGCCGTTCCGAAGGGTTTCGATCTCGTTCTCCGTCAGCTGCCCGCGGATATCGGCGCGGTAGGTCTTGTCGCATTCGCTGCTCGGATGCATGAGAAAACGTGCGAGATCCCCGTCATTCGTCAGAAGAAGCAGCCCCTCCGTCATGTAGTCGAGCCTTCCTACGGGATAGACCCTTTCAGGCACGTCCTTCAGGTAATCCATGACAGTCTGCCTGCCTTCGGGATCCGAGACAGTACAGACACAGCAGGCCGGCTTGTAAAACAGGATGGTCCGTCTTTCTTCCGGGAGCGACAGGATTCTTCCGCTGTATTCCACGACGTCGTTCCGTTCGTCCACCTGTGTTCCCAGGACGGTGACGGGTTTTCCGTTTACGGACACGAGACCCGCCTGGATCAGTTCTTCGCATTTTCTGCGGGAAGCTACGCCGCAGAGCGCCATGAATTTCTGTAAACGCATGAAATCCTCCTGTATCCATTGTAACAGATTCAGGAGGATTTCGCCATATTCTGTGCCTGTGCCGGCAGGTCAGGCCGTTGTTTCTTCGGCTGTCTCTTCTTTCGGAGTTTCAGCCGGTTCTTCGGAGGAAGGTACGGGGACTTCGGCAATCAGGGCCTGCATGGCGTCCCAGTCGGGAAGCTGTTCCAGGTTCGTGAGGCCGAAGACTTTGAGAAACTCTTCCGTCGTAGCGTACAGCGCAGGATGTCCGAGACTGTCCTTCCGGCCCGCTTCGGCGACGACACCGCGGCTCCGCAGGACCTCGAGGGCGTAGTCACAGCGCACGCCGCGGATCGCTTCGATCTCCGCCTTCGTGACGGGCTGTTTGTATGCGATGATGGAAAGCGTCTCCAGAGCGGACTGGGAAAGAGGCTTCCTTTTCACGGGAGAGAGCACGGCGCGGATCATGTCCGCATATTCCGGCCGCGTGATCAGCTGGAGCTTGTCGCCGATACGCCGGAGCTGAAGACCCTGGTTCTCACCGGACAGACGGGTCTCCAGAGCCTGGAGCGCTTCGGAAAAGTCGTTTTCGCTCCATTCGAGCGCCATGCATATATCTTCGGGCGCCAGAGGGTCCCCGGCTGTAAACAGTATGGCTTCCAGAGCTGCCGCGCGCTGTAATTCGTCCACTTATGCCTCCTCGTCGTCCGACGGGCTTTCCGTCTCTTCATCTTTCCGCTCCAAAACGATCTCCGCGAGCGGAGCATCCTGACGCGCCGTCATTTCGTTCGAATGGATCAGTTCCAGTATGGCGAGGAACACCGTGATGGCTTCTCTCGCCGGCAGACCTTCCAGAAGCTCCGAGAAAAGGAGCCTGCGTTCGGCCCTTATTCTTCTGCGGAGCCAGATGATCCGGCTCTGCAGCGATACGGTTTCACGCTCGATCACGCCGGCTTCCTCAGGCTCGGCCTCGGCCTTCATCCGGTCCTGGACGCGGAGAAAAGCGTCGATCAGCGCTTGGATCGTCATGTCGCTCGTCAGGAGCGTCGTCTCCCCTACCCATTCCTCCGGAAGACGTCCGAACAGATCCGCAGCGGCGGCTTCCCTTTCCTTCAGGGATTCCACGCGCTCCTGATACTGTCTGTACTGCTCCAGCTGTTCGTAGAGTCTCTGTTCGTCCTCATCCGGCTCATCTCCGCGCTCGGGATCGATGAACAGCTGTCTGGACTTGATCTCCAGGAGCCGGGAGGCCATGACGAGAAATTCGCTCGTTTCTTCGGACGAAAGGGATTCATCTGCATGTGCGACCGTTTCCAGATACTGGTCCACGATATTGGAGACGAAGATCTCACGTATATCGACCCTCGCCGCACTGATGAGGCGCAGGAGCAGATCCAGAGGCCCTTCGAACTGGGCCAGGGAAACGTGATAAGACATGCGAAGACTCCTTTGGGACATGGCGGAAGACCGCTCTGTTCAGTATATCTGATTCACCTCTGAATTGCAAGACAAGCCCGGGAATACGGGAGATTGCCCACACGGCCGTATACTTTTCTACGATCTTGTGGTATAAATAGAAGGAACTTCTCAACGGAGGTAAGCCAATATGCCCTGTTCCGATACGAGATCCGAATGGGTCGCCGACATGCTGAAGATCTGTTCTCCCGTGCTCCGCGCCCTGAGCCGTGACCGACTGAGGCTTGAAATGCCAGTGGAATCGTCTTCCCCAAGGGAAGACCGTGAACAGTATACCTATCTGGAAGCTTTCGGAAGGACCGTCATGGGGATGGCTCCCTGGATCGCCTGCGGGGATCTTGAGGGCGAAGAGGAATCGCTCAGGAAGGAATACGCGGAAATGACGCGCGTCTGCATTTCGAATGCTGTGGATCCTGCCAGGAACGACCGCATGAACTTCTCCGAAGGTTATCAGCCGATCGTGGACGCGGCCTTCCTTGCCCAGGGAATCCTCCGCGCCCCGAAGGAACTGTGGGATCCTCTGGATCCTGAAGTGAAAGCCCGCCTGTTGGACGCGATGCGTGCTACCCGCACGAGAAAGCCCTACCAGAGCAACTGGCTCCTGTTCTCCGCCATGATCGAATGCCTGATCCATCATGCGGGATCCCCGGACTGGGATCCCATGCGGATCGACCTTGCACTTCTGAAGATCGAGGAATGGTACAAGGGCGACGGCTGGTATGGAGACGGAAGAGATTTCCACTGGGATTACTACAACAGTTTCGTTATCCAGCCCATGCTGATCGACGTGTTGGACGAGATCGGAGACGAGGATCCCCGCTGGGCTGCCATGAAAGAGCCTGCGCGTGTCCGTGCATCTCATTATGCAGCGCACTTGGAGCACCTGATCTCCCCCGAAGGAAGCTATCCGCTCATCGGACGGTCCCTCGCTTACCGCTTCGGTGCTTTCCAGGCGCTGTCCCAGGCTGCTCTGATGCACAATCTGGAAGAAGGGATCTGTCCCGCCCAGGTCCGCTGCGCCCTGACCGCCGTGATCCGCCGCATCCTGTCGTTCTCTTCCATGTTCGATGAAGACGGATGGCTTACAATCGGGATCTGCGGACATCAGCCGGATATGGGCGAGCCTTACATCTCCACAGGCAGCCTTTATCTGTGCAGCGCCGTGTTCCTTGCTCTCGGTCTGCCTGCTTGTGATCCCTTCTGGTCCGATCCCGACGCAGACTGGACCATGAAATCCCTCTGGAACGGAGAGAACCGTTCCTGTGAACATGCCCTCGCATAAAGAAAGGAATCCCATGAGAACACCCACGATCACCCGGGACGAAGCGCTCGAGCTCCTGACCCGCTACAACAAGGAACCCTTCCATATCCGTCACGCCTATACAGTGGAAGCCGTGATGCGCTATTTCGCCGAGACCCGAGGTTACGCGGACGAAGCCGACTACTGGGCCATGGTCGGACTCCTGCACGACATCGACTTCGAGCTCTATCCCGAGCAGCACTGTCAGAAAGCCCCCGATCTGCTCAGGGAGGGCGGCGTCGGAGAAGACATGATCTATTCCGTCTGCTCCCACGGCTACGGGATCTGCTCCGATCAGGAGCCCGTGCACGAGATGGAAAAGATCCTCTTTGCGAGCGATGAACTGACCGGCCTCATCTGGGCGGCAGCGAAGATGCGTCCCTCCAAAAGCACTTGCGATATGGAACTGCCAAGCCTCAAGAAGAAATACAAGGACAAGAAATTTGCCGCCGGCTGTTCCCGTGACGTCATTGCCTCCGGAGCCGAACGGCTCGGATGGACCCTGGACGAACTTCTTGACAGGACTCTGGAAGCGATGCGCGAGACCGAAGCCGCCGTCAACGAACGCTGCGGAGACTGATTCCTGTCCCAAAGAAAAGAAAGCAGCCGGACTCTGACAGTCATCTGTCGAAGTCCGGCTGCATTATACTTTCTGTCAGGAAGGGATGCCTTTCTTGTAGTCTCTGCACCAGGAGAGCATGTCTCTCGCGTGATCCAGACTGAGGGCCGACATGGATTCGCCGCCCAGGAGCCTGCTGATCTCCTCCAGGGATTCTTCCTCGCTCAGTGCGTCCACGATCGTATAGGTGTGTTCTCCCCTCTCCTCCTTGCGGATCCGGTAATGGTTGTCCGCCATGGCGGCGATCTGCGCGGTGTGTGTGATGCAGATCACCTGACGCTTCCGTGAGATCTCGGCGAGTTTCCTCGCGACCATGAGAGAGACCGATCCGCTGATGCCGGCGTCGATCTCGTCGAAGATCATGCAGTCGATCCCGTCCAGATCCGACGTGATGACCTTCAGGGCCAGCATGATACGGCTCATTTCACCGCCTGACGCGACTTTCTCCAGGGAGCGGAGCTCTTCACCCCTGTTCGCCGAGAGCAGGAACACGGGGCGTTCCATGCCGTTTGCCGACACGCGGCTGCCGGACAGGTCTACGGGATCGAGCTGCACGTGGAAGCGGGCGGAACTCATCCCTAGATCCGCAAGTTCCTTTTCGATGGCCTTGGACAGACGGACTGCATCGGCTTTTCGGACCGCGCTCAGCTTTTCCGCAGCTTTTTCCCATGCATGATACTGCTTTTCCATCTGCTCTTCGAGTTTCCGGATCTGTTCCTGGGACGTGGAGAGCAGGTGTTCCTTTTCACAGATCTCATCGTAATAACGGCGGATCTCTTCGTAGGACTGACCGTATTTCCGTTTCAGTGCATAGATCTCCGTCAGGCGGTTCTCGATCTCTTCCTGTTCCTCTTCGCTGTAGTCGAAGGAAGAAAGGAGATCCGGGAACACGTGCTGCAGTTCTTCCAGCTCCAGACTGACGCTCTCGAGCTCTGTGTAGAAGCTTTCCAGATCCTTCGACAGATCCGAGATGCGGGACAGTTCCGAAGCGCTGACCTGGAGTCTTTCCAAAGCGGGCGCTCCGTCCTCACCGTCAAACAGCGCGGACCCGATCCCGTACAGGATGCGTTTGCCCTTTTCCGATTCGGCCAGGAGCTTCTGACGTGCACGGAGTTCCTCTTCCTCTCCAGGGCGCAGAGCGGCCTGTTCGATCTCCTGGATCTGGTAACGGAGAAGATCCAGCGTTCTTTCACGGTCCTGTTCGTCCGTACCGAACAGGGTATCCATCTTCGTGCGGCTCTCTTGATAGGCGGCCGCGGTATCACGTACGGCCGCAAGAGCGGCTGCGTTGGCGTCGCCTCCGAAAGCGTCCAGGATCTTTCCGTGCATGGAGGGCGACAGAAGCGAGAGCTGGTCGTGCTGCCCGTAGATGTCCATGAGGGATTCCGTGATGTACCTCAGCTGGCTGAGCGTGACGATATGACCGTTCACGCGGCAGGTGCTGCGGGACGAGGACGTGATCTCGCGGCTCACGAGGAGCGTATCGTCTTCTTCATCCAGTCCCTGTTCGCGCAGCATCTCCTGCGCGGCGGAGGGGATCATACGGAAAAGGGCCTCCACCTGAGCGGAGGCGCATCCAGAGCGTATGAGTCCGTAATCCGCCCTCGCGCCTAAGGCGAGGAGGACGGCGTCGATCAGGATGGATTTGCCGGCTCCGGTCTCGCCGGTCAGTATGTTCAGTCCGTCCTCGAGCGACAGTTCCGCCCTTTCGATGACGGCGATATTGCGAATGTTGACCTGTGAAAGCACGGCTTACACCTCTGATTTTTCTATCGTTCCAGGATCTCTTCGAAGCGTTCCACGAGCGCTCTCGCCGCGGCTTCGCTCTCGGCTGCGAGGAAGAGCGTGTTGTCGCCGGCGATGGTGCCGATGATCTCGGGCCAGTTCAGCGAATCGATCGTCTCGCATGCCGCGTTCGCGGAACCGGGCATCGTCTTGATGACGACGAGGTTGCCCGCGACCTGCACGGATAGCACGGCCTCGACGAAGATGCGGATATGGCGGTCCGTCACGTTCTGGTTCGAGGGCGTGTTCAGAGCATAGCAGCTGATCCCGTCTATATTCGTGGTCTTGATGAGACGGAGTTTCTTGATATCTCTGGACACGGTCGCCTGCGTGACCTGGAAGCCGCGCGCGATCAGCTCCTTCGCCAGTTCCTCCTGGGTCTGGACGGGCTTTTCCTGTATGATCTCGATCATGGCCATCTGGCGGCGGTTTTTCATGGAAGATCTCCTTTATTTCAGTTTGGCGTAGAGGACTTTATAGAACTGTTCTGGATCCGTACGGATCATGAGCGCGTCGTAGGGCGAGCGCTCGACTCTGACCGTCGCTCCCGAGTCGATATGGGTGAGTACGCGTCCGTCGGCAATGAGGAGGCCGGTCCCCTCTTCTTCATATTTCAGGAAGAGCTCCTCATCGGAGGACAGGACCAGGGGAACGGAACGCATGGAATGAGCGTGCAGGGGCGTGAGGATGAGCGCGGAGACGCCCGGGCCGATGACGGGCCCGCCTGCGGACAGATTGTACGCCGTGGATCCCGTGGGTGTGGATACGAGCAGACCGTCCGAATCGAAGTCCCCGATCTCCTGGTCCCCCGAACGGGCGCTCGTACGGATCATGGACATGGGTTTCGAATCGCAGATGAGGACGTCGTTGAGCGCGTAGACAGGTGAGCCTTCAAACCCTATCACGGTGGCCTGGAGCATCATGCGGGGCTCGATCGTGAAACGGTTCTCTTTCAGGTTCGCGAGCATGCCCGCGAGTCCTTCAGGTTCGGTCCCCGAGAGGAAACCCTTATGGCCCAGATTGACTCCGAATACGGGGACGCCATGGAACGAGCATGCCCTCGAGGCTCCGAGGACGGTTCCGTCTCCCCCAAGTGCGGCCACGGCACTCACTTTTCTGAAGAACGTATCCGCTTCGAGTACGGTGATATCCGGTAGAAGTCCGGACATTTCCGGAAGCGTATACAGGTTCATCCCGGCTTCGCGGAAAGTATTCAGTACTATTTCGATCTGGACCGGATCCGCAGCGCGGCCGGAATAGACCCACAAACCGATGTCCTGCATGGATCGTCCTCCTTACAAATGCATATTATAAATGAATATGTGCATAAAAGCAAGAGTCTATTCGAAAAATATCGAATAGACTGAATGTTTAATCATTATGCAGTTCTTCATGGGCTTTCCGGACGAGCTCTTCCGCGCCGTCCGCCCATCCGCTGTTGTCACATACTCCTTCGCCGAGCCTGCCCAGAAGCAGGAATTCGATGTTCCCTTCCGGTCCGCGGATCGGAGAGAAATCCATACCTTCGACCCGTAGCCCTGACGATCCGAAATACTCGAGGGCGTGTATCAGGACTTCTCTGTGGACGGAAGGATCCCGGACGACCCCGTGGTTCCCGACGGCTTCCCTCCCCGCCTCGAACTGCGGCTTGACGAGTGACATGTAATAGCTTCCGGGTTCAAGACAGGAGGTGACGGCAGGAAGGACTTTCCCGATGGAGATGAAGGACACGTCCATGACCGCTCCCTGATGGAGGCCTCCGACGTCCTCCGGCTTCAGGTACCTGGCGTTCATTCTTTCGAGAACCGTGACCCTGGGATCGTTCCTGAGCCTGTAGTCCAGCTGTCCGTATCCCACGTCCACGGCCGTCACATGCTCGGCGCCGTTCTGGAGCAGACAGTCCGTGAAGCCTCCCGTGGAAGCGCCTACGTCGAGATAGCGCAGTCCTTTCACGGGAAAACGGAAGACGGCGATTGCCTTTTCGAGTTTCAGCCCACCCCTGGACACGTACGGCAGGACCTGGCCTCTGATCGTGAGTGCCGTGCCTTCCGCTACGGTCTGGGACGCTTTGTCGATCCTCAGCGTTCCCGCGTAGACCTGCCCTGCCATGATGAGGCGCTTGGCCTTCTCACGGCTTTCGCAGAGTCCCAGTTCCACGAGCCTCTGATCTGCCCGCTGTTTCATTCCCTGTCAACCTCTTTTGCGATCGATGTGCTGTCCAGGCCGGACAGTTCGAGCTGTCTGCGGTAGTCCGCCTGCCGGATCACCTTTTCTTTATGTCCGATGCAGACGACTCTGCCTTCGTAGCCTCTGCGATCCAGTTCGGCGCGAAGCTTCACGCCGAAGCCGCTGTCTCTCTCATTGTCTTCTGCGACGATGATCTTTCCATATCCCATGATCTTGCCGAGCCCTTCTTCCGGGAGAGGAGAAAGCTGATCCGCGGCGATCACGGACGCCGATCTTTCCGACTTCTGTGCGGCATCAAGACAGATCGCCGCCATACGTCCTACGCTGATGAGGACCGTGCCGCTGCTGCCGGCTGACAGGAGCACCGGCCAGACGGATCTGTCTGACGCTTCATATGCCTCGTCGCAGGGTACCATCTCTTTGGGATAACAGAGGGCCGCCGGTCCGTCCCAATCCAGTGCTTTCCGCACAAGGACCGGCATCTGCGCCGGCGTGCAGGGAGCGAATACCGCGAGATTCGGCATGGGCAGGAGCATGGACAGAGCGTAGATGCCCTGATGGGTCTCACCGTCCTCCCCGACGCAGCCGCAGTGGGAAACAAACAGCCTCACTGGAAGATCCTGCAGACACACGTCATGGAGCAGCGAATCATAAGCCCGCTGAAGAAAAGTCGCATAGATGCACATCACGGGCCGGACTCCGGCGGTCGACATGCCTGCACACATGGTGACGGCATGCTGCTCCGTGATTCCGGTATCGAAGAAGCGGCCGGGATACTTTTCCGCGAAGCTTTTCAGACCCACTCCGTCCGTCATGGCTGCGGTCACGGCACAGATGCCGGGGTCTGTTTCCGCTGCTTCGGTCAGAAGATTCCCGGCAATCTTCGCCATGGATACGCCTCTCTTCCCTTCGTCAGGGCTTGCGACGTACCAGGGATTGACGGCATGATATTTCGTAGGATCCTGCTGAGCCCTCATCATGCCGGAACCTTTTCTCGTGATCGCGTGGATCAGGACGGGGCGTTCCATAGACTGCGCCCTCTCCAGCAGGAGACGGAGTTCCCTGACGTTGTGACCGTCCACGGGTCCCAGATAGGTCCACCCCATCTCTTCGAACAGGATCCCGTCGGAAAGAAGGTATTTCAGCCTGTTCTTCGCCTTATCCAGGATCCTGAACAGAAGGGAGGAACGCGTGAGGGTACGGATCACCCAGCGTTTCACACGGACGTAGCCGTGATTGGAACGCAGTCTCGTGAGATAGGCAGAGAAGGCTCCCACGTTGTGGGAGATGGACATCTCGTTGTCGTTCAGGAGAAGGACGAGGGGCGCCTGAGAATGACCGGCGTCGTTCAGCGCCTCCCAGTTCATGCCGCCTCCGAAGGAACCGTCGCCGACGACCGCGAGGACGTGATGGGGATCCCCCTGAAGCTGCATGGCGCGCACCATGCCGAGCGCTGCGGAGAGCGCGGTGGAGCTGTGGCCCGTATTGAAGGAGTCATAAGGGCTTTCCGAACGTTTCGGGAAGCCGCTGATGCCGTTCTCTTTCCTCAGCGTGGAAAAACGGTCTTTCCTACCACTCAGGAGCTTGAAGGCGTAGGACTGGTGT
>JAEEGL010998628.1_pt1 | contig 30240 bp, 25 predicted proteins | sample 9134231 | NCBI WGS metagenome assembly JAEEGL01 (sample SAMN16246548, study PRJNA631951) | gut metagenome | biome: gut microbiome; feature: rumen; material: fiber-attached | host: Bos | place: Iran: Karaj | collected 2018-10 | reverse complement strand
CGTTCATCACAATATCTGGTGCGTGAACTCCTTTTTTCTCACTCTTTGGAATTAATTCTATATCAACCCCCATTTCAGTAAACAATAAAACCGTCCTATACTCATGTTTTTCAAGAATCACGCCGTTAGGAATAATTTTGCCTTTTTTCATTCGAAGCATTATATCTAATCCGCCTCAGATTTTCAACCCCCACTTTACATATAACTTTTTGCTATTTTTGCTTCACGACTATAGCAAATCTCTGAGTTCTATCTCCGCTAGAATGAGAAGGCAAATTAGCATTATCAACAGTATCAATTTCGTAATCCACAATATTTCCTAGTAAAACACCCGCATCCATCAACTGTTCTTTTACCGCCTCAGATAAAAGTTTATTATCAAATTTGAAAATTTGATAATTAAGAGCATGAGGTGAAAAATATACTTTCAATTTCTCTGGATTACTGTTAAAGTTCCTCACAAAATGCTCAATAAATTTCCCTGGTCCATATTGCTCTACATTCTGCCTACCAGAGTGGAGTAGCCCTAGCACATGGTATTCTTCGTCAAAAACCACAATTCCTAAGCAATCGGCAAGCGGCAGTAAAATACCAACATTAGAGCATCTAGTAATCAAACCGTCCGAAATAGGAATTTTCTCTTCAGGATTAGTCATGACATATTCTGACATGTTTTCATCCGTAATTTCATAAAAATCTATAAAATCTTTCCTATCTCCATAGATCGTTCTTATTCTCACAATCTTATCGCTACCTAAATCCAGTACTTCCCCTATTTTCTTTTGATTCTCTATAATCTCAGCCTCATCGCCATCACCAAAAAATCTCATATTTCCATCACTGATTTCCGAAAACCCCACTTTGACTTTTCCGCCAAACAAAACCTGCTTTATCATATCTTATATTATACCAAAATATATTATAATCATATCTACAATAACAGATATCACAGGTTGGTTACGAATTTAAAGATCGGAGTCTTTGTTGTCGTTCTAACACTTGTATAAATAAAATTAAAAAAAGAAGACGCTACTTTTTACGAGCAAGAATAATAAACTTATAGGAATCTAAATTCTCTCGACCACTTTCAAATTGTTTGCATTGACAAACTTCATCGACTTTTAGGAGTTCGAAATCTTTGAATAATTCTTTTATTAAATCGTAATCGGTATAAAAATGAGGGACGTTATTTTCAACCGGATTAGCCATATTTAACTTTGTGTTTTCATCAACAACCGGCCAATCTTGCCTAAAGCCCCAAGTTTTCTTTGATGGGATTGTCAGGGCGACTTCACCATCTGGCTTTAGGATGCGATGAATTTCGGAAATCGTTTGCTTAACGCCTTTGGTGTCGTTGTGGTTAATTACTTGCCAACTTAGGATACAATCGAAAGAATTGTTAGCAAAAGACATATGCTCCATATCTTCAACTCGTCCAGAACAGGGGATATTTTCGCTTTCCAAAAGTGTTTTAGTTTGATTTACTGCTTCTGGCATTATGTCCGAAACGTTGACATTGAAGCCCTGTTTACCGAAAAGTAGTGCGTGGCGTCCGATGCCACATCCTAAATCGAGAAAAACTTTTTTGTCCTGTTCTTTCCAGCGATAAAGAAAAGAGTAGGTCTCAAGCGCCGGCGTTAGCCATTGTTTTCTGTCTTCTTCCGACTGCAACGTATTCCACTTCCAACCTTTTTGATACTCTTGAAGATTACCCATATTACATTTTATTATATAATAAAAACCACATGAAACCAAACACCCTACGGTTTTCTTGCAGTAATCCCATAGTATCGCCGAACCAATAAAATCCCTTTAGGGGTGCTATGCTCCGCTTCATACTTTTTAAAAATCTCTGGTTCAATTTCATGATGAGAGAGACCTTCTTTCGGATGAGTTTCAGAAAAATCCTCCAGGATTGGCGTTCTGTTTAGTAAGATCAAAAGATCTTTTGGTGAATGATAATATTCCCGTACATGAATCGGTACTAGCTCAACATCCTTAAATCCAGCGTTTAAAATAGCCTCGTAGTCGATGAGACTAATCGGTTTTTCATCGTAATAGGCTTGTCCACGACCAAACAATCGCTTAAGCTCCCAGCAATCTAGCTGATCTACACCTCGCACAATCAGTGTCCCGCCAGGCTTTAAGGTTTTATAAATTTGTACCGGGTCAATACAGGTATGGCGCGCTGTCACCACATCAAAATATTCATCCGGAGTATCCATCGCTAAATTATTCATCACCCGGAAGCTGACATTTTTCTTTCCAGATTTCCTTAAATTCAGATTCGCCGTCTTTATCATGGCTTCGGAAAAGTCTGTGCCAAGAATTTCCGCCACATCCGGAAAATATTGCAATACTTTTTCGCCACCACCAGTCCCGAGATCTAAAATCCTAGAATGGTTAGTGGCATATTGGCGTATCTTTTCGGTCATATTCCAGTCCGTTAAAGATTCTTCTGTCATACGAATAGCAGAAAAATCCCAGTTTTTCGCTTCGCCATAAAAATCGTATTCTTTCATTTTTTCTCCTCGGTATTTTACTGAAAAAATCTCCTTCATAAACAGCAAAATACCAAAATTATTTTAGTATTCTTGCCATTCATGAAGAAGATTTTCAACTTACTTCATTGTTCAGCCTTAAAAGGCCTCAATTTCCACGGCAACAGCACGCGAATGAGCGAATTGAACTATTGCACTAATATTATAACATAACACGCCAAAATATGCCATAATTATACCTATATAACAGATAGAAATGTTGGTTTTGAATTTAAAGATCGGAATCTTGAATTCCTCTAAACCAACCTTGTTTTTATATTTCATTTACTGCCAAAATCCATCTATCAAAACCAAACTGGAAAGACATAGCAATTTTTATTCCTAAATCAAATGGCTTATAATGGTTTTATGCCAAAATCAAATTATTCAGTTATAATCCCAAAAGAACTTCACCCTAAACCATCGAATCGAGAAATGACCGCTGCCTACATTTTAATCGACTTCTTTAATTCTGATATAAAATTCGTGGTTAGAAATAATAATAAAACCCCAGATTTCTTAATTAAAGGAAAATATTGGGAGCTAAAATCTCCAACTGGAAACGGTAAATATAATCTTCAACACGCACTCCGAAATGCAGCTAAACAATCAGAGAATATTATAATTGATGCTAGATTCTCAAAAATTCATATCAATAAGATGAAAAATGAACTAAACTATCAATTTAAGCATTCTAAAAATATAAAACGATTACTTCTAATTGATAAGCAGAAAAATGTAGTTGAAATTTCTCGATAAGTGTAATATAATAAAATTATCGAAAGTCTGTCAGGCAACGCTGGATTGCGTAGGTTCGGGGCTTTCTTTTTTATGCTATACTATAAAAAATGATTAACGAAGAATTACAAATCGTTTCCAATCTCACCAGTGTCGCACCAGAAAATATCAAATATAGCGACGATGGTTTCCTAAGTCGCGGATATGTTATAGATAACGGCCGCATTGTTTTCAAATTCAAAAGAAATCCAAACGTTAGTTATAAAAATGAAATCAAAATGCTAGACTTCGTTAATTCTTTAAATCTAAATGTAAATTTGCAAAAAGTTGGCTGGACTTCAGAAGACGATAGCTACCTTGGCATTTATGGGGTAATCGGAAAATCGCTAGAATCCATTGAGCTTACAGATAATGACTGCAAAAACTATGGCGAACAGATTGGTTTGTTTTTGCAAAAACTGCACTCCGTGAAATATAAAGATGCCGAAAAGCTCAGCATAAATGAAGAATTAAAAGCTTGGCAAGAAAGATTTGAAAAATCAAAGGATTTATTGTTTCATTACTTTAAAGATGAAGAAATCGAAAAAATGAATAATTTCGTATATTTTACTGCTCCCGCAAGACTATCTTCTTTAGGTGAAAATACGGTATTTTCACATGGAGATTTAGGCATGGGCAATATATTTGTAGATGACAATGGCAAAATTGGAATTATCGACTTCAGCGAATCTATTTATCTGGACGAAGCTGCTGATTTTATGGACATTGAAGATGATAAACTGTGCCAAGAAGTTTTAAACGCATACAATGCAAATAATACACTGAGAGAAAAAGTCGCAATTAGAAGGACATTCCGCCCAATGTTTGTAATCGGTACTTATCGTAATAGGCCAGAAAATGAAACAATGCGTTTTGTTAATAAGATAGGTGAATGGCTCAATCAAAACGACTAATTTATGTTATAATTGTACCTACAATAACAGATATCACAGGTTGGTTATGAATTTAAAGATCGGAATCGTCGGGCTTCCTAATGTTGGCAAGTCTACACTATTTAATGCCCTTACAAACGCTGGCGCTCTTGCTGCCAACTATCCTTTTGCTACCATCGAGCCAAATGTTGGCATTGTCCCAGTTCCAGATGAGCGCCTAGACGTCCTCGCTAAGATGTACGAGACAGACAAAGTTGTCCCAGCGACCGTAGAATTTGTCGACATCGCCGGTCTTGTCGCTGGTGCTTCCAAGGGTGAAGGTCTCGGCAATAAATTCCTTGCCCACATCCGCGAGTGCCAAGCTATCTGCCACGTAGTAAGAGCTTTTGTAAATAATGACATCGTAAGAGCCGACAACAAAATCGAGGAAGACATCGTAGCTCAAGCGAAAGACGATATCGACATCATTAATCTCGAGCTCCAGCTCGCCGATGACGAAACTAGAGCCAAGGTCGAAGCCAAACGAAAAAAAGATCCTCAAGACGAAAACATTCCATATCTTACCGACAAGCCAGTCATTTATATGTTTAACGTCGACGAGTCTGGCCTCACCGACACTGCTTTGCAAGAAAAGCTCAAATCCCTCGTCGCCCCAGCCTCGGCTATCTTCGTCAATGCCAAACTCGAAGAAGAAATGTCTGGCATGAACCGTGACGAAAGAAAAGAATTCCTCGAAAGCTATGGCGTCAAAGATGATGCTCTTGGTGAACTCATCAAAGCCGCCTATGACACGCTCGGTCTCCAGTCCTTCCTTACCGCCGGCAAGAAAGAATGCCGCGCATGGACCATTAAAAAAGGTTCCACTGCACCTCAAGCCGCCGGCACTATTCATACCGATTTCGAACGCGGGTTCATCGCGGCCTCTATCTGTAACTTTAGTGACCTCAAAGAACTCGGCTCCGAACAAGCCGTCAAAGCCGCCGGCAAACTCCGTACTGAAGGCAAAACTTACATCATGCAAGATGGCGACGTCGTCGAATTTAAATTCAACGTCTAAACAAATATCCAGGAGGTAGAATGGACAACAATGCCAGAGTTTGCTGGCGACGCAACACCATTCCACACTCAAATCGAGAACCACTTATCGAGCACAAATTCAGGTCCAGACACAGATGCCGCCGCAAGCAACGGTTCCCTATTATAAAACTCAGGCCTTGCCTTCAAAAACACATCAACAGCAAATTTCATTTTCTCAAGTTTTTTATTGTCAATTGCTGCTAACCCACCTCCATGACCATTATTTTTCCGGTATTTTACCTCGGTAAAATACAATTTGTCATCAAGCACCGACACGATATCAATCTCACACATTTTTGTCTTAAAATTTCGCGCCACAATTTCGTGCCCATTCTTTTTGAGAAAGTCAGCCACTACTTCTTCGCCACGATTCCCTGCAAGTGTTGTATTTTTTACAACACATACGTCTGTATTACCATCAGACGCAACATTATCACCACCGCCCCGCTTAAACCCCACCATGCTTTTAATCGGCTCAAAACTCTTCCTATGCTCCGGGCATACGCCCAGTTCACGAATCGCCGCCATATGCGCCGCAGTACCATAACCAACATGCTTTTCAAAACCGTATCCTGGATACTTAGTCCCCAGCTCTACCATATAGTGATCCCGCGCCACTTTCGCCACAATCGAAGCCGCCGAAACCTCCTTCACCAAGTCATCAGCCTTAACAGCCGTCGAGACAAACCTCTCAAGCTTCGTGCCAGAAAGAAAGTTTATCTTTCCGTCAATAATAATCTGCGAAAACCCCACACCACACTCTTTTGCCTTCTTCTGAACTCCTTCCACGGCCCGCCTCGTTGCAAGCCTCAGACTCTCCGTCATACCAAGCTCATCAAGTTCATCGCATTTCACCCAACCCAGCCCAAAAACCGCCTTCTTGCGAATTATTTCGTCAAGCGCTTCCCGCTTCTTACTGGATAGTTTCTTGGAATCACGAAGTTCCACCGTCCATTCCGGCAATTCGCCAGCCTCATCACGTGGCAAAATCACCGCACCAATCACGAGCGGCCCCGCCAGCGGCCCTCTACCAACCTCATCTATCCCAAGAATCGCCATAGAGTCATTATAACAAAAAAGAACCTGGATTTACCAGGTTCTTTCTTTTAGCGAATCAATTACTCAGCCTTAGCTTCTTCAGCTTTTGCTTCTTCAACTGGAGTCTCTACAACTTCAACTTCCTTGACTTCCTCAACTGGAGCAGATTCAACTGCTTCAACAGGAGCTTCTTCAGCAACGGTCACATCGTTTACAGCTGCGCGATCGAAATCCTTAGCAGCGAGACGTGCAGACTTACCAGACCTCTCACGGAGGTAGCCGAGGTTATTGCGGCGAACCTTAGAGCGCTTAGTAATCTCAATCTTCTCAACGAGTGGAGAGTGGATGAGATAAGACTTCTCAACACCAACACCAGAAGTAACTTTACGTACTACGATGCGAGCAGTGTGAGATTCTTTGCGATCAACACGAATTACTACACCTTCGAAAACCTGGAAGCGGAATTTATCACCTTCCTTAATCTTCTGAGTGACCTTTACAGTATCACCAGAGCGCACATCAACAACGGCTTTCTTTTTCTGTGCGTCACCAATCTGTTTTAGAATAGAAAAACTCATATTTAACCTTTATATTAACAATTACAAGTTATTTTACCATACTTAGATTATTTTTTCAAGGCTAATTTTATCCGTTCCTCCACTGGTAACCCTGGATCCACCTCAGAAAGCGCCGCCGTGGCTTCTTTTAGTGGGAACCCGAGCGCAATCAGAGCATCAAGCGCCTCATCCGAAGCCGGTCCAGAAGCTGCCGCGAACTTCGCTTCCGTCGCGCCATAGTGAGATGGAATTCCTACTTTGTCACGAAGATCCACGATTACGCGTTCAGCTGTTTTCTTTCCTACACCAGAAGCCTTCGCTACAAAATCGGCATCCGCATTAGCAATCGCATTACGCACTTCTTCTGCTTCCGCAAGCGACAAAATCGCGATCGCAGCTTTCGGCCCTACCCCCTGCACCGAAATCAAAAGCTCAAAAATTTTCTTCGCCGCGAGCGCCGAAAACCCGTATAACTCCTCGGAATTCTCCCGCACTGCATGATAAGTAAAGAACTTTCGCCTCTCGCCCACCGTCACCGCCTCAAAATCAGGAGTCGGCACCATTATTTCATACCCCACACCAGACACATCCACAATCAAAAAATTACCGTATTTCTCCGTAATTGTCCCCTCAATATGCGCAATCATAAAACCTCCATCGGGCCAAGCCCATAATTATTCTCGAGCCCCTGCAAAGCCAAGCCCTCAATCTGTATGTTATAATTATAGCATGAAAATTCTCGGAATCGACCCTGGCATCGGCCGTTGCGGCTTCGGACTAATCGAAACCACCACGAGGGCAAATGCAAGAGCCATAGACTTCGGTGTTGTCACCACTACGGAAAACGGCGAGCTCCCGAACCGCCTTCTCGAACTCTATGATTCTCTCCACGAAGTCTTCGATTCTACCAAACCCGATGTCGTCTCGGTAGAAAAACTCTTTTTCAGCAAAAACATCACTACTGGCATCATGGTCGCCGAAGCTCGCGGTATTGTTTTACTTGTTGCCGAACAGTACCACCTTAAGGTCTACGAATACACCCCAAACGAAATCAAGAAAACCCTCACTGGCTACGGTGCGGCCGGTAAGCCGCAAATGGAAGAGATGGTTCGCCTTCATCTTGGTCTCGAGAAAAAGCCAAAACCAGACGATGCCGCCGATGCCCTCGCCGCCGCCATTACTCACTCGCTTATGAGCCTAGGGCAATAACTTCACTACTTATCCACTAATGAAGCTAAGGAGATAACTCTATTTTACAAATCTAATCAACGCTTCGCGAAGCTCCGCTACTGGTATAACAAACTTATCTTTCACCGTAGCTGGGCCAATCGCATGCAAGAAGCCTAGCTTCTTCGCCTCTGCTATCCTTTGGTCTGCCCGGAATGCCGAACGCACCTCACCACCAAGTCCCACTTCCCCAAATACTACATAGTTTTCGTCAAGCTTACGTCCTGCCGCCGCTGATGCGATTGCCATACATACGGCAAGGTCCGCCGCCGAATCATTCAACTTAATTCCACCCACCACGTTCACAAAGATATCCTTATCAGATAGTTTTAGTTTCGTGCGCCTCTCCAAAACAGCAATCAAAAGATTCAAACGATTAAGATCAAACCCAGACACCGTCCGTTTCGGGTACCCATAATTCGTTGGCGTAGCAAGCGCCTGGATTTCAACAAGAAGCGGCCTATTTCCCTCAAGTGTAGCCAAAATTACCGAGCCATCCGCATTAGTTCGCTCTTCTAGTAACACTGCAGACGGATTCGCTACCTCGCGAAGCCCCTCTTGCACCATTTCAAAAATCGCCACCTCATTTGTCGAACCGAAACGGTTTTTCACAGCGCGAACTGTCTTAAACCCACCATATCTATCGCCTTCAAAATTTAGCACCACATCTACCAAGTGCTCCAGCACCTTCGGTCCAGCCAGGGTACCATCTTTCGTTACGTGCCCCACAATAATCACGGCCGTATCGGTCGCTTTTGCAGCACGAATAATCAAATTCCCGCAGTTCGTCACTTGTGATACCGTCCCCGGTGCCGAGGAAATTTCATCCATCGCGAGCGTCTGGATTGAATCTACAATCACAAGATCAAACTCACCAGATTCAATCGTCTTGGCAATATCATTGCCAGACGTAGATGCTGCAAAATTTAGCTTCTCAGACTTTGCACCGAGGCGCTCAGCACGAAGCTTCACCTGCCCCGCCGATTCCTCGCCAGAAATATAAAGCACGTTATGTCCATTCTCTGCCACTTTTGCGCAGACCTGCATAAGAAGTGTAGATTTTCCCATCCCAGGCTGCCCAGCAAGAAGCATCACCGAGCCCATTAGAATCCCGCCGCCAAGCACCGTGTCAAAATCAGAAAACGGAGTTTTTAGCCTCGCTTTGGCATCGCTCGGCACAATCGTACTTATTTTAACGAAATTCAATTTCTTTCCAGATACTTGTCCTTTTGCTAGTGCCGATTTTCCACCAGCACCGCCAGCCTCCGACTCCATCACCTGTTCAACCAAAGAATTCCAAGCGTGGCAGTTCGTGCACTGCCCCACCCACTTTGCATAGGAGGCTCCACATTGTTGGCAAACAAACTGAGTTCTCGCTTTCATTATTTCTCATTATACAGCTAGGGGTGGACTAAGTCCACCCCTAATCATTAGGTCTTACTTTCGAAGCACGATCGTCAGTGCCAACATGCACTAGCGTCAAAACGTGGGTTCTAGTACCGAGGCGCGAGTTCACGTAGATAAGTAGTTCTAAGTTCACCAGTTTCACCAGCACTACTCATATAACTACCCCAAAGAATTGCAGAAGAGTCATAGTTAATAATCTCAGCTGGATAATCAGAATACTTACCAGTAGCAGCACCATAAGTGCGACCGAGATCCAGCTTGTTCGAAATAGTTACACCACGAATATAAAGTTGATTACCTCTGCTAGCACTATTTACGTCACCACCATCTTGACAAGTCTTAATCGTCTCCTCCGCAACGAGGATCGCATCGACTTCGCCAACCGAGCAATCAATATTAATATTCTTACCATAAATAATAACCTTCGGTATATTATTCATAGTAGTAAGACCACTACCATCATAATAGATATTACCCCTAATCCTAACGTTGCCGTTTGCTTTTACAATAAATGTAATATTTTTACCAACTGTACTGCTAGAAATACTAAGGTCGCCAGCGCTATAGACATAACGAATACTTACACCAGAGCGCGAAATCGATTCATTATAGTAGCTATTAAGCGAGAAGGAAGTCCCAGAAGATGAGGCTACCGGTGATTCTGGAAGCCAAGTATCGACATAGTTAGAGCGAGTCGAAATCACACCAAACGAAGAGCCAGTATTACTTCCCATATTGCCAACATAGCTATTATTACCAGCACCTGGGTTGCCACACATCGTAACGCCACCGTTTGCAGCAGCAGGAAGCATGCTATAGTTCGCGAAGCTAAGCGGCGCCATATATCTACAGAAATTATCATAGCTACTACCGCCAGCCGAGCTAGAACCGGAAGCTACAGTATTGGTAACACCTTTTAGTATTAAGCTTTGTTCTATCCAAGACCTAAAAACTTTCCTGTTACTTGTAGAGGATGCACTATAGGCTGGGTAGCCATCACCTGGATAAAGATTATTCTTTGTCGCCGTAATCGCATTCACATCACCACCAGAGTAAAGACCGGCACCCCACACCTGGAATGAAGGCTTCTTGGACACAATTTTACAAGAATACTTGGAGATATTCCAATTGCCATCACCATTAAAGTCGCCCATGTTGGTGTCGGAACCACTTGATGCCGGGAAGACAGCCATTGCAAAACAAATATAGTCGCCAGCGCTCGCATCAAATGCTTGATAGCTCTGCGCACTACCTGCACTACCATAAATATACTGGTTTGTAATGCCATTAAGTGCACCACTTCTGTTCAGAGTAAGCCCGGAACTCTCAGCAAGCACGGCACACTGTTTGCCGTTAGCAAAGCTACAAATATCACTACTCGAGCTAATGCCACCGCCTTGCCCAGTTAAATTGCTGTCTTTTACAAATGCAACAAGCTTCGCCTTAGCATTATATGCAATAGTAGTATAACTACCACGAGTAACACCGTTATACTTATTCTCAACATTTGCCCAACCTTTAACACTCATCGTTTCACCAGCATAGAGAGTTCCACTACCAGCTTCAACTCCAGCCGTCAGATTATAGTTATAAGGCACTTTCACACTAGAAGATGCACTTGCTGGTCCAGAATTCACACTATATGTAATATAGTCGTTGGAATGGCTACATTTTGGATTCTGATACCATTTAACCGGCTTGTCCCAAAGTCTCTCAACAGGAGTATACCCTATAGTGCCATCATATTTCCTACACTTCGTTTCGGCGGTTTCAGATGTGCGATGGATACAGTATTTCGAGCCACCAGAGTCAGTATACGGACCACTATCGCCGTCGTCACAGCCCCATGAAGAAGGAACCTCATGAGCGTCTCTCGTGTCGCTCCTTGAAGGGCTCGTACACTTATCGCCAGACAGAACCGTATAGATTCTATTTCCCTCGCAAGTATACGAATAGCCCGTCACATTCGCAGAAGGATAAGAAGTCTTATAGCAACCAGTTGAAGGCGACCCACTATTCGGACACTCCTGGAACTCCGTCCCGTAGCAAACATTATCATATTCCTTTGGAGTATAGGAAGCTTTAACGGTTTCAGCAACTGTACCCCCAGTATTAGTTGCACTTGGCCTACATTCCCACGTGTGTTTACCATGGTTTGAGATCGAAACGGAAATTGGAGAGCTAGAAATAATCGAATCGCTCATTGTTGTGCCAACATGCGCAGACGAAATCTTAATACTAGAAACAGGCTTCGTCGTTATAACAGATCCTGCAGGCCACGACCCAGAAAGGAAGGTGGAGGTACTACCAACTGGGAAAGTTGAAGTATATTTATTGCCCCAATAGCTAACATCCTTATATATCTCCAAGTTGTTATTGGCAGAAGGATCTGTTAAAGGCCATTCCGAATGCTTGCTGCCATCATATTCTGCATGTCCATTAGGATACGAAGTTACAATATCATTTGCCTTAGATTGCACACCAGAGTAATAGCATTGATGCCATGTCACAATATCATTTGGCTTTGCATAAACCAAGTCATCACTCTGAGCGCCCGTAGAATCATTCTTAGCATAAGAAGTTACATTGGATACGTCGTTACTCGACACATCACAATCAGGCTGAGGTTTCCGTACTGTCCATGTCGCACAAGCCTTAGTTAGTGTCCACCCATCAACGCTAAGAGTTTGACAGAATTTATAAGAACCTTCCTGTAAGTTTGTAGCCCTATAGACATTAGAACGCTCATTGACCAACCGACCAGAACTCAACTGGCTGTAATATTTTGTTGATCCAACCTTCGTCCAATAAGAATCCATAGCAATTTTGCCATCGCCAAGCCATACAACCGGCTCACGATTTGTACCAACCCACCCCCCAATCCTAACACCGCTAGAGGACCCGCTTTCAAGAGCAGCACTAACTGACCAATAGCCCCTACCAGATGGATTAATGCCACCATAATGGTCAAAAGAGAAATTCGTCTCCGACCCAATGTCAAATTCACCCAAGTCCTTGGTGACTGTATAGTCACCAGTGAGATTATTAGTCTTAATACTAGTCGTCAGTGTCTGTCCACCACCAGTTACGGATGATTTACCCGCTGCACCACCAGATGTGCCAACTACATAAGTAACACATGTTGCCGTATATACGTTAGCATTTGTGCTATAAAATGGGTAAAAGCTCTCACAAAATTGATAAGTCCCAGCGGCAGTAAATCTGACATTATAATAATCCGTGAGAGGGTCAGAGTTAAAATGGTAGGTACCATTATATGAATCGAGAACAATTCTACCACTAGAAACAATTGAGTTAGTCGAACCGTTTAATATGCGCGTCATGGTATATCCACTTCCACCAGAAGGATAACGCGTCATCCGCCAACTTGCCCTTGTTCCATTTTTGTCATATGCAGTATGAGCCCACGAAATCACAACAGAATCACCAATCTCCTTTTGAATAGCAGGGATCGATTTTTCCGAGCTAACCACAATGCCCGTATCTATAGTAGTTCCACCTGTCGCCCGAAGCGAAGTCCGTACTCTTTGGTTAGCCGTCGTAGTCGGCGATTTATTCACCTTAATTCTTACACAAGCCTTCGTCGTAAAAGGACTATTCACCTCCTCTTCAACATCGCTACCATCAATATTTTTCACGCTACCATCATATACTTTCATCCATTCGCATAGATAATACGTACCTTCCTTCGTAAATTTCATTTTATACTTATTGATATTCACTGAATACGGAGTGGTAGTATCGTCTGGCTTACTTGAAAGGACATAATAGTCAGTATTATTCCACTTCTTCCCAAACTCAGTACTTATTTGACCCGTTTTAATACTAGCACTATTAGTAATAGTTATGCCATTTCCTATAGCATTAACATTACTACTATCGTCTGTAAACGAATTCGCAATATATACCGCTGTTTTTACTGGGCTCTTTACCTTGACATAATGTTTAAATTTAACCGAAGTACTATCGCCCACGTTGAGAGTTAAATCTATTTGGTCACGCGATGGCAAATCTGCCGCAGACTTATCATGGTATTCAGTATCCCTAGTGCGCCCACTGCTCTCGCTATCACTATCATCATTAACATCGGCAAGCTCAGCTGTAGTCCTCCCTCTAAATACGATAGAACCCAAGCTCTCCTTCGTCAGACAATAATAGCCTGTACCCTCTTTATAGTCTTTCTCCACTAAACTAAGCACTTTATTACGAATTTTCTCTGCCGCCTCAAAACTCAAATGAAGCTCCCCATGACGATCAGAAAGAAGCCCCTGAATCGCATCGCTAGATAGAGTTTTGTCTTTTTTGCTAATTTTATCAGGAGTAATATCAGTGTAATTATTATATCTGGCATAACTAATACCAGAAGAACCGAGACTAACTGGGCCATATAGTTTAGGCTCATGCCACGCAACATAGTCATCACTATGTGAGTTGCCCTGAAGTCGTGGTCCTTCCCAACCATATACCATAACCCACGGATAATAGCCGTCGCCACAATTATTTTTTATCGTCTCATAAGTTACGTCACAGGTCATCGCAGAAGTGCCAGTACAATGAGGTATATAAGCATGATTAACGCTATTGTTCTTAAAATTATCAAGAGAATACAGATGCCATGCCGAACCACCACCGCCAGCGCCATACGAGGAAAAGCCCACCCGTATAGTAATTGGGGACCCACCATCTATTCTGATGTCGCTATTATTGTATCCATCCGGATTCTCCTTCTTGCCAGATGCACTACAAAGATACGTAAATGCACGGAAAGTAGCACAAGCGGTATCTGTCACATCGCTATCATTCCCACCAAAATCATCAGCCATAACTGGAAGGGCCCTAGTAATCATCACTCCAAAAATAGCAAACACACTCAAAACAAGTATTACAAGTGACTTCCACTTAGCTTTCATATTTATCATTATAGCATAAGTAATAAAATACAACATAAAAAAGGCGACATCCCATGCCGCCTTTGTTTACTCGAATCCAGTAAAGCCGTCCCATTCAAGAGACAACTCACTCATCATATAAAGCGCTTCAATCCGGATTGGTTTCGAAGCACCTTTCTTGGCATATGATCGGAGCCAACGTTCGTGGGTGGTTCTAGCAATACTATAGCCTTCACCATAAAGATAAAGGTTCAGTTTGTCAGCATCACCTTCGAACTTATTCTTTACTGATATAGGAGTTCCCTGATAGTAGCACATTACATATGCTGTTCTTAGAATCCAGTCCCAGCTAACTTGTTTTTTGGAGCTGAATTTTCCGTACTTCCCATCAGTAAACCACTCAAGCAGAATGGATGCGTATTCCGGATACTCCAGCGCAACAGCATAATAAACTTTTTTTATCCATGCGATTGCTCGCTTTTTTGAAGGATATGACTCCGGTCCCACAATAACATTATAGAACCACTGAGCCACCTCAGAATAGGAAGGCTTACCACTAGGATCAAAATCATCCCAACTATAGCTTTCCAGCATAGGACATACATACTCAAGACGTTTTACAAGTTCCTTTGCATGTTCTTCGGTTCCAGTCATACCACCTTCTGCTTTAACCTTGGTAGCGTTAAAACCACTACCAGTTACGATAATCATGGCTACCAAAGCCATGATAATATATTTTTTAATTGAAGTACACTTCCTCATAGTTGTGTACCTCCTTCTTCAAGTACTCAGGCCTTCGATGATATACATCTACGAACCTGGCATCTTAATTATAGCATAAGCATAAGTTTTTGTCAATAACTAGCTATCGACGATTATTTCAACAGATACTGGTCTGCCAATCCGCCGTAATATTCGGCCTCCGCCTCGTTCCCGGCATAAGTCATAAAATCTTTCATCGCAAGATAATAACTCCTTTTTACCGTATCGGAGGATTCACCCAAATCATTCTCGGCATCACTCATGATACTGAGTGGGCGGTCAAGCTCTTCGTAGAGCTCCTGCAAATAGTTCGCATAGCCTATTTTTACATACACTCTACATCCAGCCGTTTTGCATCCCCTAATTGCATTCTCATAATCACGGATCGCATCGCTCGCAACATAGTTTTCAATCGTCCTTGCCCTTCTTGCAATCTCGGCTACCTTCTCCAGCCCCTCATTTTCTTCATCCACAAGCGTAGGTTTGTATCTATTATTCTCATTATTTATCAAGACCACCGTCACAATCGCGACGACGAGACCAATAATCAAAACACCAAGCGCCGAAAGAACGATAACAAGCTTCTTCTTTCCGCGTGGCTTAGCAATACTTTCTTCTACCATAATTTAGATTATAGCATAAGCATTTCATTTTGCCGAATTTAGCACACCTAGTGCTTCGCCACCCAGACCATTTCACTTTGCCGAATTTAGCAAGTTTAGCACTTTCCCCCTCAGCCACCCGTCCGCCGGGCCAGCCGCCATCAAAACCACCAAGTATCCTTTGCGAAGCCATTCAACCAGCTCATCAAACAGCTCATCGCCCATCTCGGCCGCCTCAGCAATATTGGAATTCATCAAATCATCAATAAAATCTTCCGGCGTCAGCACCGTAAGCTTCGGATCTTCCCTCGTCAAATATGTCGGCAGCCAATACACCTTATCCGCCCATTCAAAAGCGTTGTAATAACCCTCGCGCACCTCGTGCTGGCGCACGTTCTGATGTGGCTGATACACCGCCACCACGCCCTTATAGCCACGAATCCGCGCCTCGTCCCGCGCGATATCAAGCGTCGCCAAAATCTCCTCCGGGTGATGCGCATAATCCGTATAGATACCATCAGCCAGCTTCTCAAACCGCCTCCCCACCCCTGGGAATTCATTCAAAACCGCCACAATATCTGCATCGGTTGCCACGCGTCTAGCCGACCCCACACCCCCAGCCGAGCCGCCAAGCATTTGCGTGTGCCCGTAATAATCCTCCACCATCATCTTTACCGCATCAAAAGCAAACGCCGCGTCCGTCCTTCTCGCTTCGCCAGCCAGCTTAAACCGAGAAGCTTCGATACTCGGGTCCGTCACCACGTTCTCGCTCTGCCCTTCAAACTGTTTAAACGCCGCCGCGTAATCCTCACGCGTCGGATAAATATCCGGGTGATCATAAGACACACACGTCACTACCGCAAGCCACGGCGAATACCTCAAGAAATTCCGGTCATATTCATCAGCTTCATAAATAAAATACCTGTCACCCCTATGGTACGCACCCGATTTCGCAAAACCAAGCGTCGTCCCTACAATATAAGACACTGGTAGCCCAAGCCTCAAAGCCGCAAACACAATCATCGAAGTCGTCGTAGTCTTGCCATGCGTCCCAGCTACTGCCACCATCTTCAGCCCAAGCCGGTTCACTAGAAACGCCGTCAGCTCATCACGTTTCGAAACCTTCACCCCCGCCTCACGCGCCATCATAAGCTCCGGATGGTTCTCAGGAAGCGCTGAAGTATAAACAAACCAATCCGCCCCCGCCGCCAGCTTCTCTTTTAGAAACGCACCATCCTGCTCGCCGATAGACACCTCAATCCCAGCGTCCACCAACTCATCATAAATTGCCCCCTTAGATAAATCTGATCCCGAGACTTCGATCCCCGCCTGCCTTGCCATCAAGGCCAACGGCCCCATCCCCGTCCCAGATATGCCCGAAATATATATTTTCATGCTATAATTATTATACAATGAAAATCGCTTCAGAACAAGAGATGCTTGAATTTGGCACCACTTTTGCAAAAAATGTCAAAGCTCCAGCCGTCATCGAGCTTATTGGTGACGTTGGCGCGGGCAAAACCACCTTCACGCGTGGCTTTGCAAGCGGCCTTGGCATTGAGTCCCCTGTCACCAGCCCAAGCTTCACTGTTTCCAAATCCTATGCCGCGCCAGATGGCACTATTCTTACGCACTATGATTTTTACCGCCTCGGCGACCCAGGCCTCATGGCCGAAGATCTCGAGGAATCCATTAACTCCGAAAACACCATTACTATTGTTGAATGGGGTAACTCTATCGAAAACATTCTTCCAGGAAGCCGCACTATTATCGAAATCAGACTAGAAGACGATGGCTCCCGCGAAGTCACCATCAAATCTCCAAACACAGATTCTTCCACAGAACCATCGACAGAACCTTCCATAGCCCCAAAGGAGTTCCTCTCATGAATCTTTATTTAGACACTAGCACCAAAACTACCATTCTAAAATTAGACGACAAAACCTACGAATGGGAATCCGGTCACGATCTCGCCGAAAAACTCCTCCAATTCCTCAAAGAAAAACTAGAAGAAAACGGCAAAGATTTTAAAGACATCGAAAAAATCACCTTTATGTCTGGCCCTGGCTCCTTTACTGGCCTCCGCATCGGCGCCACAGTCGTCAACACCCTCGCGCACGAGCTAAATATTCCACTCCTAGACCACCACGGCAAAGAACACAAAATCATTTTGCCGGACTACGGCCGCCCAGCCAACATCACCGCCCCGGTCAAATAGCCGGCCAAATAGCCAAAAGACACCTAGCTAGATACCTAACCAAGCAGCTATTTAATAATCTCGTCAATAATTCCGTAAGCCTTGGCTTCTTCGGCACTCATCCAATTATCGCGGTCCATGTCCTTCTCGACCTGCGCCAAGCTTTTGCCAGTGTTCTTCGCAAAAATCTCAGCGAGGCGCTTCTTAAGAAACACGCCTTCGCGAAGCATAATTTCCTGGTCTGTGATTTTACCCTCAGTACCAGAAGATGGCTGATGAATCATAATCCTCGCATTAGGAAGACAATACCTTTTGCCCTTCGCGCCACAAGAAAGCAGCATCGCGCCCATACTTGCCTGGAGCCCAATGCCAATCGTTTCCACGTCTGGTTCAATGTAGTTCATCGTGTCAATAATTGCAAGTCCGTCATATACAGACCCACCGGGAGAGTTAATGTAGAGCTTAATTGGTTTCTTTGGATCCTCATGCGCGAGATATAGTAGCTGCGCCACCACAAGATTCGCCGTGTGCGAATTCACATCCTCACCTAGAAACACGATTCTGTCATTAAGAAGCCTCGAGTAAATATCATAAGCCCGCTCACCTTTATTTGTTTCTTCTACCACCGTAGGTACTAAATAGTCATTTACCTTTTTCATCTTTCTCCTTTCGTTTAAATCCTTTCGTTTAATCCCTTTGTTTAACTCTCTTTTACTAATTTCATTTTACCGCGCACTACTTTAAGCACCGGAATATCACCCTTCACAAATTCCTCCGAAATAATCGCCTCAGATAGTAATGATTCCACTTCATCTTCAATACATCGCCTGAGTGGCCTTGCACCATTCTTTGGATCATAACCCTTGTTAATTAAATATTCCTTTGCTTCTGGCGTCACTTTGAGCCCCACGCCCTTCGTCGCAAGGCGCCGCTTCAAATCATCGATCAAATTGTCAAAAATCTTCTCCACGTTTTTCTTTGTCAACGCATGGAATACCAAAATCGAATCAAGACGATTAATCAGCTCCGGCCGCATCACTTTTTTGAGTGCCTTCATTGCGTAAGATTTATTCTCTTCGTACTCTTCCGCGAGCGCCTTTTTATCACGCGCCGTCTTCGCCGTAAACCCAAGCTCGCTCTCGCGATACATATCCGCCGAGCCGAGATTAGAAGTTAGAATCACGATTGTATTATTAAACTTCACCTTATTGCCCTGACCGTCGGTCAAAACGCCATCCTCCAAAATCTGGAGTAGCAAATTAAACACATCCGGATGCGCTTTCTCAATCTCATCAAAGAGCACCACTGAATATGGCTTGCGGCGCACAGCCTCGGTCAATTTACCACCATCATCATACCCCACATAGCCAGCTGGTGCACCCACGAGCCTAGACACATTGTGCTTCTCGCCAAACTCACTCATATCAATTTTCACAAGCGCATTTTCACCGCCAAACACCTCACGTGCAATTACGCGTGCGAGCTCAGTCTTGCCCACACCAGTCGGACCCATAAACAGGAACGAACCAATCGGCCTTCTCGAATCTGCAATCCCGCTTCTACCGCGACGAATCGCCTTCGCCACTGCCGAAATCGCCTCGTCCTGCCCCACAACCGCTTTTTTCAGCTCATCCTCAAGCCCCATCAGCATCTTCATTTCAGAACCATGCACCTTAGAAACTGGAATACCAGTTTTCAGAGACACCGCCGTCGCCAAATTCTCCTCGGTAAGTACCGGGGCTTCAGTATCTTCTGCCACACCAGCTTTTTCAAGCTTCTCAATTTCTTGCTCAAGCCGCGAAAGCTCCGTCTTTAGAAGTGCAGCTTTCTCATAATCTTCCTTATCGGCCGCGTCAGAAATCTTATCTTCAAGCGCCGCCTTTTCGATCTTCAGCTTTTTGTATTTACCGCCACCTTTTTTGTCTGCCGCTACCTTGCAAATCGCCGAAGCCTCATCAATAATATCAATCACCTTATCCGGCATAAACCTATCATTAATGTATCTCTGCGACATCGTAATTGCCGTCTCAAGGCACTCATCCGGAATCACCACACCATGGTGTTTTTCATAATGCCCCTTAATTCCCTTCAAAATCCGGAGCGTCACTGCCGCACTCGGCTCCTCTACCATCACAGTCTGGAACCTTCGCGAGAGCGCCTTGTCTTTTTCAATCGTCTTACGATACTCATCGAGTGTCGTCGCACCAATCAGATTAATCGTGTTACGCGCAAGCGCCGGCTTCAAAATATTCGCAGCGTCCATCGAGCCTTCAGACGACCCCGCCCCGCAAAGCAAGTGAATCTCATCAATAAACAGAAGCACCGAATCGTCCCCAGTCGCCTCATCGATAATCCCCTTAATCCTCTCCTCAAACTCACCACGGAATTTCGTACCAGCCACCACTGAAGACAAATCCACTTGGTAAATATGTTTACCAACCAGACCTCCTGGCACTTCATTTTTTACAATCCTCATTGCGAGGCCTTCTACGATTGCCGTTTTACCTACACCGGCTTCGCCAATCAAAACTGGATTCGATTTAGTCCGGCGCGAAAGTACCGTCACCACACGCTCAATCTCGTTTTCACGACCAATCACCGTATCAAGCTTTCCAGCCCTAGCCTCTTCCGTCAAATCCTTACCATACTTCGTGAGAAACTTCAGTTGTTTTCCACCCGCATACTTTGCCTTCTCGGCCTTCAGTTTCTCATCCTTAGTCTGTTCCTCTACGAGCGCCTCGATTTCATCAAGCACCTGTTCGTTATCAACTTTCAATCCATTCAAAATCAAAGATGCTCTCGAGTTTGGCTGGTTCAAAAGCGCATATAATATATGTTCTGTACCAATCACCGAAAGCCCCTCCTCTTTCGTGTAATTTCTCGCCATCCGAAGCGTCAAAATCACCGCCTCAGAAAGCGACATCATTGCCATGTCGCTACCCGGCACCTCTACCGCCACCTTGTTCAAAGACTTCTCAATCTCCTCAAGCGTTGCCCCATGTTCGCGAAGCATCTTGGCTCCAGTCGAAGTATCCATCGACATAATACCAAGCAACAAATGTTCTGTCCCCATGTAGCCATTGTTGTATCTCTTGCTATAATAATCCGCCTTCTGGAGCGCAAACCTTGCATCCTCAGACAAACGGTTCATAATCTCACTAAATTCTTCTTGCATACCCTGATTATAGCAAACTAGCACTCATAATGCAAGAGTGCTAGTTTTACTATTTTCTATCTGTTACGTAGATGATTGTAGCGCGGTTCTATTTCCCGCAAATTACTTTCCGCAGACTACGTTATTAGCATGAAGCCAACCATCCACAGAGCCACCATCAAGGTATTCACCAGTCGTAGGAGCCACACGCACAATGCCGCCCTTCTTTACATAGGCGTCGAGCGGATCAGTTGCCATATATTCCTGATCCATTGGACCAAAGTCATGCGCATTCACATAGTCAACCATTTCCTTGAGGAGTGCTGGCGACATAATATATTTACTAACATGCACCAAATTGGATTCTACGTCCTCAAGCTTTGGCTTCTCAACCAATTTCGCAAGGCAACCCTCATCGTTCAAAGTAATCTCGCCGTATTTCACCACTTCCTCACGTGGGACTTCCACGCCGAGAATTGCAGATTCGGATGGGTCCTTTATAGATTTGAGAAGCGATTCAGCTGCCGACTCGCCGTCTGGATTCCAAATAAAATCGTCACCGAAGAAGACAAACACCGGCTCATCAATCTTATACTCTTCTACCACCATCGCAATCGGCACAGCCGTACCGTAACGATCTGCTGGATCCTGTACGGTGTAATGAATTGTCACGTCATCCGGCAAAGTCTTCGCTAGAGCTAGCCTATCCGCTTTTCCACGAGCTTCAAGATACTGATTAAGCGCTAGGTTGTCACGATAAAACTCGCGCACCTGGCACGGCTCAGTATTGGAAATCACCATATAGATATCCTTTACGCCAGCTTTAATCAGCTCTTGTACCGAATAATCTACGAGTGGGCGATTTCCCACAGGGAGCATGGATTTTTCAATGATCTTAGTAATAGGTAACCGGCGCGTCCCCCATCCAGCTACCGGAATAATAGCTTTCGTAATCATAATAAGGTCATTATATCACAGATAAGCCCCACCCGCACTAAATCACCCTTATCGGTAAATATCTGGCGCCTTAACGTTGATGAAGCGCGTTCATCACCGATGCCTGATCTTCCTCAATCAGCTTAAGTTGGGCTTTAATTTCCTTTTCGCCAATCTCAATCGCACGAGCAAGCGCAGCCTCACCCTGCTTTGGCGAGAAGAAATCATGATACATCTTCGCTTCCTCCTCGGTCCGAATCGTATTCGCGATATAGCGCGGATAATTATCAAGCGATTTGTCGCCCGCAAGCTCCGCCACCTTTTCCCAGTTCTTCGTTAACCATGAGAAAGCACGCATCTTCGCTACCGGGTTCCGGAAGAGATAAATAAACAGATAAAACTGGTCCTGTGGTTTTACTACGTCAATACGCCCCAGAAGCTCCAAGTTCTTTTGAACATTAATCTCGTCCCTTGACAAACAAAGCGAAGACAAAAGCTCGTACTTAATCTCAGGGTCCGAAATCGTCTTATATGCCTCCAGATAGTCATCATAGATCGATGGCTCCATATACATCTTAGCCGCCAGTACATCCTCACGTATTTCCGCATCAATCTTCTCAAAATCAGCATTATACATCTTAGAAAGTTTATCGAGCCTTTTCGTATCCTCGGCATAATAATCAAGGGCAAGCAGTGCCGACCTCAACCTCAAGGTATTTTCATCATCATTCTCACGCGTGACTAACCCAACCTCATCGAGCTTCTTATCGATAAGCAACCGAATCATGTCTTTATAATTGCGTTCTGCATCCGAACCATCATCAAAGAAAATCTTCAGCCCACCGATAATTGTAATAACAATATTCCAAATCGCTGCCGAATTCTCATCATTAAATTTTTTAATAAGCGGAATCAGAGATCCGGAATCCACAAGCTCCGTCTTCGAAAGAAGGTGTCTATCAATTAGAAGCCTCAGTTTTTCTTCGAGCCCAAAGCCTTCAAATTCATCCAGCCTCTCTTCGAACTGTCTCTCGGTGAGATTTAGTATATAGTGCCCGCTCATGTCCTCAGTTACTTTCACAATAGGCCAGTCAGACTCGCCCTTCATCGGTGCGTCAATAAGAAACCTCATCTGCGAATAGGTCTTAAAGTCGTCACTACTCTCAATCACCGGATACCCAGGCTTATCAATAAATGCATGCATCATTTTCTTTACATCAAAATCTGCATATTTATTCAAAGCATCCCAAAGGTTATCACCGATCGTATTGCTATACTTATATTCCTCAAAATAGTCACGAATTCCAGCCGTAAACTTATCCCAACCCATCATTCTAATCACCATCAGCATAAGTCTCGCACCCTTAGAGTAGACAATCGACGGGTCAAACAGTGTCGCAATCTCAGCCGGGTTCTTCACGTCCTGGTGTACAGACTGCACATCCTTATAAGCATCGCGTTTCAACGCAGACAAAGCATCATTGGTAAAGAATCCTTCAAAAATCTTATACTCCGGATGAATGAAGTCTACTGCATAGTATTCCATCACACTTGCAAACGATTCATTGAGCCACAAATCATCCCACCACTGCATCGTTACGAGATCGCCAAACCATTGATGTGAAAGCTCGTGCGCCACTGTAAGCGCCACGGATTTTTTCGTCCCAAGTGTTGCGTTTTTACCAGCCACCAGCATCGACTCACGATAGGTCACAAGCCCCCAGTTCTCCATTGCACCAGCTTCAAAATCTGGCAAGGCCACCTGGTCGCACTTAGCCAAAGGATATGGCACACCAAAATTATCGTCATAAAACTCAAGTGACTTCGCGGCAATCTCGTTTGCAAAATCCACCGCATCGTCCTCTTGGTTTAGTGCCACATACGTCGTAATCTCTACACCATGTGCATTTTTAACGGTTTTGCCCTTAAACTTCCCAATTACAAAAGCAAGCAAATACGTGCTCATTTTCGGTGTTGCATAAAATTGGTACCTGATTTTACCATCCTCTTCACTCGTATTTACAATCGGCATATTCGAAAGAACAATCTCACCTTCTTCTTTTGGTACCGAAATATTCAAATGAAAGACGGCTTTTGCACCCGGTTCGTCAATACAAGGAAACGCTTCTCTTGCATAGTGGCTTTCAAACTGTGTTGCCACAATCGTCTCAGTCTTCCCTTCGTATTCATAGGTCGAAAGATATGCTCCCTGCATGTTCTCATTCAGATGCCCACTATAATATATATGGAAGTTTACCGCATCTTTAGGATAATTCTTGTCAAGCTCAATCTCAAGTACGTCATCTTTTAAAGAAAACTTCGCCGGCTTGCCATGGATCAAAACTTCAGTCACATCCATATTTACCGCATGGAACTTGATCTTATCTTGAATTGCTTTTCCAACTACACTTACTCGCCCACCAATCGTCTTTTTGTGTTTATCAACCGTTAGGTCAAGCACGTATTTTTCTGGCTCAAAATAATCTAAAAAACGCTCCATTTTCCTCCGTTTCCTTTTTGTTATTAATCTATTTGTAAAGTTTTGCTGCTTCTGGCATTTTAGCGTCTTTAAGAATCGGCGCTAGCTCTTTTTCTTCCAAGGTTTCATGCTTCAATAGTTCCTCAGCCAAAGCATCGAGAACCTTCTTGTTGGCTTTAAGGACCGCCTCAGCCCTCTTTGCTGCTTCCTCAGAAAGCGCACGAACTTCACTATCGATAAGTTCAGCGGTCTTTTCAGAATATGGTTTACCAGTCGTAATTGTATAGTACCCAGTTTCTTCACTTGGGAAAACCACGTTACGAAGCGTATTACCCATACCTTCACCTACAACCATAGACTTAGCAAGCTCCGCGACATTCTTAAGATCAGACGAAGCACCAGTAGTTACCGCATCATCACCAAAGATAATTTTCTCTGCGATACGGCCACCCATCGCACGGGCCAAGATATCCTTGAGCTCATAAATATTCTTATAGCTCCTATCCTCAGGAGGCAAGAACCAGGTTACACCACCAGTTGCGCCGCGCGGAATAATCGTTACCTTATGCACTGGGTCAGAATCAGGAAGCACATGACCAACCACCGCATGGCCAGCTTCGTGATAAGCTGTGATTTTGCGCTCCTTTTCATTCATTACTTTGCTCTTACGTTCAGGCCCAATCGCTACGCGCTCAAATGCCTCCGTCACATCAGCATTAGAAATTGCCTTGTGACCTTCACGTGCTGCCGTAATTGCAGCCTCGTTTGCAATATTTGCAAGGTCTGCGCCAGCCGAACCGGCCGTCTTCTTTGCAAGTGCCTCGAGGTCTACATCCTCTTCTACCGGTTTACCCTTGAAGTGTACCTTAAGAATCTCAAGCCTGTCTTTTCTTTCTGGTAAGGTCACGTTTACGTGCCTATCAAAACGCCCTGGACGAAGAAGTGCTTTATCGAGCATATCGACACGGTTTGTCGCCGCCATCACAATTACGCCAGATTCATTATCAAACCCATCCATCTCAACAAGGATTTGGTTCAAAGTCTGCTCGTCTTCACGACCAGCTCCACCTCTAGCATCACGCTTATGAGCTACTGCATCAATTTCGTCAATAAAGATAATCGATGGTGCATTTTTCTTAGCCTTCGAGAACAAATCACGAACTCTCGATGCCCCGACACCCACAAACATCTCAGCAAATTCCGAACCAGAAATCGAGAAGAAAGGCACATTAGCCTCACCTGCCACTGCCCTCGCCATCAAAGTCTTACCCGTACCAGGATCACCAGCCAAAAGCACGCCACGCGGAATCTTAGCTCCGAGTCTCTCATATTTCTTTGGCTCCTTCAAGAAATCCACAATCTCAGCAAGATCCTGCTTTGCAGCTTCATTACCAGCCACATCCTTAAACGTCACCTTCTTCTTGTCTGGACCATAAAGCCTAGCTCTAGACTTACCAAACGACATCGACTGACTATTAGCTGCATTTGCTTGCTTCATCATCCAAGAGAAGAAAATCACAATCGCAACAATCGGGAGCACCGTAAGAGCAATATCGAACACAATCCCCCAGGTATCAACGCTTTCCTGGTATTCGATCTTTGGATAATTCTCAACACACTTAGCGCGCTCTTCATCTTTGAGCTCTGCACAATAATCAACTAAACCCTGCTCCTGCAGAGTTCCAGCTCCATCCTTACGAGAAGTCTCCGTAGGCTGATCTTTACCTTTTAGAGTAATATCGAGCGTATTTCCTGTCACAGTAATCTTTGAAATATTACCTTCAGGATCATTCGCTCTGCGAATCACATCAGAAAAAGCCACTTCAGCTTTTTGCGCCTTACCAGCATTCATATTTGTAATTGCAAACATTGCAAAACAAAGCAAAACAAACATAAAAACAACGCTCCTGATCGCATTAGAACGTCCCGCGTTGTTTGGACGCCCAGATATATTTTTAGGCGTATTATCTGCCACTTTTTTATCTCCTTAATATAAATATTCTAGCATATAACAAGGAAGTATGCTATAATTAAATTACCGTCTGGGTGTAGCACAGTTGGTAGCGCGCGACTTTTGGGAAGTCGAGGTCGCAGGTTCAAGTCCTGTCACCCAGACCACGAGAATATGAATAAAAAGAAAGAATTTATACTTTCTTTTTTGAATATTCGAAGTGGGCTTTTGTTTTCGCTTTAGCGAAAACAAGCCCCATTTTTTATGTCAACTAATTCACCAATCCAATCGCAAAGTTGGTAATCGCAAATGCGAGAGCACAGATTATCAAGCCAATCACCGCGTATTTAATAGTCGATTTAGCCCTCATTAGCTTATCGGCCTCGCCATAAGAATTCATATACTGAATATCACCGTAAACAATCATAATAAGACAGACAAAGCTAATTGCGGCAATTATACCATTAAGTATTATTTCAATCACGCTCGGCGCGCTAGCCACCGTCTCGCCATCTACATCGCAACCAGCAGCAAGCCTTACCGACTTAGCCACCTCTAGATTGCTACAAATACTGTCGTTTGAAGGCCTTACTGGTTCTGGGGTTGGAGTAGGTGTTGGGGTAGGCTCCGGAACAGGCTCTGGAGTTGGGGTAGGCGTTGGGGTTGGAGTAGGTGTTGGGGTAGGCTCCGGCTCCGGTTCTGGCTCCGGTTCAACAACTGCCGTTGTTTTACCAAACACTTCAGCTGGAATCCTAAAGACTTTTGCCGTTCTATAAGCAAAGTGTCCGCTCGTCTGAAGATAAACAGCATTATCCGATCCGATACTCATACCAGTCGCATCTACACCCCCAGAAATACCAACCGGGATATGTACAATCTTCTGAATCGAACCGTCCGATGAACGGACTATAATAACCTTATCTTCTTCACGGTAGCCAAATCTAGACTTAACATTATAATTTTCTCTACCATAGTCATTATAAAGTGTATAATAATCCTGACCATCCGTCACTTCGGTCATAAAGACCAAACCATCATCCCTATAAAGCGTTGCTGGCGCCTTCGCCTTACAATCTGCCGTACTCACGGAACTGATCTTAAGAGAGCTATTTACCTGAGGTTCGTATTTATAACACACTTGGCCAGAAGTCATACTAACCGAGAATTGCTTTTCTGCTTTATTAAACCAAAGTGCGGTTGGTTTCTTGCCATCACTAAACATACTGCCTTTGACCATCGAAATCTTATTGGTTGCAGTGTTAACAACGTGTATTATAAATTTACTATCAGAACTATCGGCAACATCCGCAGTAGCCCTGAGAACCGAAATCAAAGAGTGTAAACTATCATCATAGGCACTAAATAATGTCGTATACGATTCATTCAGTGCAGTTTCAGCAAAAAGTTCAATCTGGTTAGAGTCTAGATCAACGACGTCATAACCCTTCTTGGTCCACTCGAGCGAATAATTACAATTTAAAGCCGGCTCAAACGGATAACCGTTCTTATTTTTATCAACACAGCTAACATCAGGAGTTGGCGTTGGCGTTGGAGTAGGCGTCGGCTCTGGTTCCGGTTCCGGTTCAGGCTCTGGAATTGGCTCAGGAGTTGGTTCTGGTTCCGGTTCAGGCTCTGGCACAGGAATCGGTTCCGGTTCGGGCTCAGGCTCTGGCGTTGGTACTGGTTCAGGCTCAGGTTCTGGTTCTGGCTCTGGCTCTGGTTCAGGCTCTGGTTCAGGCTCTGGTGTTGGTTCTGGTTCTGGTTCTGGCTCAGGTTCTGGTTCTGGAGGTGTCGGCACTGGCTCTGGCTCCGCCGTTGGCTTAAATACATCTGCCGCAACCTTATATATCCGCAGATATTTCGTAGTAGTAAGACTTCCGTTACCGATACCATAGCTCAAATACAAATTTCCATCAAGATCAAGCGATACGCCCTCCATCTCCTCATTAACAACAGACGATGGGACTAAAATAGCTTTTTTAATATTTCCATCTTTATCGTAGATGATAACGGCGTTATTGTATCTTTGATAGTAATAACTATACGTCCCGCCACTATTTGCGCCACCATCAGTATATAGCATAAAAGTATACCCACTATAGTCACCTTTTTTACTCTGATTATAGGCATTCCCCTGTTTCACTAAACCAATGCTATAAGATTTAGGCTTCTTTACCTTACAATCAGACAGACTAACGGGCTCTAAACGAAAATCATCACCACTACCCTCTACAATCTGATAACAGAAATCATTATCAGTCGTGCCACGTCTTCCCTTAACATAAAACTGGTTATCAGCAAAACTATACCAAATAGAATGAATATGGTAGAAATTACTATTTCCAATCGAAACAGACTTGCCACTCTGAATATTCTCAACATAAACATACTGTTTGTCACCATTATTCTGGCTCTTTGTAGAGTGCGTTGAATATACTACATACTTACCAGCATAAGCTGAACCCTGTGATTGCCAATCACCTGGAGCATCAGATTTCTGCAGCGGTAGTTTTTTCTCGAAAACCTTAGTCATTTGGCCGCTATTTAGCGTTACCATATCATAGTTTTTACTGCTAACCCATCCTTTTGGATAGTTACATTTCTTCGGGTTACCAGTGTCAGTCCAATCAAGGCACGACCAATCATCAGCACTTGCAAAGCTTGGAGCAACACCATTTGCTACAACCGAGACAAGAAGTATTACAAAAACCGAGAGAAGTTTTGTTTTAATGTCGTTTTTTGTGTTTTTACTTCTTCTAATCATAGTTTTCGCACTTATATATATGATCCTTCATTGTTAACTCGTGATGCGAGTATGCTGCATAATAATCATCACTATCATCGACAATCAAATGTAGATCATACCCATCCACCGTATAACTACCCCTCTCCAAAATAGTTTCGACTTGCACATAGACGCCTTCATCAATCTCAACAAGAGAATCCTCAATAGTATCTATCTCAATAAAATAACGATTTCCTTTATCAAAATAAATTGTACCATGATCCATCTTACAGTAAGCACCGATGGCTTCAACATTTCCAGAGTTACCAAGCCTTACATTTTCAGTCGAGTCACTTGCGATGCTAGGCTTACCGCCCATCACAAATAGAACAACGAGCAAAATCACAACGATAACCCCGCAAACAATCGTAGTAATCAGAAAAATCGGAAAAGGTTTTTTCGTCTCTTGCTCAACAAACCCAGCCGTATTAGAAGACACCATGCCAGGATTCATCGGACTAGGCTGCGTAGGCTGTATAGGTTGTACAGGCTGTATAGGCTGCTCCTGCATTGCCTGCATTTCAGGTTGCACTGGCTGACCAGGTTGCATCGGTGGCACACCACCAACTGCCTGATTGACACTATTCATAAAACTTTGCTCAAAATCATCAGAATTTGTATGACCATTATCCATAAGCTCATTATAGCATAAGAAAAAGAAAATTAAATGGTAGGTTTCCTCGCTCGCTAGCTCGCGAGTTTGCCCTTCCATTTTTGTGCCACAGGCACAAAAATGGTCAGGGTGGCGGGACTTGAACCCGCGACCTCAGCGTCCCGTTCGCGAAGCGCGGGACGCTCGGCAATGCGGCACAAAAATGGTCAGGGTGATCAGACTTGAACTGACGACCTCAGCGTCCCGAACGCTGCGCGCTACCAACTGCGCTACACCCTGACTCCCCCCATTATATCACAATTTAATCTATTCCTCTGGTATAATCGCAAGATGCG
>JAEEGL012780437.1_pt1 | contig 30242 bp, 32 predicted proteins | sample 9134231 | NCBI WGS metagenome assembly JAEEGL01 (sample SAMN16246548, study PRJNA631951) | gut metagenome | biome: gut microbiome; feature: rumen; material: fiber-attached | host: Bos | place: Iran: Karaj | collected 2018-10 | reverse complement strand
GATTACCTTGTTTCCTGTATATTTAAGAATTCTCTTTAAGCTTTCACCAATAACTGCTGAACGAAGATGTCCTACATGAAGAGGCTTAGCAACGTTAGGTCCGCCGTAATCGATGATATATGTTGGCTCATGACCTGGCATTGTAACACCCATGTGCTTTTCATGAAGCATTCTTACGATGTAGCCTCTGGCAAAATCGCCGCTCACAATGATATTCAAAAATCCTGGCTTTACAGAATCAACCTTTTCAAACATGTCATTGCCCTGAAGCTTTGCAGCAACCTCATCAGCAATGATAAAAGGAGCCTTGCCGTACTTCTTGGCGCCAGCCATAGCTCCGTTGCACTGATATTCGCAAAGATCAGGTCTGTTAGAAATAGTTACTCTTCCAAGCTCGCGATCATAGCCTGCTGCTTCAAATGCATCTCCTACTTCTTTAGAAATTAGTTCAAGTACTTTTTCCAAAATTCAACCTTCTTTCTTCTTAATACATGTATATAAAATTCTTATTTACAAAATGACTTACACGATTTTATCAAATTATCTTTTTTAAAACAATCCCTTTCACAAATTAGCCTTTTCCTGCTCCCTCTGAGCCTTGGAAAAGCTACATCCGCAAAAGTCCTGCCTGTAAAGGTCATACATATGAGAAAGCTCAATAGACCTTTTATAGCCATTCTTTTTCTTAAAATCCGAAGGAAGGAATACTGCGCCGTACTCTGCAGCAGCCTTTTCTCCAACTTCATTTAAAACTTCAGCATTCTTCAAAGGACTGATGGTAAGTGTCGTGGTAAAAAAGTCAAAGCCCTTTTCCTTTGCCACCTTCGCCGTTTCAGATAATCTAAGTTCAAAGCACTTTCGGCAGCGCTCTCCGCCTTCCTTGCAGTCCTCAAGCCCCTTTACAGCCTCATAAAAGTCAGCCGGAACGTACTCGCCCTTTATTATCTGAATCTTTCTGGCTAAAGAGCTTGAATTCATGCCGTCAAAGCTCCCCTCATCCACCTGCCTGTTATAGGCTTCGATCAGCCTTATTTCTTCCTCAACGCGTTTTTGGTACTCAGCCTCCTGAGTAATATTGGGATTATAAAAAAATACAGTCACATCAAAGAACTCTCGCAAGTATTCCAGGCAATAGGAAGAGCATGGTGCGCAGCAGGCATGCAAAAGAAGCTTTGGATACTGCCCCACCTTCTGAAACTCCTCTATTTTCTTTTCAAGCTCTTTGGAATAATTTCTCTTATTCGAATTCAAATTCAAAACAAACCTCAAATTCCTAATAATTCTACAATCTTGTCAGCAACCTCTAAAGGAGAAAGCTCATCCGTGTCGATTATAAGGTCCGCAGCTGCCTCGTATCTTTCCCGTCTGTCCTCCTGAAGGCTTCTTATCCTGTCAAGCGGATCCTCGCCTCTAAGAAGTGGTCTTGTATCATCACCCTTAAGTCTCTCATAGACCGTCTCAGGGCTGGTTCTAAGGTATATTACCTTGCCGCACTTTTTAAGAAGCTCTCTGTTCTTCTCCCTAAGCGGAAGTCCGCCCCCAAGGGAAATGACCATCTCCCTAAAGTGCTCATTTTCTATGGTCTTCAAAAGCTCTGTTTCCATGTCCCTGAAAGCATCCTCGCCCTCCTGGTCAAAGATTTCGCTTATAGACCTGCCTTCTGCATCTTCTATAGCCTCATCCGTATCAAGAAGCTCAAGCATAAGCTTGTCAGACAAAATATCAGCAACTGTACTCTTGCCGCTTCCCATAAAACCTTCCAAAATTATATTTCTTGCTTCAGACACCTCAAAAACCAGTGACCTGTAGATTTCATCAGCTTCTTCTTTGCTTACCTTAATATCGCATCCCACGGAATCATTCCAAAGCTCGAAGGCATCTATTCCCTGATATAACAGCATCTTAAGCCCTGAAAAAGACTTGGCTCCCGCAGCCTTTGCAAACTTCATAAACTTGGTCTCCAGAGGCCTGTATACCATGTCTATAGCCACGCTGACATGCTTATAAAAATCCTCATCCTCGATAACTGCGCTATTTACGTCAGGGAAAAGTCCAACAGAGGTGCACTGCATAGCGATAAAGCTCTCCTCCATGGAAATAAGCTCCCTGTAATCAGTAAGGCGCATGGGAACCACAATATTTTCGTAGTCAGTAGCTTCGCCTTCAGCATTTATACCATCTGCAGTACATTTGTCATCTCTGCCATATTCATAAACAGCTCTGTTAACCTCATCTGCCACATCGAGAGCCTTCTCATAGGTTCTGTTGAGAAGATATACCTTTTTTGCACCCTTGCTTGCGCACAAAAAAGCTGCCGGCCTGGCCACGCCACCTGCTCCAAGAAGGACTACCGTCTGGTCCTTTAGCTCAACGCCTTCTTCTACAATAGCTCTGTATAGCCCTGTCATATCGGTATTGTAGCCCTTAAAGCCACCGTCCTTTGTCCTGACAAGAGTATTTACCGCGCCAATTCCCTTGGCCAGAGGATCTATATCATCCAAAAATGGCACCACTTCGTTCTTGTAGGGAATTGTAACATTAAGTCCCATGATATTCAGTGCCTTGGCTCCCTTAATTGCATCCTGAAGATTACCATTTTCCACTTCAAAAGGAACATAAACAAGGTTTATCTCCTTCATATTCGCAAGCAGATTGTGAATAAGCGGCGAAACTGTATGCTTAACCGGATTTCCTATTAGACCACAGGTCCTTGTATTTCCATCAGTGAAGTTGGCCATGATTAATCCCCCGTTTTCTCAGATATTCTGATTTATTTTACAACAAAAAAGTGCATAAAAAAAGCTACGCATTCCACAAAAATGCGTAGCTGATAAGCCACATATACGTTATTTTAATCTGATAACAAGACCATCCTCCGTACCTGTTATGATATTGCTGTCTTTTCCGGTAAGATCCTTGCCACCAACAAAATACTGGTACTCATGAAGAATCTTGTCCCTCTGCATTCCTGAAATTGCCTGCTGCATATCTGATGACGCCAGACCCTTTTCACCGAAAAGCTCGATAGAAGAAGCATCATATACACCAAAGGAAATGGCAACATTCTCAATTGACGCATTCTCTCTGGAGGAAACTTCTGAAACAGTAAGATCCAGCTTGCCAGGTTCCTCTTTGGGAGGCTCCTTTTGCGGCTCGGAAGGCACCTGAGGATTAACTACAGTTTCATCCGGTCTTCTTACTGTCAGATCAGAAGCAGGTGGAATATTATAAGCATTATAGCCATTTAAATAACCATTAATTCTATCTAATGCCATTTACCTCTCCTTTCCACAACAAATACTTCTTCACACAAATATATATCGAACAAAACATAGTTTTCCTTAATACTATTATACAAAAAAAGCCTTAAAATCATCGATTATCCGATGGATTTAAGACTTTTTTCAGAAATTTTTCAATTGAAATTATTTGGTTATTCCAGCGGCCTTAAGAAGCTGCCTTGTATACTCATGCTGAGGATTTCTGTAAACCTCGCGGGTTTGCCCGTATTCAACAACTCTTCCATTCTTCATGACCATTACATGATTGCTGATCTTGTAAACAACTCTAAGGTCATGGGAAATAAAAATAATAGATATTCCATGCTTCTTGTGAAGGTTATATAAAAGCTCCATTATCTGGGCCTGTATGGTGACATCCAGGGCTGAAACCGGCTCGTCTGCAATAAGGAGTTTGGGCGATCTCATAAGGGCTATTCCAATACACACCCTCTGTCTCTGGCCTCCTGAAAGCTGTGAAGGATATCTGTCAAGCATGCTAAGGGGAAGCTCAACCTCACCCATTATTTCCTCTATGCGCTTTCTTCTCTCTTCCTTGGTCCAGGCGCGCTCCTTATCAACCTTTAGCGGCTCTTCCAAAAGCCATCCTATCTTTTTGGCAGGATTTAATGAGTTGTAAGGATCCTGGAATATCATCTGAGGTCTTGAGTACTTCTGCCAGATTTCTCCTGTGTAGTCCTTATTTATGCCAACAATGGCTCTGGCAAGTGTGGACTTTCCGCAGCCGGACTCTCCCGCAATAGCAAGAACCTCTCCCTCTTCCATGGAAACTGATACATCGAACAGAGCCTGTATTTTTTTGTTTTTTCTTGAAAAGAGCTTTCTTTTCCTGTTCTTATAAAAGACACAGAGATCAGAAACTCTTAATACTACGTCTTTTTCCATAAAATCTGTTTCCTTTTGTATCAGCCAAGGTCAATCTTTGGTATGGCAGCTATCAGCTTTTTGGTATATATGTGGGTCGGATGATTGAAAATGGCATTTGCTGAACCAGATTCAACTATGTTTCCCTTCTGCATTACTATTACCCTCTCGCAGAGCTGGCTTACAAGGCTAAGGTCGTGAGATATAAAGATAATCGAAGTTCCGCGCTCCTTGTTAATCTTCTTAAGGAGCTCAACAATCTGTGCCTGTACCGTAACATCCAGGGCTGTTGTAGGTTCATCCGCAATAAGTATCTTGGGATTACCTATCATTGCCGCTGCTATCATAACTCTCTGTCTCATTCCGCCTGACAGCTCGTGGGGATACATGTAGTACACTTCCTCGGCATTTTCAAGTCCTACTGCTCTTAGCATATCTATAGCTTTTTGTTTTCTCTCATTTTTCTTAATCTCAGGATGATGGATATATAAAGGCTCTTCCACCTGCCAGCCAATTCTTTTAACTGGATTTAGGCTGGTCATTGGCTCCTGGAATATGATGGATATCTCATCCCCCTGGAAGGACCTTAAAGTTGCCCTGTCGCAGGTAAGAAGGTTATGCCCTTCAAACATGATTTTCCCTGTCTTTGAGATGGCATGTCTATTAAGAAGTCCCGCTATAGCCAAAGCGCTCATGCTTTTTCCAGAACCTGACTCTCCCACAATACCTACAATCTCTCCCTCACCCAGCATAAGGTCGAAGTCCTCAACTGCAGTCTCAGGCTTATCGTGATCATGGAACTCTATATGTAGATCAGTTACATCAAGAATTATTCCCATCTTCTGATTCCCTCCCCGAGAAATGCAAATCCAAGAACCATCAGCACAATGACCACGCCTGGGCAAAGTACATAGCTGGGATTAGTAAACATATACTGCTGAGCATCAGATAACATTCTTCCAAGGCTGGCATATGGAGGCTGAGAACCAACACCCAGATAGCTAAGTCCCGCCTCAGCAAGAACAGCGTTATTAAAGCCAATAAGTATTGAAGAAGCCATTACGCCCTTCATATTGGGCAAAATGTGCACAAATATCATCCTTATATTTGAAACGCCCTGAAGCCTTGCATTTTCAACATAGTCCATGTTTTTGCAGCGAAGCACCTCGCCCCTTACTATTCTCGAAAAGCTGGGAACAAAGGCAATTCCAAGGGAAATAACAAGCTGCACCCAGCCAACTCCAAATACACTGACAATAACGAGAGCAAGGAGAATACTTGGAAAAGCAAAAAGTGCATCTATAATTCTCATTGCGACTTCATCAACCATTCCGCCATAGTAGCCTGTAAGTGCACCAATTATCGTTCCAACTCCTGCTCCAATAATAATAGTGCAGGTAGCAATAAGAAGTGTAACCCTGCTACCATACATAACTCTGCTAAAGACATCTCGTCCCATATTGTCAGTTCCCATAATATGGCGCAGGGAAATCCCCTGGAGCTTTTCATGGGCATTCATCTTCGTCGGCTCATAGGGCATCCAGAAGAATCCCACAATTATCATCAAAAGAACCATTCCCATTATGACCGTTCCGGCAACCAGATACGGATCTTTTAAAAACTTTTTAAGCCTTAAATCCTTCATTACTCATCTATCCCTATTCTTGGATCAATTATTCTGTAGATAATATCCACCAGCAGATTTATTACGATAACTATGGTCGCAATACCCATGATAATAGCTTCTACCACAGGATAGTCTCTATTGCTGATACTTGTAAGCAGAATCCTGCTGATTCCCGGAATACTGAAAACCTGCTCAACTACAATACTTCCGGCCACCATATCCGCCAGCGCCATTCCAAGGAAGGTTATAACCGGAATCATTGCGTTTTTGAGTACATGTCTGTAAAGGACACCATTTGTATTATTTCCCCTGCTGTAAGCAGTTCTGGCATAATCCTTGCCAGCCTCATCAATAAGGCTTCCTCTTAACATTTTTACCGTCATAGCTATTTTAGGAAGTGCGATAGCCAGTGAAGGGAAAAATAAATACCTAATAAATCCGCCAAAATCATCTTTATATGATACGAAGCCTCCCGGAGTAAAAAGTCTGAATATCATGCCAAATACAAAGGTAATAAGGATTCCTGAAAAGAAAGGTGGAATAGCCATAATAATCTGGTTAAGCACCGTAATAACTCTGTCAAGAACGCCATTTTCATATTTGGCTGTAATAATTCCGAGAGGAATTGAAATCAAAACCGTAAGAACAAAGGCTGACAATCCCAAAGTTAGCGTAATTGGGATCTTGCCTGCAATCATACCGGCAACCGGTACGCTATAGCTATAGGAGGTTCCGAAATCCCCCTGTAAAAAGGCAAAGAACCATCTGAAATATCTGACAAAAAAGGGATCATTTAGTCCCATCTGCTGTCTAGTCTGCTCTACCAGTTCCGGTGAAGCCTCGAGACCAAGCATTCTTATAGCCGGATCTCCCGGCAGAATGTTAAAAGCGAGGAATACGCACAATGAAACCACCACTAAAGTCGCAATCATACTTAAAAGCTTTTTTAGTACATATTTCATATGCATATTCCTCGCATCAATTTACTATACTTTAATTCATTTTAGTTTGCTGGCTTAATCTTAGCAATATCCTGAACATAAAGAGGATAGAAGGTATAGCCTGTAAACTTCTTGTTAAGTACTACAAACTCAGGAAGGTCCTGAATATAAACGCTGGCTGCTTCCTGTGAAAGGATAGTCTCACATTCCTTGTAGTACTTTGTCTTTTCTGCATCATCATTTGATGCCTGAGCGTTTGCATAAGCTGCATCGAATGCATCACTCTTGAAATTCACAAAGTTCTTTCCAGCATCTGATACATATCTGGAGAGAAGCGCTGAAGCAGAAAGTGTTGAAGCATCAATACCTACTACAGTAGCCTCATATTTTCTATCAGAATAAACATCGCTAACCCATGAATTCCATTCAATCTCCTGAATATTGGCTGTAACACCAATCTCCTTGAGCTGCTCAGAAATAACCTGAGCTGTGTCTACGTGCTGACCATAGTTAGATGGAACTGTAATTGTAAACTCAAATCCATCTGGATAACCAGCCTCAGCAAGAAGAGCCTTTGCCTTTTCAACATCTGTGTTGTAGGTGTCATTAAGCTCTGGCATAAAGTACTTTGTAAATGCAGGGAACATAGCACTTCCTACCTCTGTTCCTGCTCCATCAGATACAAAATCCATGATTTCCTGAGGATTTACTGCGTAGCAAAGAGCCTGACGAACCTTCACATCATCAAAAGGCTTTACATCGTTGTTAAGGTAAAGAGCCTGAACAAGATTCATTGTACCTTCATAAACATTGAACTGCTCAGAGAGCTGTGCTGCCTGCTGGCTTGTAACACGTGCCATCATATCAATTGAGCCGCCCTTAAGGTCCATAACGATTGCATCCATGTTTGACTCAATCTTGAATACTACATCCTTGATATAAGCTGGCTGTCCCCAGTACTCATCAAATCTTGTAACAATGAAGTTCTCCTGTGGAGAATTGGATACGTACTTGTAAGGGCCTGTACCGATTGGAGTAGTCTCCGGATGCTCATTGGATGCAGGGATAATAGCTACTGTAAGCTGTGTAAGGAAATCTGAATCAGCCTCCTTAAGAACAACCTCTACATGGCTGTCGTCAATAATATTAACGCTGTCGATCTTGGAGTAAGCACGGATAAGTGGCTCACTTCCATCAACGCCCATGTTTCTTTCAAGGGAATATTTAATATCCTCTACTGTAACTAAGCTTCCATCATGGAATTTGATTCCATCCCTGAGGGTAAATGTGTAAACTGTACTGTCATCTGAAATTGTGTACTCACTGGCTACAGCAGGGTTAAGATTACCGTTTTCATCAGCCTTCACAAGGCCTTCGAAAATATTATAGAACACCTCTCTGGTTCCTGCCCCTGTTGAATTGTGAGGGTCAAGTCCGTCGATATCCTGAGGTATACCTACGATAAGCTTGGAAAGATCATCTGTTGTTGTAGCAGCTTCACTATTCTCTGTGCTGGTCACTGTATCAGTGCCTGCAACTGTACCATTGCTGCCATTTGCAGAATCCCCTGTCTTGTCACTTGAGCATCCACCCAATGCAACAGTCAGCGTTGTTAACACAACCGTCAGAAGTAAGCAGCTCACCTTTCTACTAATTCTTCTTCTCATCATGTTAAAATCTTCCTCCTATAAAGTTTTTACCGCCGAGAAAAGCGGTGAACGTGGCGCACTCCTCTAGCGCCACATTGACAATATAAGACTTTGTCAAAGATTTGTCAACATAAAGTGGCCTGTGGGGACGGTAGATGGTCTATGTGGGTGCGGTAGGTGGCCTATGGGGCCGGGGTTAGCGGTTCATTTTGCTACAAAATGAACCGCTAACCCCGTCCCCATAGGCCACCTACCGCACCCACATAGACCATCTACCCGTCCCCACAGGCCACATTGTTCTAGTCCATCAATATTTCCTTTAGGTTTCCTTCTTCAACAGAGGGGTGTTTTTATCCGTCGAATCCGTTATAGTTCCATCTGCCTCTTTTCTCAGTACAGACTTAAGTTCATCCATAAATGTATTCACATCCTTGAATTCTCTATAAACAGATGCAAATCTCACATAGGCAACAGGATCAAGATTCTTCATCTTATCCATGACTATTTCTCCAATAGCACGGCTTGGAATCTCCTTCTGCTCCATATTGAAGACCTCGGTCTCAACTGAGTCCACCAGCTTGGTGATCTGCTCAGCACTTACCGGGCGCTTGTGGCAAGCCCTGAAAACTCCGGCCTCAATCTTTGCTCTGTCATATGGTTCACGAACATCGCCCTTTTTGATAACAATAAGCGGAATGGTCTCAACCTTTTCATATGTTGTAAAACGCTTTCCACAGGAATCACAGACACGCCTTCTTCTGATGGAAGTATTTTCGTCAGCAGGTCTTGAGTCAATTACTCTTGTGTCATCTTTTCCGCAAAATGGGCACTTCATTACATTTCCTCCGTTTTATCCACGTACAGTATATGGTATAAAAAACTTTTTCACTCCACAAATTATTGTATCATCAATTGTCGCACTTTTCTATACTAAATTTCGATGTAGTCTGAAAAAATATAGAAAAAAAGCCCCTTGCCAAAGCAAAGGGCTTAATAATCCGCATAATTACTATATTATTTTCTCTGTAAGAAATCAGGAATCTTAAGTGACTTAGGCTCAACTGTGCTTCTGATCTCAGAAGGTCTGTTAAGAGTCATAGCCTGTACTGTCTTGTTAGGAGAAACAACTCCAATAGCATCAACTGAAGGAGATGGAGTTACTACTGCCTGAACAGTACTAATGCCGCCAACAGCGCTTACAGTCTGTGGCTGAACCTCAACTGGCTGAACAGAAGCAGCTGTCTTGTAAACTGGCTGTCCTGCAGCTACTGCAGAAACTGTAGGCTGCTTAGCAACAGGAATTGTATTTGCCTTGTCATCAATACCTGTAGCAATAACAGTAATTGTACATGTATCTGTCTTGCTCTCGTCGTACATTGCACCGAAGATAACGTTAACATCATCTCCTGCAAGACCACGAACATACTCAGAAGCATCAGATGCATCAGCAAGAGTAATATCACCAGAAATATTGATGATGACATTGGATGCACCGTTGATCTTTGTCTCAAGAAGAGGACTCTCTACAGCCATCTTAACAGCGTCTGTAGCCTTGTCATCACCCTTACCAGTACCAATACCGATATGAGCAATTCCTCTATCCTTCATAACTGTCTGTACATCAGCGAAGTCCAGATTGATAACTGCAGGAACATTGATAAGATCAGTGATTCCCTGAACAGCCTGCTGAAGAACTTCGTCTGCCTTCTTAAGAGCATCAGGCATTGTTGTACGTCTATCTACAATCTGAAGAAGCTTATCATTAGGGATAACGATAAGTGTATCTACATTGGACTTAATATTCTGAATTCCGAGCAAAGCGTTCTGCATACGAACACGAGCTTCAAAACTGAAAGGCTTTGTTACTACACCTACAGTAAGAATACCCATCTCTTTTGCAAGCTTAGCTACAACAGGAGCAGCACCTGTACCGGTTCCGCCACCCATACCACAAGTAACGAAAACCATGTCAGCTCCCTTAAGCGCAGCTGAAATCTCCTCTGCACTCTCTTCTGCAGCCTTCTGGCCAATCTCAGGCTTTGCACCAGCGCCAAGACCCTTTGTAAGCTTTTCACCGATCTGTAAAAGCTTAGGTGCCTTGCAGAGCTGAAGCGCCTGCTTATCAGTATTAATACCGATGAATTCTACACCGGTAATGTTTTCATCTACCATTCTATTTACAGCATTATTACCTGCGCCGCCAACCCCAACTACGATGATTTTGCAGCCAGATTCAGCCTCATTTGACTTAATCTCCAGCAAGACAACTCCTCCTTCATAAACCTCGTAAACTACTAATAGTAATGATACGATTTTTTTTTTTAATTATCAACCCGTTTTTTTATACTAAATTTTTGTTTTTTTAGAAACAATTTATTGAATTTTTTCTTCAAATGTGATATTCCGAGTGTCATCGTCGTAATCTTTCATCTCAAGAACACCTTTTTTGCCATCAAGGCTAGGCAGAATATACTGAAGTTGTATAATTTTCTCATCAATATACTCGTCTGTTCCAAGACTAACTTCCACATCTCCAAAATACACATAGACATTGTAGCTGCTGTCAAAAAATATCTTGTTGGCATTTAACTGATATTTGTCCAAAAGCTGCGTTATATCAAGAATTTCAGCAAACACCTTATCGTTTTCAACAGGAAGCTTTTCATACAGGATCACGTATCCAAACTCAAGGCCAAGTACCTCTGGAACACCGTCAGAAGGCTCTGTAGAACTCTCTACAACTATTCCATCTATGTCAAAGTACATATAATGCCCAAGATAAGATATATATCCCGCAATTGCCTTTTCATAAACATTGATTGTAATGGTATCCGGTGAAACTATGTCCACGTCCATCTTTTCAACAAAAGGAATACCCTCAACGCTCTTATTCCTGTACTTAAGCGATAAATAAAGTGAATTGTGTGATAACCTGTCAGTCATCACCATATCAATTATTTCTTCATTGGTGTAGTGAACATTGCCATTTACATAGATATTCGTGACAGTGTATTTATCCGCCACGTATTTGTATCCACAAAAAATGGCAATAACTACGGTCAGGATAATTCCTGCCATAATATACAGGCTTTTGCTGTATTTAAGGGAATACACAAGCTTTTCCAGCGGATTAAACTCCTGCAGCCTTTCCTTCAGGCTTGGCCTGTAGTCATCATAATAACTTACTTTGCGACGTCTTACCGCCTTTTTTCTACGTTTTGCTGCCATCATCATCTACCTATATTCCTGGCCACGTTCAGTGCTATTCCAATCTCCGCCAGCTGGAATATTACCGCCGTTCCTCCATAACTGATAAATGGCAATGTGATTCCCGTATTCGGGATAGTATTTGTAACAACGGCGATATTAAGGATTACCTGAATGGAAACATGTCCCATGACGCCGATTACCAGCAGAGCTCCGTACATATCGTTTGCATTGTTGGCAATGATCATAAGTCTCCAGATAAGCAAAAGAAACATCAGCATTACCGCAATACCGCCAAAAAGTCCCAGTTCCTCGCAGATGATTGAAAAGATCATATCGTTCTGCGCCTCAGGAAGCTTCATCTTCTGCATACTCTCGCCAAGACCTTTGCCAAAAATACCGCCGGAACCAATGGCATAAAGTGCCTGAAGAGTCTGAAATCCCTTATCACTGGCATCTGATGTAGGATCAAGCCAGATAAGAACTCGTTTGAATCGGTAGTTCATTCCGCTGCTGTCCGCAGAATTGGCCACAATGAAAACAATTGCGGCAGCAATAGAAATAATCCCAACTGCTGCAATAATGTATCTCTTATATCCCGGAGTTGACACAAATAACATAACTATAGCAATTCCGAAGATGATAATGCCGGAGCTTAAATTATCAGTGATCAGGTACACCATAAGAGCCAAAACAGTTGGAAACGCAAGCGCCACCCCGGCTCCCTTTATGGTTGCCAGGTTCTTTTGAATCTTGACAATAAGTGATGCCGTAAAAATAATAGCAGCAACCTTCGCAATCTCCGCTGGCTGAATAGAAACCTTGCCGATATATATCCATCTTTTTGCACCATTAATCGTGCTTCCAAAAGGAATGATGGCAAGAAGCGAAAGCGCAGCAACGGCATAAATTATAAAAGAAATCTTGTCATACCATTTGTAGGGAAAAAACGAGGTTGCTATCATAGCTACCAATCCCAAAACCGTGGGAATAAGCTGATGCTTAAAATAATATGCAGGATCACCCTTGGATAGATTTGCATCATAAGAACTGGTGGAATACAGCATAATCAGGCCAAATGCCAAAAGAAACAGTATGATAAAAATAAGACTGTAATCCACGTATGTTGCTTGACTTTTTTTTCTTAAAACTGCTCTCTTTTCCAAAATATCCCCTCACAACAGCTATCAATCTGAAAGCTTATTAACATATTCTTTGAACTTCTTTCCCCTTGTCTCGTAATTTGGGAACATATCCCAGCTGGCACAAGCAGGTGAAAGAAGGACTGCATCCCCCGAAACTGCACTATCAGTACAGAATTTCAATGCTTCCTCATAGGTATCCTTGAAAACATAGTTAGTAAAGCCATGCTTTTTAGCACACTCTGCTATCTTTTCCTTTGTCTGGCCAATAAGCACCAGGAGCTTAACTGTATCGCCAAAACTCTCGATCCATTCATCATACTCATTGCCTTTGTCATAGCCGCCTCCAATAAGGATTGTAGGCTTACACATGGCTCTGATTCCCTGAATAGCCGCATCAGGATTTGTTCCCTTGGAATCATTGTAATAATCTACGCCATTTTTAGTAGCTACGAACTCGATTCTGTGCTCAACTGCCTTGAATGAACGAATAACCTCAAGGATCTTTGCAAGAGGAACATCCATGGCAAGAGACATGGCGATTGCTGCCATAACATTCTCTACATTGCACATTCCAACAAGGTTCATATCGTGGATATTCATGATTTTCATGGCATTCCCGGCCGTGCTCATATAAATATCCTCTCCCTCAAGGTAAAAGCCATCAGAGAGCTTTTCCTTCGTCGAAAAGAATACCACCTTTGCAGGACATCTTGAACCGAAATCTCTTGTATACTCGTTATCATAATTAAGGACGCAGGTATCATCCTTAGTCTGATTATTTGTAATATTCTCCTTCATCTGGGCGTAGCACTCCATAGTATGGTGCCTGTTCAGATGATCTGGTGTAATGTTGAGAATAGCTGAAACATTTGCATGGAAATTATCAACAGCCTCAAGCTGGAAGGAACTGATCTCTCCAACTGTCACAGATGAATCTGTCATTTCCAGTGCACTCTCCGCATAAGAAACACCGATATTTCCAACAACATAAGCACTTCCAAAGTGAGCCTTCATAATATCGCCTACAAGGGTTGTTGTTGTGGTCTTTCCATTTGTCCCGGTAATAGCCACCATCTTGCCCTTTGCAAAATTAAACGCAAGCTCAATCTCGCTCCAGATTGGAATATTCTTTTCCTTGATTCTAAGAACCGTAGGCGAATCTAGTGGAACCGCAGGACTTGGAACCAAAAGGCTTATCTCATCCAGAATTTCATCTGATATTTCACCCACAATGATAGTAGTCTTATCCCTATCCTCTTCGTGGAGCTTTTCTCTTATATCTTCCTGAGTGACCTTGGTATTTTCCTCAAGCATAACAGGTATTGCCCCAACCTTGTTTAAAAGGCTTACAGAGCCAACTCCAGAAAGACCTGATCCGATAACAAGTACCTTTTTTCCGTTTAATTCTGCTTTCATAACATCCATTATCCTTTTAGTATAACAATAGTTTTTTATCTAAGACCTGCATAAGCAATAAGGCAAACCAGAATTGTAATCGTGGTAAATACATTAACCACCTTTGTTTCAGACCAGCCACCCTTTTCAAAATGATGATGAATAGGCGTCATTCTGAAAATTCTTTTACCATGGGTAGCCTTAAAGTAGGAAACCTGCATGATAACTGATACTGCCTCAGCAAAATAAATAAATCCAAAAATAACAATGAATATTGGCATATTCATCATATATGCCATACTTGTAACAAAGCCGCCAATAGCAAGAGATCCAAGATCTCCCATCATAACCTTTCCAGGATATACGTTATACACAAGATATCCCAAAAGGCCGCCAAGCATAGCAGCTGCCATTACCTCTACACCGCTGGCGTTATAAAACATCGCAGCAGCAATAAAAAATCCAGCCACAACAGCAGTTACTGATGCACAAAGTCCATCAACACCATCTGTTAAGTTTGTTCCATTGCCAGTTCCTAAGGCAATAAAGAACAATATAGGAATATTCCAGAAACCAAAATCCAGTGTGATCTCGGTAAAAGGAATCTTCATAGCAAGTGAAAGATCCGTGAAATTCTCAACATATAAAGCAAAAATAACAACGATTATGAGCTGTCCAAGAAGCTTTTGCCATGCTCTGAGTCCTAAATTATGCTTTCTTACAACCTTGATATAATCGTCAAGAAAACCAATTACACCAAAGCCAAAGGTAAGTATCAATACTGGAATTACTTCCTTGTGGCTTGCAGCATAGAAAATTCCTATGACAAGAAATGGAATAAGGAAAATAACTCCTCCCATAGTAGGTGTTCCCGCCTTCTTCTTGTGGGATTCAAGTCCCTCTTCTCTCTCGGTCTGCCCCGCCTTAACGCGTCTTAAAAAATCTATTATCCTTGGGCCTAAAACAACCGCAATGATAAAAGACACAAATACCGGTATCAATATTCTAAAAACATAATTATCCATTATTACTTCCCTCACTAGCACCTGAATCCACAGATTCACTAAAATCCGGCAATGTATCACTACCAGATCTGCTTCCATTATTTGGATCTAAAAGATCACCTGTTTCCGGGTCAATATAATACCCCGTTGTCGGGTCAACGTCAAATGACTGCCAAATCGAAGATTTTCCAGAATCTTCCTTATTGTCAGAGTTTTGTGCACTATCTTCCTGCGATGCAGCGTCCTCATCCTGACTTGATTCCTGGCTCGAAATATCCGTAGCCGCCTGTTCAGGTAAAACCTCAGGAGTAACCATTTTTTCATGAAGTGCTTCAAGCTCTGCTCTTTCCTTATCAGAAAGCTCCTCTGTCATAGGATAGTTAAGATATGGAAGAGCCTCAGTCAAAATACTTCTTGTAAGAAGCGCTGCAAGTCTCGTTCCAGCTGACTGATCAGGAATATTAGGTCTGTCGATTACCACATAAATAGCGATATCCGGCTTGTCAGCAGGTGCATATCCCATAAATGATACAACGTACTGATGATTCTTACGGGGAAGCGTCTCCGCTGTTCCTGTCTTGCCACCTATCATATATCCAGCAGGTCTTGCAGCCTTACCGGTACCCTCTTCACCTGCAACAACCTTGTTACAGTACTGAATGATCTTCTCAGAGGTGCTGGCAGAAACAGTCTGTCTAAGCACTCTTGGCTCGATATTTTTGATGGTTGAGCCGCTGGATGAAACAATCTTTTTTACCACATGTGGTTCATAGTAATAACCACCGTTAATAAGTGATGAAAAGCTTGTTATCATCTCAATCATATCTACGTTAAAGCCCTGGCCAAAAGTATTGACCGCAAGGTCTGTAATACCCATATCGTTTGCTGTATAGGTAAGACCCTCTGTTCTCGCCTCACCGGCAAGATCGATATTTGTCTTAAGTCCAAAGCCGAAATTCTTTTGGAACTTGGTAAATTCTTCTACTCCTATAGCCTGTCCAACATGCATCATGGCAACGTTACAGGATATCTCAATTCCTCTTTCTATGGAAACATATCCATCGCCGTAGGTATTGTGGCAACTGATAGGCCAACCACCCACATCCAGATGTCCGGTGCAGTTATAGACTTCGTTGCCGTTTATTGCGCCAATTTCAAGGCCTGTAGCAACGGTAAAAGGCTTGGCAACTGAGCCCGGCTCATAGGTATCTGTAATACAGAAATTCTTCCAAAGTGCGTTGTAGTTCTGATAAAGAACCTCATCATCAAGCTCAGCGATCATATCCTCTGTGATATACACACCTGAATCATAGATAGATTCGCCCTTTAGCTTATTACCCTTTTCATCAACAGCAGGCATGCCGATAAGCTTTGATGTATCACGGGGATTATTAAGATCAAAAAAAGGATAACTGGCCATGGCAAGTATTTCGCCTGTATGCACGTTCATCATTATGCATCCGACGTTATTAGCGCCATTTGCCTGTCTTACATTGTTTGCGTAGGTATCGTTATACTCCTTAAGATACTTCTCAACAATATTCTGAAGATTACCATCGATAGTAGTTACAATGCTATCTCCATCTGTTGGAGCTATTGTTGTTCTTTCAAGCTTCGACTCCTCATCCAGGTATCCGTAGGTTCTTCCGGCTGTTCCGCTAAGTGTATCATTGTAGTATTCCTCAAGGCCGTACATTCCTGTGTTATCGCTTGAGGTAAAACCTATAATATCGCAGGCCATTGAACCATTAGGGTACTTTCTTATGTAGCAGGGTTCAAACCAGATTCCGTTGATGTCCGCATTATAGTTGTCACTACCTGGTGTAATGAGTTCCTGGAAATCATAGATTTCATCGTAGGAAAGCTTTTTTGCCAGAATATAATACTGAGAAGTTGGATGGTCATTCAAATAAGACTTTATCTCTGAGGCATCCATTCCAAAATTCTGGACCAGGGCCTTTAATGTGGGCTCAAGATATTTCTTGTCGCTAAGAAGAATCTTGGCATCCAGAATAACATTGTAAACCTTTTCACTATAAGCAAGGATAGTATTGTTGGCGTCAAGAATCTCTCCTCTTCTAAAAGGGATTGTAGTTGAATCATACTGCAATTGGGAAAGCACCTGTTTTTCGTACTCTTCGCCATTGTTCTTGGTAATCAGTATGAGTCTGACCCCTAACCCAACGAAAGCCAGTAGTACTAATACAAATAGTACTACCAGCTTTTTCTTCATTCCCATAGTAAACTTACGAGTTTTATTGCCATTTCTTTGTTTCATTTAAAGCACATCACTTTCCATCACTATCAGGAATCGGAGCTACCTGGCGGACGTAATCATTTCCACCTCCATCAGAATAAACAACAATCTGCCCCTCTGTTGCATAAGTCATGCCGTATTCCTGAATAGCTATTCTTTTTACCTCATCCAGATCCACATTACCATTTGCTCTGTTGTAGGCCTCGTCATTCTCCTGCTTAAGATTGTTAAGCTGACTCTCCATGTATGCAATATTCTTGCTTGCGCTCTCTATCTGGGACTTAAGTGAAATGTACCAGGTAAGAGTAAGTGCCATAAGAATAACAGCCACTGACAGGCAAACAAGATAACCAAAGCTCATATGATGTCTTCTGGATCTTCTATCAGGACGAAGAACATGTACATGATTATCTCTATGTTCAGGTCTCTGAATTTTTCTTACGGTGTTTCCACGAATATATTCGTTTCCCATGTTCAACCTCCTTTGCTAAATTGTCAAGATAGTTTCTCAAAAACGCGTAACTTCGCGCTCTGAGATCTCTTGTTTTCACTAAGTTCTTCATCAGTCGGCAAAATAGGCTTTCTTGTAACCACCTTGCCCTTTGAAGTTTTACCACATACACAAACCGGAAATTCAGGTGGACATGTGCATGGATTCTCGTTCTTTCTGAAATTATTCTTGGTAATACGATCCTCTAATGAATGGAAGGTGATAACGCAAAGTCTTCCACCAGGATTTAAAAAATCAATAAAACCGTCCAAAGAATTCTGCAAAACATCAAGTTCTCTGTTAAGCGCTATCCTTATTGCCTGATAGGTTCTCTTGGAAGGATGTCCTCCCTTTTCCCTCATCTTGGCAGGTATCGCAGCTTTTATGATGTCATTGAGCTGGAAGGTTGTCTCTATAGGAGCCTTTTCTCTCTCAATGCAAATGTGCTTTGCGATGTTCTTTGCAAATTTATCTTCACCATAATCTCTGATTATGTGGAAAATCTCTGTTTCTGAATAGTTATTTACTATATCTCTTGCTGTAAGGGTCTGTCTTTGATCCATTCTCATATCAAGGGGAACATCTTCTTTGTAGGTAAAGCCTCTCTCCGCGTTGTCTAGCTGATATGAACTGACACCAAGATCAAGAAGAATTCCATCAACACCGGTAACTCCCAGCGCCTTAAGCCTTGTAACAGCATTCTCGTAGTTATCTCTAATGATGGTAACCCGGTCCTTGTAGGGGTCCAGTCTCTTAGTTGCAGCAGCGATTGCGTCCTCGTCCTGATCTGTTCCGTACAGGTGTCCGCCCTCCGTCAGTCTCTTGGCAATATGAAAAGAATGTCCGGCTCCACCAAGAGTTCCATCAAGGTAAATTCCATCAGGCTTAATATTCAGATTTTCAAGACACTCGTTCAAAAGAACTGAGTAATGCTTAAATTCCATTCCTTGCCCCTTAAATACTCAAACCGTACTCACTCATCTTGGCTGCAATTCCATTGATATCATCAAAGGTACTTGCCTTCTCCCACTCTGCCTTACTCCAGATTTCTGCTCTGTTTCCGACACCGGCAATAACTGCTTCCTTCTCGATACCTGCATGCTGCAGGAGGTTTGCAGGGATATTGATTCTTCCCTGCTTGTCAACTTCGGCATCAATGGCTCCGGCGATAAAAAATCTTCCCAGCATTCTGGCCTCAGGCTTGTCCATCGGAAGTGCCTGGAGCTTTTCCTCAAAGGCGTCCCATCCCTCTTGTGAGAACACAAAAAGGCATCCGTCAAATCCCTTGGTAACCACAAATTGTTCACCAAGTAGTTCGCGGAATTTTGCAGGCATTATGAGTCTTCCTTTAGCGTCAATGGAATGACTGTATTCACCCTTAAATGCTGTTCCCAATCTAACTTACCACTTTTCTACCACTTTTAACCACTTTTTGACACTTTTTACCACCTAGATGTATTATAGATTATTTTTTTTCATTAAACAACCCCTTTCCTCCGCATAAATACTAATAAATTTACGGTGGGGGAATAAAAAAAGAACCCGCACAATATCTGTACAGATTCTTTTAAAAAGACCCAATATATAGTTTTCTTTTATTACTAATTTATGAAAATTTAATCATTCTGCTTTTTAGAAGCGGTAATAAGTCTTACCCTCACGATAATTTCCATCACAACAGCAAATACCACAAGGCAGATAGCAAGCATCTGAGAAACCGGAAGACCAGTTGAATGCATTACCAGCTGATCAGTTCTAAGTCCCTCAATCCACGCTCTTCCAAGGCCATAGCCTCCAAGATACAAAAGCACTATCTCACCGTCGAATTTCTTGTACTTTAGATAAATCAGCAAAAGTATAAGCAGGCATGCATTCCACATACTTTCATAAAGAAATGTAGGACTAACCTGAATATAGTTGGTTGCACTTGTCATATGCTCGCTCATAAGAGCCGTAATCTCGTTACTTCTGACCATTTCAACAGGAAGTCTCATGGCAAAAAGCCCATCAGTGTATTCTCCAAAAGCCTCTCTGTTAGTAAAATTCCCCCATCTTCCAAGGGCCTGTCCAAGCAAAAGCCCGTACATGATGGTGTCAGTCATAAGAAGGAAATTCTTTTTCTTAACCCTGGTGTAAATAAAGGCTGTCAAAAATCCTGCGATAACGCCGCCATATACAGCCAGGCCGCCATTTCTGATGTAGAAAATACTGATTGGATTATCCTTGTAGTAATCCCAGGCAAAAAATACATAATAAAGTCTTGCGCCAATTATGGAAAAAACAATGATATAAATAGCTATATCCCAGTAATCATCAGGATTCTGTCCTGTACGCTTGGCAATCTGGGAAATAAGCACAAGCGCAAGAAAAAATCCAAGCCCAATAATCACTCCATAAAGAGCAATACTAAATCCAAAAACAGAAAAGTTCTTTGGTACATCATTTAGATAGACATTGAGATTAGGAAATGCAATGTCCATCTTCCCCATTATATCAGGCATTTTTTCATATCCTCCTGGTAGTATATGTATAATCGCAGATTCAGAATTATACGTTGAATCTAAAGAGAATTACATCTCCGTCCTGAACCACGTACTCTTTACCTTCCATGCGAACAAGGCCCTTTTCCTTGGCTGCAGCGATTGAACCCTCTCTAAGAAGATCCTCGTAATTGATAACCTCAGCCTTGATAAAGCCTCTCTCAAAGTCAGTATGAATCTTTCCGGCAGCCTGTGGAGCCTTTGTACCAATCTTGATTGTCCAGGCTCTTGTCTCATCCTCTCCGGATGTAAGGAAGCTCATAAGGCCAAGTGTTCTGTAGCTTGCCGCGATAAGCTTATCAAGACCTGACTCAGAAAGACCAAGGCTCTCAAGGAACTCTGCCTTTTCATCCTCTTCAAGCTCAGAAATCTCAGCCTCAATCTGAGCGCTGATTACAAATACTTCGCTTCCTGACTTGGCTGCAAGGTCTCTAACTGCTGCAACGTACTTGTTAGATGCACCATCATCAGCAAGATCGTCATCCTTAACGTTTGCAGCATAGATAACAGGCTTCCATGTAAGAAGGCCTAAGCTGTTAACATATGCTCTATCTTCCTCATCCTCAAATTCAAGCTCGCTTGCCATCTTATTGTCTTCCAAAGTTGCCTTGATCTTTTCAAGAATCTCAAGCTCTTTTGCAGCTGCCTTGTCCATACGTGCAAGCTTGGCAACCTTGGCAATTCTTCTCTCCAGAACCTCAAGATCAGCAAAGATAAGCTCAAGGTTAATAGTCTCGATATCTCTTGCAGGATCAACTGATCCGTCAACGTGAACCACATTAGGATCCTCAAAGCATCTTACAACATGTACGATTGCATCTGTTTCTCTGATATTTGCAAGGAACTGGTTTCCAAGTCCCTCACCCTTTGATGCACCCTTTACAAGTCCTGCAATATCAACGAATTCTATTGTTGCAGGTGTAACCTTCTTTGAATGATAGAGATCACCAAGAAGCTTAAGTCTCTTATCAGGAACTGCTACAACTCCCACATTAGGGTCAATTGTTGCAAATGGGTAGTTAGCTGCAAGTGCTCCTGCATTTGTAAGTGAATTGAAAAGTGTACTCTTTCCTACATTAGGAAGTCCGACGATTCCTAGTTTCATTTTATTTCTCCATTCCGCCGTATGTACAGGCTTAATAATTTTCATCAAGATTTTTTACACCACTTTGTGTACCTTAAAGAACACAATCAAGCAAAAAGCCTGATTTTTCAAGGCACAATAGCCATTCATTATTGGTGTAGAATTGGTGTATGGCTGGTGTAAACCACCAAAAGCCTAAAGTATATTATCACATTAATTGGAATATCTCCACCCTCTAAAATCCAAACATACCAAAGCTAATATTTATATCAATTACCTTTTGCATTCTATCCGGTGGAATAATCTAAGCCATAGTCCGACTTATGTATTCCATTCATACTTCCATTACCTATTTTGTCATCTTTCTAAACAGCAACGAAACAAATAATGTCATCAAAATAGCCCCCATAAACAATTCGCTACCCATCAACACTTGCGAAAAAATGCCATACGGACTAATATCTCCTAATCCAACTGTCACAAGTGTTATAAAGCTAAAGTATAAGCTTTTTGAAAAGCATTCAAAAATTGTCCCCCATTCAAAATCACTAATACCCAACAAGGACAATTTAAATATTTCCCCCTCAATGCAGTATCCAGAAAACATATAAGCTATGCCATACAAAACAATAGTCAATGCTATCGTTACTAACGAATTTAGAGGTTTTTCACCATATCCAATAATCTTTTCTGCAATATATCCTTGTATTCTTTGTATCCGTCGATCATATGATCTTGTTTCAGCATATTTTTTTTGATAATAAGGATTAACATACATATCACTTTCCCATGGAAGCCCGTTCTCATTATATAACCATTCAAATATTTGATAAGTATTTTTTGTTTCCTTATAATCAATTGTTTTTAAAAGATTTCGTCTACCATCAAAGAACTCTTCTATATTCTCAATTGAATCAATGTAATCTTCAGTTTTTGTGATTATGCACCTCGGATCCAAAACAACTTTGGCATCTGGCATTTCTAGTGAAATATTAAACTTTCTGTATGGCGAAAAAATATGTGTGTTGCACATAGTAATGTTTCCGCCAAAAATAACAGCCAAGAATCGCCCCTTATGAAAGATACAATCATTAAATTTAATATTTTTGAAAGTGACATTTTGAAATTTACACATTGAAAAGACCGTATTATAGAACTCAGCATTTTCAAAGTTTGTACGGTTAAACTCACATGCACTAAATAACTCTTTCGTAACTGTTTCAAATGCAGGCTTTGTTTTCACACCAAAAAAATCACATGACTCAAATATACAATTATGAAACGCAACCTCACTTAAAGTGATATTTTGAAAATCTACTTTTTCAAATGTAATACCTTCATAGTATACTTTTTCGCTAACATTAGTAACAATAAGTCTGTCCACATTCCGATTTACAACGCAGCTTACTAATGAACAATTTGGACGAAAATGGTAATTTTTCCTTTTATCCGAAAACGGTTGAAAAAAGTGATATGGACGTTGTACAAATCTGAACCATCTGTTATCATCCCAATAAATATAGTGGTTTTTAATCACACTATAGTCATCATTCTTTATAATCTTAAAGTATCTATCACTAGATTTAAAATCTCGATAAAAAAAAGATTTTACTCTTTTGCTCCTTCTAAAGAATTTACAATAAAAATATACCCCCCATACCCGCAGAATATATGTAGTCTCTCTAAATAGTCTGCATGTAAGATACAAAAATACTTTCAAATTGTGATCCATTGTTTCTCTCTTCTTTCCATGGCACACAGCCTCCATTATCTATCACGCTAGCAAAAGGCATTTTTACCCACATTAGCGAGAACCCTGTTGCTTATCTTCAAGTCCTTTCGCTATTTTATCAGCTAAAGGAGACAAAGTTTCAAGCAATTCTTTCCCCGCAAAGCATTTAATATAAGCATACTTTTGATCTTTATGACGACATTCTAGATCTGCTGATTTTTTCCATATTACTCTGATTTTTTCGCACTCTAGCGGAAAAGATACCGGAAATGTAAATCCGCCAGCAACTTCTTTATGAGTAACATATCCATCTACATGTTTAGCTGTATTATTAACATATCTGCATGCCATAATTTCATCATCATCTTTCAAAAATCTATCTGCATAATCCATTAATGCATGTATTGATGCAACCAAATAGGCCTCAACAAACTCTATTTTTGCAGCATGATATCCACTTTTTGCATAATCATCTATAGCTTTTTGCAGGCCCATAAACATTATTCTAAAATTACTCTGCAAATTTTCCTTGCCACTCATATATTTTTCCCTTCAAAATCAACGCTCCAAATACTGAACTGGCACTCGTTTCGTTAACCAGACTCCATTCATAGAAAGAAAAAATTTATATCCTTCTTCATGCATCTTCAACGCATTTACTTTATATATTACCGGTCTTCCATGTCGCTGTCCTACTTTAGTTGCGGTATCAATATCCACAGATAAATGCACATACAGCCTGCTTTTGGGAATCAATCCCTCTTTATCAATTGACTGAACATATTTTTCTCCAGTCCCATGCCATAAAATATCTGGCGGTACACACTCATCCAATTCCACATCAACAGGAATTGAATGTCCTTGATTTGCTCTAATAAGCGTTTTATCTTCATTAAAAGAATATCTTTGCTTATTATCTGTACTAACAATTTCTTCAAGCATTTCCAAATCAAATGGCGTAGTTCTATTTATTCCAGCTATCAATTCATCAACATTTGCCCAGCCATGTTCATCCAGCGATATTCCAATAGTCTCTGGTTTATGCCGGAGAATAAGTGCAATAAACTTACTCACTTCATTATTACTCATGCTTTTCCATTTCTCCTTTCGACAATTTCGACTATATCGCCTATTTCACAATTTAATCTATCGCAAATGGTCAATAATACATCTGTATTTACATTTTGGCACTTGTTCAATTTTGCAATAGAAGCTGGACTAAGCCCTGTAATATCGCGAAGGTCTTTCTTACTCATTTCTCTATCAATAAGCATCTTCCACAAAGGTTTGTAACTAAAGCATTTATTTGTTTCTTTCATTTTTTAATCCTCAGAAATATTCCATGATCTACCAAATAAAGCGTGGCCTTCTGACAGCTCTAAAACTTTAGTTTCTCGTAACACTTCTGGTAAAGAATTGTTGTCACCATAAGATTCGCCTTTATCAATTGTGATAAATACCTGCTTAGATGATCTATTAAATAGCTCAAACAATCTGATAGTAGCTTCATCTTCAATCTGTTTGATACTCATGGAATCTTCTATTATTGCAGGTAATGGCGTCTTTTCAAGCATGACGTAATCGAGTAACATCATTCCCCTAACCTGTGAACCAGTTCCCGTATCATTTGGAATCCTATAGCTATATGACTTGGAATCTTTTATCTGAATATAGGGAGCAGATGTTTTAGGGCTACAAACGATTGAATTATACTTTTTCAATTCTATATTTATTTCATTCTGAGCATCATTAACCATATTAATGATAGCCTCATTATACCTTGCAGTTAGATCATTGGTCCTTTTATGTAGTTCAGTAATTTCATCATAATAATTATTTGCATGCTTCAGCTCGTCCAACTCCTGCTCTACAGCGACAAAAGCTTCTAACACCGCAGTACTTACATTAGGAATCTCATTTATATTCTTTATTTCAGCTTCAACCTGTTTTATCTCAATATCAATAGCTGCCAACAATGCTTCAATATTTTTCTTATTATCTTTATACTCATCCTTAAGCACTTTATTTAGCTTTTTATGGAATGCGTCTATATCCTCAATTCTTTTAATATTAATGCCCGGAAAGAATTCAACGAGATCATCATAGTCTCTCTTAATCGAAGCATCTCCATAATCCATATCCTCTCGCATTGCATCAAGTCTCGATTTAACACGCCTTCTTTGTCTGTATAAAGATGACAATTTGCGTTTCATCTCAGCCAACCTAGATGCCTGAACAGAATCTATATCTAATACTCCACCTGCATTTTTGTCAATCAGACTAGTACGCCTTTCTTCAAGTTCTGAAATTCGGTTTAAATTCTTATCGTAGTCTTTCTTATTTGTCACGCCCTTTATAAGGCTATGCTTTCGGCCATTTTTGTACGCCGATTCTATCTCTGTAGCTTCTTTAAGTTCTTTATCCAAATTTGCAGCATTGCCATATACACCATAAAGCATCATAAGCCTACGAATTCCTTGCTCCATAGTGTCATTACCATATGATTTTAGAGGAAAACGTTCCGTAGCATTGTCTTTTCCATAAATACGAAAATAACCATTTACAACATCCCTAAATGAGTTGCCTCTCTCCTCCAATGCATACTTTTTAAAAAGAAATTCATTATATGTATCCAAACTCATTTTCGAAAGATAATTATAGTTTTCATCACAAGAGTAAACCACCCTACAATCAGCGGTTTCTCTGGCAAAGAAAAACTCTTCACCATCAAATACAAATTTAAACTTAATTGTGTGACTTCCAACATTTTCATCAATATCGCTATTAAGAGTTACATAGTCCATCCCTCCAAAACAAAAATCTATTATAAGTAGAAATGTTGTTTTTCCAATTGAATTTTTGGCTGTTCGTGCGCCAAGTACAGTATTTAATCCAGGATGAAAAGTGATGGGCTCTCTGACTTTACCTTCATCCATAAATTTGTCACATTGTATTTCTGCTAGCATAGCGTAATAACCCCTCGTCTCTCGTCATAGTCAATCTTGCCTAAAGCATACAAGCAATCCAATACTTCAATAAAATCTTTTACATCCCCAACATCTTTAGCTGTCTTTTTATAGAGTTTTCCAACCGATAAATCTCCTTCACTTACTACCTTTAAGACAGATATCATTTCAGGAAAAACACTTTCTTTATAAGAGATTACTTTATTCGGAAGCCTCATAAAACACCTCGCAATTCTGCACAAAAAACGAAATAATTATTTCACAGGCAATTCTATCTTCAGAGCATGTTGATTCTTGCAGCCACTGAACCAAGCTCTCAAAAATCTTACGCTGATTAAGACCTTGCTCATCCAGCATTTCAAAAACCTGACTCACTTCATTTCTAACCTTATTAAACCGAAGTATCTCCTCATTCTGCAGTTCATTGAAAATATCCCTAACAAAACGATAATAAGTCAAGGCATAGTCCAACACTCGTTGTCTTAACGCATAATCTTGAGGGATCTTCTTTTCTACCATATGTGCATCTAATGTTTCTATTTGGGGAGGGGCGCTATCCAATTCTCCTAGTCTTTCTAAGATTACTCTAACGCCTTTCTCGACAGATTCACGGTGAATTATGTCATTTATCTTATTCTTATCCCTCAGTTTCTGCTTAATTTCATATACTCTGCAAGCCCGTTTTTTCATATCAACTTCTTGCATTTCATGGAAGCAATTCCCACACACCAATAATTCATTTTCAGCCTTTCCTACCCTAATTGATTTTTCTATATTCAAATATTTTTCTATTTGCTGTTTCTTCTCTTCGCTATCAGAAGGAGCTAAAATATATAAATGACGATAACAATTCTTTATGTTTCCATTTCTGTTCAGCAACAAGCTCTCACCACAAATTGGACACTTTGAGTTACACTCAACAAGTAACTCATAATCATTAGCGCCAACCTTTTGATACTCTTCTTCAACAAGAATAGCTTTATTTTTCTTGCTTCTCTTTGTTTCAGATGCCTTACATATAATCTCTTTGAATAATTCAGTTATCTTTTCTGCTACATTGTTTTTATTAATCCCATCAATGTAGCATCCAAACTCATCGCATATCTGTATTTGAGTATCCTCCGGCTGACACTCTATATAAGTTTCAAAACGTCCAGGATCAAGATATTTCCTAATACTCTTTGAAAAAGTGTTGATTGTATTTTGACCAGTATAATACGACTTAAATGAAGAAGCTGATCTTATAGATACTGGATTATTATCCTCATCCTCAAAAGTTGTTATATTTTCAAATAATACTTCTACAAACTCCGCTATTGGTTTCCCCTCACCAATTATTGGATAAAGTTTATTCGCAAACTCCTCGAATAACATAAACTCCTCCTCTGAAAATGTCTTAGCGTGTCTATGCGTGTCTATGTGTCCGACATTGATTTCCCAACTCCTACATAATAAACACATCAAATGATTTATATCGACGCATAAAGCACTATAGATCCAGCAACCACGCGCAAATGCCATATTTCAAGTGTACCACTAATTTTCGCGAAAGTATACGATTTTACGCGTTCGCGAACGGCATTTCAATCATTTGAAGTTGGCCAGCAGTAACACATTAATAATCAGATTTAGGGAGGTGAATTTTAATGAACAAAAAACGTAAAGCTATTATTGATGATGGTTGTAATCCAGAGCTCGTCGCAGGTGCCAAATTCGATGGGGCATTGGAAATTCCAATAATTGAAGCACCAGATCATATTATTCTTCCTTCTAGCATTACTCCATTCTCGGAAATGGACAAAATGTGTAAAGAAGATGATGCCATTGGGTTCTATGAAATGGATATCAATTTTTCCGATGTTTTAATAGATCCCGCTGCATACACTGAAAAATTCAAACAACGACGTGCCGTTATAACACCGGATTGCTCATTATACAGAAATGCTCCTTTAGCAGTTCAACTAACTAATGTATATCGCAATAGAGCAATCGGTAGCTACTACCAGCGTAGAGGTGTTTATATTATTCCACAAATCCGCTGGGGAAATGATCTTACGTATACAACCAAATACTTTCCCGAAAAAATAGCCTTTCTCGGCGCACCTAAAAACAGTATTGTCGCAATTGGAACCTATGGTTGTATCCAGAAAGCCGATGACAAATATCATTTCAAAGCAGGTCTTGAAGAAATGCTCTATGAGCTTACACCCTCTGTAGTTTTAGTTTATGGATCAATGCCCGACACCGTCTTTGGTGATTACATCAAATGCACCAAATTCATCCAGTATGATGATTGGACAACTAGGGTTCATAGAGCAAAAGAACAAGGAGGAGAATAACTATGGGAAGCGGAAGTGGTGGACCTTATAGTGGAACAAATGGTGGATCTCAGCCTTTGGCTGAATCCTACCATGTTGTAAAAAGCGAACTAGCAAAAGACAAGGCTGATCCAGACATCTATAATCCTAGTACTGGGTATTTTAAAAATCCAACAGCACAAGAAATAGCTGATTCTGTCACCAATAGCTCCGTCTATATTGCAGGAAACAAACCTAATGGTCCAGTTACATATGTTTTAGACAATAATGATAATCTCATTATAGGCAAGCGCTTAAACCCAAATAATCCAAACAAAAGAGCACCACATCCCACCTTAATAGGCGGGAAAGATCCACAGGTTCAATGCGCAGGCATGATTACATTTAAAAACGGTAAGATAATGAGCTATAATAACAACAGTGGTCATTATAGGCCAAACTCTAAATCACTTGATAAGGTTGAAAAAGTCCTAGATGCTCTCTATAGGAAAGATCCAAATTTATTTCATAAAGACTCGAAATGGAGGAAAAATCAATGACAGATTTGGAATATATAAAAGCTGAAACAGATTATTTGTTCAAATACAACTTCAATGACACATCTATCTCACCAGAAGTTGAAGACGCACATCTTCAGCGCGCAGAGGATCTTCTTGATAACTATGAATGGAATGATATTTTCGCATGTTGGTTTTCATACTTAAAGGAAAAATGTCAAACCCCTGAAGAAGTAATCAACTGGGCCAATCTTTTCTATTGGTTTGGTGGTGAAAGTAAACCTATCGCAAATCCATACAAATTTTTAGGTTACTTATACTACAAAGTAGATTCTATCAAGTATGCAGAAGCATGCCAGACTGTATTTGATGGCATTGTAATTGGAATTCTTGAAAAAATAGGAGACATTAGCTTAAGTTCTAATCCCAGTTATGCTCCTGAACAAGATACTAGAATAACCCAAGCAAAAGAAAAATGGGAAAATGGAACATATCGATAAAATCAAAGAAGCCTCTATCATATCGATAGAGGTTTCTTCATTATCTCAAAAAAACAATTTTATAGCATCCCTAGGTTTACCCGCGTGATGATGCCCAAATTATAGTTTCTACACCAGTAAAACTCCGCCTCCGAGCCAATCGGGCTAAAAATACGTGATTTTATGTAAAAATACGTGAAATAGGCATTTCCGGAGATGCGCGATATAACTGGTTATGTAACGATATGTGACGAAACGTGACAATCGAAGGGTGTCTCGATTCCGAGTTTCATTTTTTATATATCTCCTACTAAAAATGCTTTATTTAAGCCATTTGTTATCTCAGCTTGTTGTACCGAGTACCACGCCGGGCACCATTTATCTATTATGACAAAAAAATAGACCTGACACAGCGAATATATATTACCATGTCAGGACGAATTTGTAAAAACGTGTAGTGACAACTTATTTACTGTCTTCAGTAACTGCCTTTATTATTTCCGCATTCAACGAATCCAATAATTCATGGTGTCCCCATGGTATAAGAAATATTATACTCTGCCCCAAATCGTCAACAACTTGTTGACGATTCTCTGCATCTTCAAAATCGTCAACTGCTCTATGTAATATTCAAAATGCTTAAATATATGTTAAATCCATTGTTTTTATCGGCGAAACACGTTAATATACATGTACAAGGTAGTACATGATACTACTGGGGCTGGTCGTAAGACCCGGGTCCAACGAT
>JAEEGL011049095.1_pt1 | contig 30242 bp, 23 predicted proteins | sample 9134231 | NCBI WGS metagenome assembly JAEEGL01 (sample SAMN16246548, study PRJNA631951) | gut metagenome | biome: gut microbiome; feature: rumen; material: fiber-attached | host: Bos | place: Iran: Karaj | collected 2018-10 | reverse complement strand
TACAATTATAATACCTAGTTACTGTATCAGTACCAGGACCAGTTGGTGGAGTAATACTCATAGTTGACCCCATCGCTGTCCCTTGACTTGTTGATGATGAACTTGATGAGGCTCCTAAACTTGTCCAACCTGAATTCATTGTTTTTGTTGGGACTGTAATTGACATTGCTGTCGATGAAAAATTATATATAGTTTTATTAGCTACACCATCTGCAGTAGTACATCCATTCGCTTTAAAAGTTATTGTTATATATTTTGCCCATGTTGCGTATCTCGTGTGACTTGCTGTAACTGTGATTTGTGATCCCGGACTTGCTCCACTTGTTGATGAAGCACTTGTTCCCCATCCATTAAAATCCCAATTGCCAGTTTCATAATTAAACGTTGATGGAATAGTTGCCGTACATGATGTTGCCTGTGTTGCTCCATTATATACTGCAGCAATATTACATGACACACTACTTGGTGCTGTTGCAGATACTCCGCTACCACTAAGATTCGTATTAAAACTTACGGTATAAGTTTTTCCAGCCTTTGAGCAATTATAATATCTTGTTAATGATGTTGTTGCTGAACCAACGCCAGTAAATGACATTGATGCGCCCATTGCTGTTCCTGAACTTGTTGAAGATGCACTTGCACTTGCTCCTAAACTTGTCCATCCTGAATTCATGGTTGCTGTTGGAACGGTTGCTGATCCACTAGTTCCTTCATTATATAAAGTAAATGTTGCACTTTTTGATGAATCTACACATCCATTGGCATTAAATGTTACTGTTACATCTTTCTTACATGTTGCATATCTTGTTACATTTCCTGATATTGATATGCTTGTACCTGCCGCATCTCCACTTGTTGAACTTGTTGATGTGCCCCATCCATTAAATGTCCAACTGGTTGGTATTGTGAATCCATTACTTGGTAATGTTACATTACAACTTGATGCTGTTGTTACCGCACAATTAACACTTGCTGTTGATCCACTACCACAGTTAGTTGAGAAATACATTGTATAGTACTGTCTTTCATATACTGTTACTGATGGTGTATTACTATTATTTCCTGCATTATCTTTTACTGCTCCAGATTTAAGTGCTATACTTGTTGATCCTTTTGTACCAGCTGATAATGTTAATGTAAACTTCTTTCCATTTGTCACATTACTTACTGCTACATTTGTTATTGATATATTACTATTACCTAATGTGAAGTTCCCTGCTGCAAGTGATGCTGTTGCAATCCCACTTCCTGTATCTGTGCATGTTAAATCTACTGTCCCCGTTGACCCAATATTAATTGTTGGACCACTACCCCATGTACATGTTGGTGCCACATTATCATATGTTAGAGTAAATGAAGTACCTAAATTTATTGTCTTTGAATATGGTGTATTCAAAGTCATTGTTATTCCTGTTGTATCTGTTCCATTTGATGTCACTTCAACAATTTGTAAATTAACCGTTGATGTTGTATTTGCAGCTATCGTTCCTGTGAATGTAGTCGCATTCCCTGAAAATCTTAAATTATTATTACTTAAAGTAAATGTATAACTAACTGGAAAACTACTTGTGTTAGCTACACTTACTGGTATTGTTACTACTTGACTTGCATTTGCTGTGAAGCTTGTTCCACTTATGCTTGCTGTTAGATTTAGTGGAGCTGTACTTACACTTACGTTTGTACTTGGTGTACATTTATAGTAGGCTTTAATGTTAAACATGCCAAAAAGAGTAATAAACATAGTCATTACTATTGAAATTATTAGCATTCTAAATTTTCTGTTGTTTCTTACTCTTCTACTCATACTATAATTATGCCACTTATAACAATTTTTTTCAATAGAAAAGACTACTTTTTAGTAGTCTTATTTGTTTTCTTTTTCTAATTCTTTATAAGCAACCTTTCCAACTAAAGTTCTTGGCAAGGATTTTCTAAATTCTAAGTAAGCTGGCATAGTATATTTGGCCAAGTTTTTACTACAATAATTTAGAATATCTTTCTTTAAACTGTCGCTTGCTTCATAGCCGTCTTTAAGTACAACATATGCCTTAGCAACTTGAACTTTATGTGGATGACTTACCCCAATAACAGTTGATGTTAAAACTGCTGGATGTTCATTAATAACACTTTCTACATGTGATGGATAAATATTATATCCAGATGAAATAATAACACGTTTTAATCTTTGTTTAAAATAAACAAAGCCATCAGCATCCATTGAACCAATATCTCCTGTATGTAGCCATACATGTCCATCTTCATGAGTTCTTAACGTTTGAAGAGTTTCATCAACATTGTTTAAATAGCCTGCCATAACAGTTGGACCTGAAATACATATTTCACCATCATTACCTACTGGAGCTTCATCATGTGTTCCATTGATAACAATTTTAAAATATGTATCTGGAAAAGGAATGCCTATACTTCCTCTTCTATATGCATTAATTGGAGTTAAACAAGTAGCTCCTGAGCATTCTGTTAAGCCATAACCTTCTCTTACTTCAGTTAATGAACCATGATCTCTTAAAAATTGATCAACTCTTTCTTTCAATGATGGATCTAATGAATCACCACCACTTATAACTTGAGTAATACAAGCAAGTTCATTCGGACCAAAAGAACTCTTAGTTAAACTATCAAATAGAGTTGGTACTCCAACCACGAAATTTGGGCGGAATTTTCTAATGAGTCCAACAAATTTCTTGGCTGAGAAATCTGGAATTAAAACGCATTTCATTCCACAAGAAAGTGGTGTATGAATACAAACTGTTAAACCAAATCCATGGAAGATTGGTAATATTGATAAAACCGTTTCACCTGGACTTGTTTGACACATTGCACTAGCTTGTTCTGCCATTGCATTGAAGTTCTTATTCGATAAACATATTCCTTTAGGTGTACCTGTTGTACCGCCACTATATAGAATTACAGCAACACTATCTGGTGTCTTATGACATTTATAATTTCCAACATATTTTTTACCACTATCAATAAATTTTTTCCATCCAATGATGTTATCTCTTTCAATTTTAACATTGATTTTTCTTCCTTTTGTTAACCAGTAAAGGAATGTCATTGAACGACCAAAATCTTGAGCAGCAGATACTACAACCATTTTTTCAACAGATGTATTATCAATAATATGCATTATTTTTTCATAAGCAATATCAATTGTTACTAAAAATTTACTATTTGAAACATTTAAATAGAATTCAATTTCTTTTTCTGCTGATAACGGGTGAATCATATTAGCAATTGCACCTATCATATTAACAGCATAGAAAACTATTAATCCTTGTGGAGTATTAGGCATACAAATCGTTACACGATCGTTTTCAGCAATACCTTGAGCTTTTAAAGCTTTTGCACATTCTTCAATTTTTTCAACGAATTCACGATATGTGCATGTTACTCCATAGTATTCATAAGCAGTCATATCTGCATATTTATTAGCAGACATTTCAATCATTTCAGAAATTGTACCTTGAAAGTAATTTATACTTTTTGGAATATTTCCATAGTATTTAGTCCAAGGAGCATTTAAAGCAATTCCATTATTATTTTGAGTTTTCCTCTTGAATAACCTTCTCACTGACACTTTCCTCCAACATCTCTGGATGTTTAATAATATATTCTAACATATTTACAGATTGTGCATAATAAAACCCGTCAGCTATTCTTTCGTCTAATGTTATACCAAATTCACAGAATTTGTGAATTTCAACTTTACCTTTTTCATTAACATATGGTTCATCTTTTATTTCACCCATAGTTATTAATATTGAGTTAGTACCAAAATTAGTTAGGTTATGGTAAATAGCACCACATTTGATACTACCCAAGTTAGATATTAAAATACTACTATGATAAATCGAGTTGCTTGTAACACTTGCTGGAAGCCAATCATGATTATCTAAGAATTTAACAATTCCAACACAAAATGCAAATAACCAATTAGGAAGTTTGGCCAAGTTATCAACAAAATCATCTGTTGAGTTATTAGAATTACTTCTAACTTTTTGAACACTTTCACTCATCTTTTTAGCTAATGTATCAATGTTATCATCTTCTAGTGCATGAACAACTGTTAAATTTTCTTTAGCACCATCTTCAAATGCTGTTTTTGCAACAAATGATAATGTTACATTATTTCTATCATAATAATTACCTTTCATCATAAACCTATTTAATAAAGGTCTATTATATACTGTTTTTGCAATTGCTGCTGAAAATGCATGAAAATAAGTCAATCTAAATTCTGGATTTTCCTTTTTCTTCTTTTCAACATATTTAACTAAAGCATCTACATCTATTTTTCTATTTATATATACCTCTGAATCATTACGACGAGGTTTTAAACGCCATAAAAATTTATGAATTCCATCTACATTTCTTACTTTATAACCATCTTTACGATCACCAAATCTTTTTTTTCTATTTTCCATAGTTCCTCCTGCGCTTTTTGAGCTATTTATATAATAATAGCACAAAGAAGCTAATTAGTAAAATGAAGGCGCGATTTTTTAAAAATAAAGTACAATAATCCTTATTTCATAATGGATATTGACATTATACTTAACATTTTACAATTATCTTTCTAATATCTTACTAATTAAGACGTAATATAAGTGTTTGTAAATAAAAGAACAGTTCTTTACTGTTCGTGTTTTTTTCTCTTTGATGGTTCTGGAAATTTTATTTTCATATCAAAAATTTCAATGTTATCAGGTTTATAAGTTAGCTCTCCATTGCCACCATTTATTATACTTATATAGTCCTTCTGACTTTGCATTATTTTTTTCCAAGTTCTCCAATTAGTTATATTTAATTTTTCACATTCAAAAGCGGTACAATATAGTCTTGCTCTTTCTGGTGTTAATTCAATAAAACCTTTACTTAAAAGCTCGGTTGCAAATTCTCTTCCTTCTTCAGTCTGACATATATAAAATCCAGCTGCTGGACCTGTTGTATCTTTAAATCCAGGCCTATTATCATAAAATGAAGCTTGAGTTGCATTAAATATCATAAAATATGCTGCATATGTTATATCAATCAAAAATTGTTTTGTTTCTACTCCATTTTCAGTTTGAACAGGTATCTTAACTGTTATAAATGAATGAATCATGTTTGGATCAAATCTTTCAGTATCATTTATTGTTATTGGAATACCAGCATCAATAAATGGTAATGCTGAAAGTGATTGAGCAAATGAGTCGCATGAATGCAACGTTGAAATAGAATTTGTTGAAGTACTTTCAAAAATTGCATGATAAGTATTCTCAACTATCCATCGTAAAATCAATGTTGCTTCGTCTAGACTGATTCCTTCACCGTTTTTGATTGCCTCAGTTAAATTTAATACTGCTTGTCCAACTTTACCATCATCAATATAAGTATGATCAGGTTCGGCCTCAATAATAAGCCTTTCACCAATCATATTAAGTTTGGCATCATCTTTTAAGCCATTGTCATAACAAAACTTCTTGTAAGCAACATAAGCGTCTTCTATTTCTTTTAAAGGCGCTTTTGATTTTGCAAGTTTATCTAGTAGTTTAAGATATTGTTGTTTTTTAACATTTGATAAAACACCCATATAAATCACGCCTTAATTGTATCTCATTTAAAAAGAATAGTAAAATTTACTATTCTAATCATTCCATCCATATATTTTAATTAATCTCTTATTTGGATAGTTATATGCCGATAACGGGAAGTTCTCACGATCGGTTGTATTTGAAGATGTAAGTAAATCAATCATCTTACCGTCTTCAACTATACTTCCTGTTACAACAGAAGTATGAGCCCATGTATTCTTATAACCAAATTGAATTAGATCACCTTTTTCAGCATAGTAATAATTAATATCTACAGTTGAACATAAGCCTCCAGCGTTTTGGTTATATTTGGCATAATTATAGAATTGATCTACTCCTGCCCATGAAGGCGTTCTACCTATACTTGCTTCAGTTTCATCTGGAACTGAAGAATAATATTTGAAGCGATAGTAACCAACAACATCATTTGGTATCCCCCCACTTTTAATTACTTGAGAAGCATAGTTTTGACAGTTGCCACCCCAGTTATCAAAATTGGCATATTCAGGATTTCTAGTTGTAATCCAAGAAAGTGCATAAGCTGTTGCTTTTTCACGGTCATAAGCGTGATCACATCTTTTGGTTGGCATATTACTTGAATTCTCATAATAATTCTTTTCATTATCAATCATAGATGATGCAAGAACAATGGCATCTTTAGTTGCACTATTGATGTTATCTTTTGTTGGATTTTCAGGAATAGCATTTTTAATTACATTATAGAAGTCAGCATTCTTATCATATTTAATCAATTTATATTCATCATCTACTCTTTTAAATGTGAAAGTATTTTCAACGTTATATGTTTTAGAATCAATATCCTTCATAAAATTGAAATTAAATACACTATCTTCTAAAACTAAGATTTTCATCTCATCTTCAGTTTTAGTTATTTTACTAACCTTTAAACTGTATTTTACTTTATCAAGTTTTAAATCAGTTCTTTGAAGTTTTCTATAATTAACTAGAAACTTAATTGCTGATTGATTAATATAACCTGCTATTTCATCATCAAATAAATATTGCATATCATATTCATTTAATTCTTTCATAGATAAGTAATAAATATCAAAGAAATCAACTATTTTCTTTTTAGTCTTTTCATCAATTCCTTCATTAGTATTATTCATGAAAGTATCAATAAAAGATGTTTGTTTTTCAATTACTTCTACTTCTTCTTTTTTAGAACAAGATTTTAATAATACAATAGTTAATGCAATAAATAATAGTAATACGACTACTAAAATTATAATTGGTCCCTTTTTTAATTTTGTCTTTTTATCCATAATTATCTCCTATTTTAGTTGATACCAATTATCACCATATTCAATATCAACTTTGAGTGGAACATCTAATTCATAATTGTGTTCCATTATTTCATGCATTATTTCAGTTATTTCATCTTTTTCACTTTCTAATGCATCAAATACAAGTTCGTCATGTACTTGCAATATTAATTTTGACTTCAAATTTCGCTTTTTCATCTCATCAGCAATTTTAACCATTGCCATTTTTAAGATATCGGCAGCAGTACCTTGAATAGGTGTATTTAAAGCAATACGTTCTCCACTACTTCTGATTAAATAGTTTTTATTATTTAACTCTGGAATATTTCTTTTTCTTCCAAATAAAGTTTTAACAAAACCATCTTGATGTGCTTGTTCAATTACTTTATCCATATAAACTTTAATACCTGGATAAGCTTCAAAATAACTATCAATAAATTCCTTAGCTTCTTTAACTGGAATATTTAAGTTTTCTGATAGACCAAAACTGCTTATACCATATACAATACCAAAGTTAACTGCTTTAGCCATTCTTCGCATATCTTTAGTTACTAAATCCATTGGTACTTTAAAGACATCACTTGCAGTTTTAGTATGAATATCTTTTCCCTCTTTAAAAGCATTTATCAATGCTTCATTATTTGCCATGTGTGACAAAACACGAAGTTCTATTTGACTATAGTCACCACTTAAAATAACTGAATTTTTACTTGGAACAAAGGCTTTTCTAATTAACTTACCTAATTCACTACGGACAGGAATATTTTGTAAGTTGGGTTCAATTGATGAAAGTCTACCAGTTCTTGTAAGAGTCTGAGTATAAATTGTATGAATCTTGCCATCTTCCATTATGGCATCTATTAAGCCTTCAATGTATGTTGTATAAAGCTTAGTAACTGCGCGATATTCTATAATTTTATCGATTATTATGTGTTTCCCACGTAGTTTTTCTAAAACATCAGCACTTGTTGAATATCCGTTAGCGTTTTTCTTTCCGTGAGGAAGACCTAATTTTTCAAATAAGATTTCACCTAATTGTTTGGGTGATGAAATATTAAACTCTGATCCTGCTAGATTATAGATATCTTTAGTTATGATTTCTATCTTAATCTTTAGTTCTTCTCCCATTTCTTTCAAAGTATCTTTACTTACATAAACACCATTATATTCCATATCACCTAAGACATAAGCAAGAGGGTGTTCCATATCATAGTAAAGTGATTTCATACCTTCTTTTTCTAATTCTTCATTAAATTTAGAATAAGTTTCATATATAAATCTTGCTTTCATTGAAGTAATTTTTGCAATCTCTTCTAATGAAACATCATTATATTTACCATTTTTACCATATGTTGTTTCATAAAAAGGAATATCATATCCTAGACTATTAGCTAAATTAGCAACATCATCTTTAATGTTATATTCAAGTAAGTATGTTGCAATCATTGTGTCAAAAACGATGTTATGGATATCCAAATTCTTCCATTTTAAAGCTACATAAGTTTTCTTTAAATCATAAGTATATGCATTAATACTATTTAAAAAGTTTAAATTATCTAATAATTCTGCTTTAACAAAATAGTTTTCGCTATCATTATAAATAGCAAGTCCTAATATTTTAGCAGTGTGATAGTTTTCTCCTAGAAGTTCTAGATAAATTGCACTATCCTTTGTAACTTTTATTTCATCTAAACTATTAACTATTTTAACATTTGATTCAAGCGATACTTTTTTAACTGTCTTCTTGATAAATGAATAGAATTCTAAATCTTCATAGATATTATTTAATTCATCAGTTGGACCACTATATCTTATTTCATCAAGATTAAATGGAATTGGAACTTCTTTATAAATTGTTGCAAGTTCATAGCTCATATAAGCATTATCTTTATCAGTTATTAACTTTTCTTGCATTTTAGCTGATAATGATGAAACATTTTCATATACTCCGTCCAATGTTTTATAATCTTGAAGTAATTTTAAAGCTGTTTTTTCGCCTATTCCTTTAACACCAGGAATATTATCTGAAGAGTCTCCTTGTAATGCTTTTAAATCAACTACTCTTGCTGGTTCAATACCATATTCTTCAAAGAAAGTCTTTTTATTATAACGAATATAATCCTTTGATTTTAACAACTTCATCTCAACGGCATCACTTATTAATTGCAATAAATCATGATCACTTGAAATAATTGTTGCATCAAAGTTTTTATCTAAGTCACAATAACGAGCAAATGTACCAATAATATCATCAGCTTCATAATTATCAATTTCATAATATTTAATACCCATTGCATCTAGTAGTTTGCGCGAATAAGGTATTTGCATTTTAAGTTCATTAGGTGTTTCCATTCGACCTGCTTTATAGTCAGTATATTTTTCGTGTCTAAATGTTTTCCCTTTATCGAATGCAACCATTATATATGTTGGTTTTTCTTCATTGATAATTTTATTCATCATATTTACAAAACCAAATAAAGCATTGGTTGGAAAATTCTTTGAATTGTGCATAAAATTACCATTATAGGCAGTAGCATAATAACTTCTAAATAAAAGGTTATTACCATCTACTAATATTATTTTTTCCATAGTATCACCTACTAAAATTATAGCATTTTTTATTGTAATTTAAAATAAAAAAGGTAAGAAATAATTCTCACCTAAAATAAACTTAATTGATTTGATTCATCCATTCCATCTAAGATTCCAAGTGAACGCATTGTCTCAATAAGTGTCTGAGAAACTTTTCCACGTTTTTGTAAATCTTCAACACTTGAGAATGGACGAATTTTTCTTTCAGCAACGATTGTTTCAGCAACAGTATCGCCTAAGCCATCAATTGTTGAGAATGATGGATACATTGTTTTATCATCTTTAACAACAAAAGTCTTAGCTTCGCTCTTATTGATATCAATTTTAGCAAACTTAATACCACGAGCAGTTGCTTCTAAAGCCATCTTTAAGGTTTCAAGTACATCTAATTCTTTCTTAGTTGCATCTTTACCTTTGGCAGCAATCTCTTGCATTTTATTTTTAATTGCACTATAACCCTTGCACATAGTTGCAATGTCATAGTCAGTTATACGTGAAGAAAAGTAAGTTGCATAGTAATAAACTGGCATATGTACTTTAAACCAGGCAATTCTAAATGCGCTGATAACATATGCAGCAGCATGGGCTTTCGGGAACATGTATTTGATTTTACCACATGAATCGATGAACCAATCTTCGATTCCTGCGTCTTTCATCGTCTTCTTATGTTCAAGCCATGTATCTGGTTCTTTACTAGCTTTACCTTTACGTACAAATTCCATTATCTTGAATGCTTTAATAGGTGCAAGTCCATGATACATTAGATAAACCATAATATCATCACGACACCCAATTACTTCTTTAAACGGAACTACTTTATTACGAATTAATTCTTGAGCATTACCAAGCCATACATCAGTACCATGTGAAAGACCTGATATTTTAATTAATTCTGAGAATGTTGTTGGTTTAGTATCAACAAGCATTCCAATTGTAAATTGAGTACCAAATTCAGGAATACCAAGTGTTCCTGTTGGACACATAATATCTTCTTCTGTAACACCTAAAGGTTTAGGCGATAAGAATATTGCCATTGTTTCTTTATCATCTAAAGGAACGTCAGCTATGTTCATATGTGTTAAATCTTGAAGATAACGTAACTGAGTTGGATCAGAGTGACCTAAAATATCTAGTTTTAAAAGGTCTTGATCGATTGCATGATAATCAAAGTGAGTTGTTCTCCAAGCAGCTGTTTTATCATCAGCTGGATATTGGAATGGTGTGAAATCAAAGATGTCACGGTAGTCTGGAACTACTACAATTCCACCCGGATGTTGTCCAGTTGTTCTTTTAACACCAGTACATCCTACTGCTAAACGTTCAATTTCAGGTGAACGTTTTTTTATTGCACGATCTTCATAAAAACCCTTAACATATCCATAAGCTGTTTTATCAGCAACAGTACCAATTGTACCTGCACGATAAACATTATCTTCACCGAATAATACTTTTGTATAGTTGTGAGCATCAGATTGATTTAAATCCGAGAAATTTAAGTCGATATCTGGTACTTTATCAGCATTGAAACCAAGGAATGTTGCAAATGGCATATCCTGGCCATCTTTATACATCGGTTCCCCACATACAGGACATTTTTTATCTGGTAAATCAAATCCACTTGAATAAGTGGCACCTAATGATTTCCCTTCTTCATCTTCAAAAATACTATGTTTGCATTTTAAACAACGATAATGAGCTGGAAGTGGATTTACTTCTGTTATACCCATCATGGTTGCTACAAATGATGAACCTACACTACCACGGGATCCTACTAAATATCCATCGTCATTAGAATGTTTAACAAGCTTTTGTGCAATCAAATAAATTACATCGAAGCCACCACCAATGATACCACCAAGAGCTTTTTGAATAGCTTTATCTAAATCTTTACCTTCAAGTGAAGGATCTTTTTCTTTTAGATTATCACCTATTAATTTTTTAACTGCATCAAAGCCTTCAAGAATAACATTGTGAACCATTTCAAATGTTTTCTTTTCAACATCTTCAGTAGTTTCTTTTGAAACTATTTCTTTGCAACAGTTATAAACGGAATCTCCATATAATTCTTTAGCAATACGTTCCTCGATATTTAATGGAAGTGGATCACCATACCAAGACTGAGCTTTTGTATAAACCAAATCTGTCGTTGTTTTTTCACTATCAGGTATTACTGGTGAAAATGGTTTATCTGGATATTCAATAACTTCATATTCTCCACACATATCAAGTATTTTGTATGTATTATCAATTACTATTTCTTTTCTAGTTTCGTCATCAAGAAAACTAAATTCTTCTAGCATTTCATCAGTTGTTCTAAAATATTGCGGTGGAATTCGATTATAACCAGGTTTATTTAAATATCTAGCTAAAGGATGACGACCTTTACCCGGAACATTTTGATTAACTATGAATTCACGATAAATAGTATCACTTTTAGAAATAGTATGGGCATCACTTGTTGCAACTACTATTTTGCCTATTTCTTTAGCACATTTAACTATCTTTTTAAGAGCAAGTATTAAATCATCATGACTAGAAATATCATGTGAGAATAATAAGTGTTCATAGTTAGACGGTGGTTGAACCTCAATATAGTCATAAAAAGCCATTGCTTCTTTTAGTTTTTCTTCAGTTTTTGTTAAAGCAACATCAAAGATTTCGCCATTCATACATCCACTACCAACAAGTAAATCTTCACGATGTTCATTTATCACATGTTTAGGTATTCTAGCACTTTTAACTAGATATTCTGTATTAGCATAACTAATAAGTTTAAATAGATTTTTTAAACCTAGTTTACTCTTAGCAATCATATTAACATGATGCTCTTTAACTATTTCATTGATTTCTTTTTCATCTGCAATATTAGCTAAATCAGTTAAAGTATTCATATTATCCATCTTACTTAACTGCTTAACCATTTTATAGAAAATACTTCCAGTTGCTTCAGCATCATAATCGGCACGGTGGTGATGAGCACTTGTATTTACTTCTTCACTTTCTTCATCATCATCGCTCTTAACATTTTCATCAAATTTAATTTTGTAATACTTTGCTAAAGCTGAAAGACCATGTTTTTTACAATCTTTATTAATTGCTTTTGATAACATCCAAGTATCAATAACAGGGTTTTCAAGTTCGCCTAAGTCGTATTTATAATATGCCATTTCTAACATATTACGGTCGAATGTTGCATTATGAGCAACTAATGGTAAATCTCCAATCCACTCTTTGAATTTAATTGTTGCATCTTTTTCATTTAAAGCATCAGCAACCATTTCATTGGTGATACCAGTTAAAGCAGTAATATCATCGTCTATTGGTTTACCAGGATTAATTAATTCATCAAATCGATCAATAACATTTCCATCTTTTAGTTTAACGGCCCCAATTTCAATCATAGAATCGCTTACCCCAGGATTAAAACCAGTTGTTTCAGTATCGAATACAACATATGTTGATGAGAAAATATCATCGTCGTTTGGATTAACTACTATATCAGCTGAATCATAAGAAAGCTCGAGTTCAACACCATACATACCCTTGAAGTATGGAAGATTTTTCATTTCTTCTTTTTTCTTTGCTATCTCATTTTCAATTTCGGTTTTTTCTTCTTCAGTTGCACCTTCTAGTTTCTTTTCAAGTTCTTCAACCATTGCTTTATAAGGTGCTTTTAAATTCTTATTATATTTACCAATTTCGCCATAGACATGAGGAAAAGCCTGACATCCATCATGGTCAGTTATAGCAATACCTCTATGACCAAAAGCCATGGCGGTTTTAACTAAAGCAACTTCGTCTGCAACTCCATCCATCTGACTCATCATTGTATGAGCATGAAGTTCAACACGCTTTTCAACCGCTTCATCTTTTCTTTTATCTTCTTTTTTCTCAAAAGTATTTATGTCTGTTACTGAATATGTAATTTCTTTAGCATATTCATCATATTTAATGGCACCTCTGAATTTATACCATTTTCCTTCTTTAACATTTTTAGAGAAAAATTCAAAATATTCATCGCCATCGACAAACATCTTGGCATAAATACTATCTGTTTCATCAGTTATTTTAAGTGTTACTATGCGAAGCCCTGGTTTCTTTCTCGATTCAATCACTTCAAGACCAAAAACACGCGCTTCAACAATAGCATCTTCCATTGTTTTTAAAGTTTCTATGGCATTTATTTCATTAATATCAACAGGAACAGTTCTTAATGGAGTAACTGCACTGTTTTCAATTAAATGACCGAGAATAACACGATCGTCTTCTTCTCTAAAACTTCCCTTAGAGAAACTTCTTTTCTTAGGTTCAGGAGGTGCTACTTCTTCTTTTTCTGGAATCTCAATCTTACGATTTAAGTCTGCCTTAATTTCTTCTGAAATTTTTTCGTTTAAACTTCTTTCAACCTTTATTTCATAATTAGTATTAAAACCTAATTGATGTAAAACTTGATTTACTTCATTAAGAAATACATCTGCTTGTTTTTTTTCGACTATATTACCAACAGACATACAAATTAAAGAGTTTTCGACATTTATAGGATTATCTAAGCAATTTGAAAATAATTCTTTTTCTTTAGAAACATATTCCATAATATGCTTTACATTTGTTTCCAATTCTTCATCAGTATATTCATCTAAAATAAACTTTAAATTAACATCATCTATTTCATAAAAAGCATCACTTAATAATTTTTTAATTTTTAAATAAATTTCATATTCTATGGGTTTATCTATTTTGATTTCAAAAAGGCATTTACTATTGTCTCTTTTTTTAGATATGTGTGAAAGACTAGAATGTGAAAATAGTGTTCTAGTTTCGTCATCAAGATTTATTTTTTCAAATAGTTTTAATAACTTATCATCCATACATATCACCCATAAGAATTATTCTATCACATTTCAAATATTAAAAAAAGAAAAAGACATAAAAATGTCTTATCTTTTATATGTACTTGCACTACTATTCATATAAACCTTTATAGTAGCACCATCGCTTATCAAAGTTATGTTTCCAGTTGAACTATCGCTCTGACGATATAACTTAGCTCCATGATTTCGTATCAATTGCTGATTACTTTCGGTTGGATACTTAGAAGCATGGAAATTAGGTACAACTACAATCTCGGGATTAATTGCATCAAGCAACTTATTAGACATTGGATTATTACCATGGTGAGGATATTTAAACATATCCACATCAATATTTTTGAGCCCAAGTTGTTTAGCATTATTTGTAAGCGTAGTTAAATCATTAAATGCTGAATAAGCATCCCCTGTAAACATGAATGAATTGTTTCCGTAAGTTAATATAAATATAAATGAGTTGTTATTGTTATTACAAACTTTATTCCAAGGTGCTATAAAATACAATGTCATATCGCCTGCTGAAATTTTAGAAGGAATAGCAACTGTCTCCGCTGTCTTATTATTTCTTTTTAATGCAGCCAAAACTAATGATGTGTCATCAGAACTTTGACAATAGCATTGACTTACACATGTATAAATATTAACTGGATATAAAATTCGACTAACTTTAAAATTATCTAATATATGAGCTTGGGCTTGAATGTGATCATATTCAACGTGTGATCCAATCATATAATCAATTTGTGTAACTCCAAGTTCTTTTAAATATTTAAGATCATCATTCTCACAGCCCTTTCGACCACCATCAATATATATTACTTTATCGTCGGTTCGAATTAAAATCGAATCATCATAGTGACCATTTGCGATAAAATGAATTTCTAAAGATGATAGTAATTTTATGTTTGGATTTGAACAACTAACACTTTTAACATTACCAAATTCATCTTTTATCTTTACTGTTGTTTCTTTAACTTTATTCTTAAAATAATATGTTTTTTCACTAGTATAACTAGAATAAGAACTCTTATCTAAATAGCTATACTCTAAACTACCATATCCACCACTAGCAGTTACCGTTGCAAATATTTTGTCCCCGCTTTGACTAATAGCGCAACTTCCTGTTATTGCTTGGTATATGTTATTAACTGTTACAGTTTTAACTATGTATTTAGTTCCTGCATATACTTTAAAGTTATATGTCCCATTGGTTTTAACTTCATATTCAATTTCACGTTCCTTAGTTGTTTTACCATCAGGAAGTATTGTGTAAGAATAATCTTTACCTGTAACAATCAAACTAATCACATTCGGACTACTTGAAGGTTTAGTAGTTTCTACTTCTATATATGGTTCAATATCCAAAACCCTTACTGTTCTTTTTAATTCTTTTCGAACATTATTTCTATTTAATACATACATGATTTCATATATCCCAGCTACTTTATTATTAACTTTGCCTGTTACTGTTACATATGAACTAACATCATAGCCTTTATCATCACGAGCACTATAACCTGGATCAATGAAATCTTCACCTTTAAGGATGTTTATTTCTTGTTCACCTTTTAAAGCAAACGAATCGTTAGCTCCACCTTTTATAATGATTAATCGCTTAACTTGATCAACTACTTGATTATTCTCTTTTGCAACATAAGTTACAGTATGTAATCCTTCTATTTGCTTTATATTTCTAACAACTTCAATACTATAATTTGATCTATATCCGGGATCAACAAAAGTTTCTCCAAGTTGCATAATCATTGGATTGCTACCCATTAAAGTAATATTATTACTTGTTAATCCAGAAACATTTGTATAGTCATCGCAGAATAGATATGCTGTATAAGTCATATCAACATGATAAACCCCACTATATGTACGGCATCCATCATATTTAAGACCCATTTCTTCTATAGTGACATAATTGATTGCATTTCTGAAATAACTTTTTGATTTATTAATCATCTCATTTTCAATTTTCGTGTAATCGTTACCGCCGCTACAAGATATTAGGACAAATAATATAATTAAGCCAATTATCCCAAATAAAATATACTTGGCATAACTTCTAGATTTTTCAACTGTTTCTGGATCCATATTATTCACCTATTATATTATACCATAAAAAAAGACATTAAAATGTCTTTATAAATGCAAATCTATCTCTTCCTTGCATATCCTTTTCAATAACCGCTTCATTACCTAAATATTTCTTAGATAATTCTTTTAGCATATTACCTTGAGATTCTCCAATTTCAAAAGCAATCAAATATTTCTTATTTAAGTATTTGCTAATATCCTTTAAAATCTCTTCATAATAATATAAACCATTATTAGGGGCATATAATGCAATATGAGGTTCATTATTTTTAACAACATCCATTATTTCTTCATCATATGCAATATATGGTGGATTAGAAACAAGAATATCAATTTTGCCATCTATTGGTTCAAGTAGATTACCTAGTTTAAAATCTATATCTACTTTATTTTTAGATGCATTATCTCGTGCAACTTCTAAAGCTTCACTAGATATATCAGTAGCAATCATGTTACAAGTAATTTTCTTTTTTAAAGTAATTGCTATTGCCCCTGAACCTGTTCCAATGTCAACAATTGTTGGATTATTGAACTCTTTTGAATACTCAATCACTTTTGAAACCAATTCTTCAGTTTCAAAACGAGGTATTAAAACATTTGAATTAACTTTTAAATTAATACCATAAAAATCAACATTACCAACAATATATTGAACAGGAATTCCCTTTTTTAATTCTTCTAGAGCATCATCTAAATTACCAGAATAATACTTCTTTAGATATTCAATATCGGTCATTATTCTCCTCTTAACTTACGTGCTTGATCTTCAGCAATCAAAGCTTCAATTACTTTATCAAGTTCACCTTCCATAACACGATCTAAAGTATTGATAGTAAATCCAATACGATGATCTGTTACACGATTCTGAGGATAATTGTATGTTCTTATCTTTTCACTACGATCTCCAGTACCAATCTTACTTCTTCTTTCAGCACCAAGCTCATTTTCTCTTTCTTGATTCTTTAAGTCATAAAGACGAGTTGCTAAAATCTTAATAGCTTTTTCTTTATTCTTAATTTGGCTTCTTTCAGTCTGTGAATATACAACAATACCAGTTGGAATATGAGTTAAACGAACAGCTGAGTCAGTAGTATTAACTCCTTGTCCACCACAACCACTACTGCGTGTAATATCAATACGAACTTCACTCATATCGAGTTCAAAATCAAATTCTTCAGCTTCTGGCATTACTAAAACTGTTGCTGTAGATGTATGAACACGTCCACCTGCTTCAGTTTCAGGAACTCTTTGAACACGATGAGCACCACTTTCATATTTTAATTTGCTGTAAACATTTTCACCTTTAACCATAAAACTGATTAAAGCATATCCTCCAGCAGCACCTTCAACGCTTTCAAGTTCTTCTATTTTCCAGCCTTCTTTTTCAGCATACTTAACATACATACGATATAAATCGCCAGCAAATATATTACCTTCATCTCCTCCAGCAGCGCCACGAATTTCAACAATTACATTCTTACCATCGTTTGGATCTTTAGGTAATAACATAACCTCGATATCGCTTTCTAATTTAGTTTTTTGTTCTTCTAAATTAGTTAGTTCTTCATGTGCCATTTCAGATAATTCTGGATCTTTAACCATTTCTTTGGCATCTTCTATATCAGATAATATTTTTTTATAGGTTTGGTAAGCTTCATAGGCTTCTCTTAAAGAAGCTTGCTCTTTAGTTATTTCTAATGTTCTTTTAATATTAGAAATAGTCTCTGGTTGTTCTAATTCATGTTCTAGTTCTAAATACTTATCTTCGATTTTTTGTAATCTTTCTAACATGGATTTCCCTTCTTTCGATAAGATTATACTATATTAATTTTTTATAGTAAAGAAATTTATTATTTATTTTAGTCTTATTTATGATAAAATTATATTGGTGATGATATGAAAATTAAATTGCATCCAATAGTTAAAATCATATCAATTATAGTAGCTATAATCGTCATTTTTTTGATGTATTTGAGATTCATATCAACAAGTGGCTTTATAGTTAAAGAATGTAAAGTTGTCAATAAAAATATTGGAGAATATCATGGCTTAAAAATCGTTCATTTTTCTGACATTCATTACAAAAGTTCAATTAATAGTGATGATTTAAAGAAAATTGTTGAAAAAATCAATTATATTAATCCTGATATTGTAGTATTTACAGGTGATATATTTGATAAAGATATTAATTATAATGACAATGATATTAAAATATTAACTGATTTATTTACGTCAATCAATGCAACATATAAAAAATATGCTATCAGTGGTGACAACGATAATAAAGAAAACTATAAACGAATTATAGGAAACAGCAATTTTGTTGATTTAAACGATCGTTACGATTTGATTTATAGCAAAAGCAAAAAACCAATTCTAATAACTGGTAATGTAGATAAAGCAAGTGAATATATGCTAGATGAAAATGCTGATCAAACATATTCAATTCTTTTATTACATGAACCAGATAAAATAAAAGGAGTTAATAACTTTGATCTGGTTCTAGCTGGTCACTCTTTGAATGGTCAAATAAAAATTCCATTTATTGGTGGAATTAGAAAAATGGCTGGAGCTGAAACATATTATGATGAATATTACAAAGTAAACAAAACCGACCTTTATATATCTGGTGGTCTTGGAACAAATAAAGTTAACTTAAGATACTTTAATAAACCATCTATTAATTTCTATCGAATTACAAAAAAATAAGCACATAGGTGCTTATTTTATTTTACATTAGTATTAAATATACAACTAATCCAACAATGATAAGAATTAGTAAAATCATTACTATTTTAAGTACTGGTGAAGCTTTTTCTTCATCATCTTCATCTTCTTCGTCATCATCTATTGCTAATTTCACTGAATCAGTGAAGAATGCATTGGTTTCAGTTATTGTTGCAACTAGCTCTGAAGTACTCTCTTCTTTCTCTTCCTCGTCTTCTTCTTCATACTCATCAGTATCTTCAAGTTCAGAAGTTGAACTTAAATCACTGAACATTTCAAGACTTAAGGCAGTAGTACCCATTTCTTTTAATTCTTCTAAAGAAGGTTCTTCTTTTTTCTCTTCTTCTTCCTCTTCAGGTTCTGCTAGTATTTCAGGATCAATCTTGTGATAAGGTTCTACCACTCTATCACTTGAAGCTTTATCTAAATATGCATTAATATCATAGTTCTTTTCTTCAAGATCATCTTTTTGAACTTCCTCATCAGTATTTTCAGGATTACCCATATTAATCTCACGCATTTTCATTTCGCGACGATATATTTCTCTACCCTTTAGAAGTTCTTTTACCTTTTCAATATCTATTTCATTTGTTCTTTCAATATTAGAAGGTTTATCATCATTTTGAAAATAAGAATCACTTGCATATATTTGTTCATAAAGTTCTTGATTTCTTGCTACACGACTTTTTGAAGCGTCTTGTTCAAACTCGTAGCGTTCTGATCTAGTAGTCATAAAATCACCTTCTTATTCAATTATATGATAACATAATGCAAGAAAAAAATAAACATGTTATTGCCTTCTATACACTTTTTAGTGTATACTTATAACGAGGAGGATGAATATGAAAAAACTTGTTATAGATGACCAAATGTGTGTGTGTTGTGGAAGTTGCGCAGCTAACTGCGAAGAAGTATTTGGCTGGGGAGACGACGGAGCACCTTGTGTTAAAGATCAAAAATTAGTTGAGGAAAATAAAAAGGCTGTAGAGGATGCAATTAATGCATGTCCTACAGGTGCAATTAAATTCGAAGAAGAAAAATAAAAACAGGTTAATCCTGTTTTTTTTAATATACATCGACTTGTAAAATTGCTACATAGTTTTCAGCATCATATTGAAGTTTTACTTTATGTCTTGGAGTCGCACTGCTTCCTCTTGGTATTTCATCAAAGTACATATTTCCAAAAGCAGCTTCATCAAATGATGCTATTTCATAATATCCTGTGCTTTCTTTAAATGATTGAACAATGTTATTTGCATCTAATTCTTTAAGTCTAAGACGTAGATGTTCTGCAAATTCTTTAAATGATTCATCTCCTACATTACTGAAAGTCATTTCATATCTTTCATAACCACAGAAATATTCCTTGTTTTTACAATATTCCGCATATGTATGCGCTACAATCCAGTTTTCTGGAATATTAAATTCTAGTGTTGTTCTCTTAGCTAATACTTCTTCCCAGCTTGCATCATTTTCTAAAACTTCTTTATTTAGTTCTGATATTGCATAATATGTTTCAATATTAGAATAACGTGCATCTCTTTCATAACCGCATAAATGTACTACTATAAGTATTGTTGCAAGAATATTAATAGCTAATAAAACCGACATTACAATCAATACTCTGTTTAAAGTATTACATTTTTTTTCTTCTTTCTTTTCTACTTTTTTAACAACCTTTGCCCCTTTTTTCTTCCTTTCCATAGTATCACCCACCTTAAATATAGTATATTGTTGAATTTCAAACAAGATAGTTTTGTAAACGCAACGTAAAAATAGATATCAAAATGATATCTATTTTATAGTTATACGTGTTGATAACAAATCGTTACATGTATAAAAATCAAAGGCAAATAAGCCATTATTAGTTGTGTTTCCACCACGAGCTAAGCAATAATTAAGTCCTGCATTAATATCGTATGTTGGAGCTACACTACCAAGTCTTCCTGAAGTTGATCTCAAAGCTGCTGCATCAGTACTATAAACAGTCTTTAGTTTTGCTTCAGAATCAACTACCCATTCGTTAGCCCCACCAGACAAATCATATACTCCTGTTACATTTCGCGTACTACTTGCAAAAACAGAATCATTTGAATAATAAGCATCATCTGTTTGAAGATTTGATTTCTTTGTTAAAGGCAATACTTTATATTCAAGATTATTAATACTTACTGAGTATCTTTTAATTAAACCAGTTTTATTATCAGCTGGATATATTTTTTCACTGCCTACCCCATATTTGCTATTGGCTAGAAATGCTGTTGCTGCCCATTCGTAATTACTTACCATAGAAACAGTTCCTTCTTTTTTAACAAAATTATAGTCAGTAACATCTGAAATATTGTTAATTAAAGTTTCTAGACTCGCTTTTGTATCATGATGTGCATTAAAACTATATGTACTACCAATTTCGCTATTACGAGTGAGTTCAAACTTTGAAATCCAGAATCCATCAGTTCCCTCAAAAGCAGGATGTGCTCCTTCTGATGTTGTCCCAGGTTCAAATGTGATGTTAACAGTATTTGATGCCATTGAATATTTGAATCTTGGAATCCATACTACGAAAATAACATCCTCGATTGCTTCATTAAAAGGTACGATTAGTTCCCCCGGCTTTAAATTCTTTAAAGCTGCTAAATAATCCTGTGAAACAATTATTGCATTGGCCCATCTCTTCTCAGAGTAGTTATACCAATCACCATATTTATTTACATCAGCCTTGACAATATTATTATTACTATCCCATTTAATAGGAATCATATTTGATCTTAGATTAGGTTTATTAGGTAAAATATCAACATTTGTTGCACAATCACTTGTAATGTCATATTCAAAATTATCTTTTGAAAATATTACTTTTACATACGCATTTGTTGAACTTAATTTGTTTTTTGTATTAGCATTCATATCTTCCACATTAGTCGTTTCAAGTATTCTTGCAACTTCTATACAATAGACATTCCCACTTTTACGCTCAAAATTTTCGCTGTTTAAACTAACATATTCTTGGGCGGCTGCTTTAAGCATCTTTTCAGTTGCTTGATCAACTAAGCTCTTGTTAGATTCAGTTTGTTCTAAAACTGTTGAAACAGTGAAAACTCCAAGCAAAGTTAACAAAACAATAACTGCTAATAACTCTACTAGAGTAAAACCCTTTTTATTCATTCTTCTCCTCCTAGCAAGATTCACCTATAGCAACGCTTAATTCTCCATTATTAGTTAACTTCAAAGATGTATTACCATCATATAAAGTACTCCCATTTGATATATTTCTTGATAAATAATAGGCATTTTGTAGGGTTAAAATAGTAACACATGCACTAGAACCATTAGCTATAGTAATATTACCATCATTGTAATAAGCTTTAGCTGCATTTTTAATATCATCGCTAGAAACATTACACTTTTCCCCAACTTCATATTTTGATCCGTTTTTATATATTTTAACTAAAGTGTCAGATGGTAAAATTTTCCCATCACTATCTTTTATATCATAAGCAAGTAAGCCTTCTGTTTGCAAGGTTGAAACTGTTATGCAATAATCAAGATTACTAATTTTATTACGATTACTAGAATAATAATCTTTAGCTGCTTCAACAACAATTAATTTAGTTGCATCATCTAATTTATTACTAACTTCAAAAAAGCTACTTATAATGTTTGGAAATATAACTAGTGAAAGTAATCCAACTATTATTATTACTCCAAGTAATTCTACTAAAGTGAAGCCTCTATTTTTCATATTATCACCATTTTCATTATACAATCTTTGCAATAAAAAAACAACTAACTTATTTAGTTGCTTCTTTTTTTAAAACTTCTTTTCCTTTGTAAGTTCCACAATTCTTGCAAACTCTGTGTGGTTTAACATCACTACCACATTTTGGACATGTAGTTGTAGTATTTGCATCAATTTTGTAATGAGTACGACGCATTCTACCTCTAGTCTTACTAACTTTTCTAAATGGTACTGCCAATTCAAACACCTCTTTCTCTTTAAAATAAGTCTTTTAATTTACTTAATTCAGAATTTTCCTGCTTTTTACTTTTGTTTAAAGTCCAACCATCACCTTCTAGTTCGGTTGAAGATGCTCCAGGACTAACAACATAATTTGGAATTTCCATGACTATATTTTCCCATATAATAGGTAAAATATCAATAGTATTATCTATATTTTCTACAGTAATACCAACTTCTTCAAATAGACTTACAAGTGAACCATTAATATCGATGTCAAAATCATAAGGAACATCTTTTAAAGTAATTGCACATTCAAGAATAGCCGTTCCTTTAACATTAACATCTAAAACATAATCGTCCATACTATTACGTGTAATTTCACCTAATATTTTAACATTATCAAGTGATTTAATATCACTACCTAACATTTCTTTATCAAATGAATAAGTAATATCAATATCAGTTTTTTTATCAACACCACTACGTAATCTTGTTAAATCTATGTTCATAAAATCTCCTTGCTACACGATTATACATAAATATTTAATAAAATGCAAGTTTTTTTTACTATTTTAAACATTTTAATGATATTATAATTATGAGGTGTTTATATGCGAATTGGAATCATCTGCGAGTATAATCCATTTCATAATGGACATATATATCACATTGAGAAAATAAAGGAAAAATATCCAGATTCAACTATTATCTTAGTAATGAGTTCATTTTTCACTGAACGTGGAGATATAAGCGTTCTAGATAAGAAAAGTAAAACTGAAATTGCTTTAGAAAACAATGTCGATTTAGTAATTGAACTTCCTTTTTGCTTTGCAACTCAAAGTGCTGATATATTTGCATATGGAGCTATCTCAATCTTAAATAAATTAAATGTTGATTTGCTAATATTTGGTAGTGAATCAGATAATATAGATGCCTTAAAAGAAACAGCTTTAACTGAGTTAGAAGATGATAATTATGATAATGTTGTAAAAGACTTCTTGGATGAAGGGGCAAACTACCCAACGGCTCTTTCTAAAGCGTTAGATATGATTACAGGCTATAAAATTAATAAACCAAATGATTTATTAGGTATTAGCTACATTAAATCAATAATATTAACTAATTCAAGAATAAAACCTGAAACAATCAAAAGAACAAATGATTACCATGATTTAAAGCTAGGCAACATTTCAAGTGCATCTGCTATTAGAAAAGCCCTAAGTAGTAAAAGTGATATATCTGGATCTGTTCCTGAAATAACTAAAAAATATGTTAGATTTATTGATGAAGAAATGTATTTTAAACTTTTAAAGTTAAAAGTAATAGCTGATATTGATGACTTAGATATATATCAAACAGTTGATGAAGGAATTGAAAACAGAATAAGAAAGTTTATATATAAGTCAAAATCATTAGATGAGTTAATATTGAACATTAAAACTAAAAGATATACTTATAATAAAATAAGAAGAATGTTAACTCATATACTTTGTTCATTCAAAAAAAGTGATGCCAAGAATTTAGAAATTGAATACTTAAGAGTCCTTGGTTTCAATAGTAAAGGTCAAAAAGTATTAAACAGTATTAAAAAAGAAATAGATATTCCAATCTATTTCAATTATAAAGAAAAACTAAATAAATATTTAGATTTAGACTTCAAGGTGGCAACTATTTATTCAGAGATAGTTGATGATCCAAGAATAATTGAAGATGAATTTAAGATTTTTCCAATAAAAAAGTGATAATTAATTATCACTTTTTATCTTGTTTCTGGTTCGAATTCTGGATCTTCAACACCAAATTTTTTTCTTAAGAAACTTCTATCATATATTACAAGTCTTAGGTCTCCACAACCAGTATCATTATCCTTATTTGGATATTCTGATACTAGTTTTGTCATACTTGCACTAGCTTTTTGGAACTTTGTTCTAGTAGCATCATCGTCACGATAGTTATGTAAATAACTCGCAGCATCCCATACCATTTCTTGTTGAATTTCAGCATATCTATTGTAGTCAAAACCCGGTACATTTTTAGCCCATGTTGGTACTAAAATATAACCATATGGACGTTCTAGATATTCAAACTCTGGTTCAGCATAAATATCTTCCCCAACTACGTCTTGAACTCCAACGTCTACAAATATTTCTTGTTCTAAAACCCCTCTTGGTTGATAGCACATCATAACGTCTGGATCTGCTTGTAATTCTGGTGCAATAAACTGCCATGCACGATTTGTTCTACATAGCATTTTTATTGCATACTCCTTATCTCTTATAACTTCATTAATTTCTAGAATAGCCTCAGTCTCTTTCATTAATTGATCTACAGCGTCATCTAGTGTTGGCCTATTTAATCCTCTTGCAAATTCGTTCATTACATTTTCAAAAGAATCTTCTATTGTTGCCATATTTTTCCCCCCTATTGCTGTGTATTTTAACATAAAATAATTATTTGTCAAAATTAAGAATTCTTTCTTTCAAATTTTTTTCTTTTACCTTTTTCTACCATAGAATTTGTAGCATTGATAATGAAAGGTGTTGCCCCAACAAAATTAATACTACCAATAATACTAGCATTTCTTCTAATGAATATCTTAAGTGAATTCAATGTATCGATAAGACCAGTATTTACAACAATTGTAATATTTAATGGATGACTACATCTTATAAGTGAATATCTTAAGTTAACTGAATTGATAGTAATCGATTCTATTTCATCACCACATGTAATATTGGTAACGTCTTGAGCTCGCATAAATCTAAAGTCGAGTTCAGTAGTTTCACCTTCATATCTATCAACGATAGAATATCCAGTAGATTCATGATGTGACAATTCTACACTAGCTATTGCGTCATCATAATCATCAACAATGTAATAGTATTCTTGATCACAGTGATATTTAACACCATTATGTTCTACTTCGTATGGTTCACATATACCTACATCCCATCCACCATAATAACGACTCCTTGTTTTCTTGTAATATTTTCTACGTTCAACTATTAAAGCTTTTCTTGCATCATTAAACATATATCTCACCCCTTTCTAAAGGATTCTTCGAATAGAGGTGAAAAAAAACAAGACCTCTATTCAAAGTCTTGTTCTATTAAGTTTAATCCGAGATATCAATCCGTCTTGACGAATCAAACCATCTTTTGATGTGAACTACTCCCTTTTTCGAGGTTGTATATTAACATATTTAATGGTTTTTGTCAAATTCACTTCTGACACTTCTTACAATAATAAGTCCCTCTACCACCAATTACTACTTTAGTAATTTTGGTCCCACATATCTTGCATTCTTCATCTTTTCTTTGATGAACATATAAGTTTTGTTGAAATCTACCATGTACTCCTTCTTCAGAAGTATATGATTTTATAGTAGTTCCGCCATCTTTAATAGCAGCTTCTAAAACTTCCTTAGTATTCTCAATAATACTATTTAATTCTTTATCTTTTAAATCACAGGCTTTCTTATAAGGATTAACTTTAGATAAGAATAATATCTCATCAGCATATATGTTTCCTATTCCTGTAATAATACCTTGATCAAGTAAAACTGATTTGATCTCTTTTTTCTTATTCTTATATATTTCTTTTAAATATTTACTATCTAGTTTCTCATCCCAAGGTTCAAGTCCTAGTTCATTTAAAGGAGCCTTAGATTCGATTCCTTCCTTAGAATATAAATACATTCTACCAAACTTACGTGTATCTTGATATCTTAAAGAAGTGTCATCATCAAAGATAAATTCAACATGCTCATGTTTACCAAGTTCATCACTTGCTTTCTTATAATTATATTTACCTTCCATTCTTAAATGACTGAGTAAATAGTAATTATCAGATTCAAACATCAACCACTTTCCTCTTCTTTTAATATCAGTGATTGTTTCTCCAATTAATTTTTTAATAAATTCATCATTAGTTGGATATTCAATTATCTTTGAATAATGGATTTTAACATCCTTTATTTTTTTGTTTAATACCTTACGCTTTAAAGCCTCTTTAACAGTTTCAACTTCTGGTAATTCTGGCATATCAATTACTTCCTATTTTTCTAATATGGTCTTTATATCTATTGCCACGTTCTTCAAAGTTCTTATAGAATCCATAGCTTGGAGCAGCTGGTGACATTAAACATATCATCCCTTTTTGAGTAACTACTCTTGCTTGATCAACTGCTTGTTCAACATTTTCTACTAGATAAGTCTTTTTAATACCTCCAAGTAATCCTGCTATCTTATGTCCAGTTGTTGGAAGACAAATAATGTTTTCAATGTTGCTTTGTTTTAAATACTCAACTAAAGGCGTATAATCAATACCTCTATCCATACCACCAATTATAATTGTATTAACATTTTTTAAAGCTTCAACAGCATTAATAGCTGCATCTGGAATAGTTGCAATTGAATCATTATAATATGTTACCCCTTCATATGTACCAACTAATTCAATACGATGAGGAAGTGGGTCGAAACTAGAAATTGTCTCTACTGTTTTAGCTAAATTCAAACCAAGTAATTTACTAGCAGTTAAGACAAACATAATATTTTTTAAATTATGATCCCCAACTATCTTTCTTTCAGTATTGATAGCATATACTGGTTCACCATTAACATATACATACTGATCATCTTTATAAGTATATGAATTTTCTCTCTTTACATCAGTAATATTGATGAACTGTCCACCAGTTCTAGCAAAATCTTTATAGTAATTTAACAACTCATTATCACTTGTATATAAGAAGTATTCATTCTCGTCATAATTAACCTCATTAATTTTAGCCATGAAGTATTCTTCTTTATTTTTATAGTGATCTAAATGCTCTTCAAATAAGTTAAGAATAATGCCTAACTTTGGAGAATGAGTTGTATATTGTAATTGATGACATGACATTTCAATAACCGCATATGAATCCTTATCTGCTTCATCAGCAATATCTAATATTGGTTTACCTATATTACCAACTAAAAATGCTTTTTTACCTTGATCACATAATACTTTATACATAAGTGAAGATGTTGTACTTTTACCTTTAGTACCAGTTATTCCAATTGTGTAACTTTCAGTCGTTTCAAGAAATAACTGTAGTTGTGAAGATATCTTAGTTGCAAAAGGTGTTATGTCTACATCTTTAAAAGGTACACCTGGTGCTTTAATGATGATATCACAAGTATTAATACTATTGTAATCGATATCTACTACAGCAGCATATCTATCATTTAATGTGATATTTTGATAGTTATTATCCATTATTACTAGTTCTTTATCTGGAAGATATTTTCTGATGTAATTATATGTTGATTGCCCTTCCATTCCAAATCCTAAAATTACGATTTTTTTATCTCTTAATTTTTCAATTATCTTACTCATTTATTGCATTCCTCACTATATCTATAAATTGTTCTGGCAAATTATTTTCATTGTTAAATGATTTTAGAATTCCATTTTCAGGAACTAATTCAAAATGTTCTTTATAATATTTCAATAAATATGGAAGTTCTCCTTGATAGTTTTCAATTGTTCTTGATATTGCATAATTAACTTCCTCATATGTACCAACACATTCGAACGGCTTATTTGTTGAATTACCTGTTAATTCAAGGAATGTTTCAAGTAAATTTTCTTTACTAAACATTTCTTCTTTGAATATTGAAACCATTTCTTCTTTTGGTAAGAACGGACTTAATACTATATATACAAATAAGCATTTTGGACAGTTACAACACCAATTCCATTTTTCTCCTTTAGATCCAACATTACAACTTTTGAATACTGGATGATATTCTTTATATCTAGAGAACAAATAAGCTATTTGTAATTCAGTTAAAGGTCTTAGCAAACTAAAATATTTAATATCTATTTTTAAGTATTTATTAACATAGTTATTAAAGTCATTTTCATATTCATATGTTTTTGAATATTGATGATTTATTTTAGTACCTTCTATATTTGACTCATTCGCGCTACTTTCATTTGATAGAATGATATATTTTTTATTACTTAGATAAGCAACTAATAATGTTACAAATGATACTAGTGCTGAAAAAGGCGTATGACCATTTAAATAACCTTCTGTATTTAATTGAAGCAATCTTCCATCTATAGTTCTTTTAATGATTATGTGTTTATCACGATATCCACCAACATCTATACAAGCCAAATGTGCTTCTTTTGGATTAATCGTTACACAATCATTTATGTCATAACTACTCTTTAATAAATTCATTGAAACACAAGAATCTTTCCCGCCACCAACTGGTATCAAATTACCAACACCATTAAAGACTGGATTATAATTCTTTTCTTCACCTTCAACTACAATATCTAAGAATTCAGATAGTGATAAATTAATTTTATTAACATACATGAATTCACCAAGACCATAATAGTATAGTTTTTTAAACCAAGCTTTCTGTTCGTCATTTAAATAACCACATCTTACTATTAATTTCTTTGGCATGCATGATTTCCAATAACTAATGATTTCAACCATACCAACATGGAACACTAAATATTTTAAATATTCGTCATCTATATTGTTATTTCTAATATATTTGTTATCGATTGTTAATGTTGGATTAAATTCAGTTAATCCAGGTATATTAAAATAATATTTAATTCTAAGAGCATCATTATCTCTTACAATATCAAATCCATTGTATTCAAATGTTTGAAATTTTTCTCTTAATTCTTGATAATTCATCTTATCACCATTTGCTTTCTAATCACTATTAATATTATAACATAATTTAATTAAAAAAAGGCTTTTTAAGCCTTTTTAATTGGTTCAATTTTTTCTTTGCCACCCATATATGGTCTAAGTACTTTTGGAATATTAACACTACCATCTTCATTATAATTGTTTTCAAGAAGTGCAATTAAACCTCTTGGTGTTGCAACTACTGTATTATTTAAAGTGTGAACATAGTATGTTCCATTAGCTCCTTTAGTACGAATACCAAGTCTTCTTGCTTGAGCTTCACCTAATGTAGAACAAGATCCAACTTCAAAATACTTTTGTTGTCTTGGACTCCATGCTTCAATATCACATGATTTAACTTTTAAGTCAGCTAAGTCCCCACTACAACATTCAAGTTGT
>JAEEGL015049825.1_pt1 | contig 30243 bp, 31 predicted proteins | sample 9134231 | NCBI WGS metagenome assembly JAEEGL01 (sample SAMN16246548, study PRJNA631951) | gut metagenome | biome: gut microbiome; feature: rumen; material: fiber-attached | host: Bos | place: Iran: Karaj | collected 2018-10 | reverse complement strand
CTGCTGGCACGTGGATTACCAGAAATGGCGGGACTGGATCGTGCCGATTTTCTTCTTCGTCTTCCTGATGCTGGTGGTCGTTCTGGTGGCTGGCATCTCCGTCAACGGCGCCCGGCGATGGCTGTCCCTGGGCTTTGTCACCATCCAGCCGGCCGAGTTTGCCAAGATTGTCGCCATCTTTCTCGAGGCGGCCTACATCTCGGTACAGGTCGCCAATGGCCGGCCGGCCTATCCCATCCACCGGCAGCTTGCCTTCATCGGCCTCATGGCCGTGCTGGTGGAGCGGGAGCCGGACGGCGCCACCGCCGCCATTGTCATCGGTATTCCGGTGCTGATGATGTGGTTCTCCAATATGAGGTTCATCCACAAGCTGTACCTGCTCATCACCGGGTTCGTCGGCTTTGTCGTGATCTGCATACTGCAGCCCTATCGCTGGGCGCGGCTCCTGTCGATGCTCGATCCCTGGGCCGATCCCCAGGGGACCGGTTACCAGGTCGTGCAGTCCCTGCAAGCCATCGGCTCCGGCGGGCTCTTCGGCATGGGGCTGGGCGTGGGCATCAGCAAGTACCACTATCTGCCGGAGGCGCATACCGACTTCGCCTTCGCCATCTGGTGCCAGGAGCTGGGCTTTTTGGGGGCGCTGCTGGTCTTTCTGCTGTTCGCCTGCCTCGCCTATTACGGCTGCCGCATCGCCCTTGGCGCCAAAGAGCCGCTGGGGCAGATGCTGGCGGTGGGGTTGACGGCGCTGATCGTCGGCCAGGCCATCGCCAACCTCTTCATGATCTGCGGCTGGGGCCCGGTCATCGGCGTGCCGCTCCCCTTCATCAGCTACGGCGGTTCGTCGCTGGTGGTGAGTCTGGGCGCCATCGGAATCCTGCTCAACATCGGCAGCCAGAACGCGCCGCCGCGTCAGCCCGTGACCTCCGCCCCGCCCCCCGACGTGGACATCTTCGACCGGCCCCGGATACGCCGCGTTAAATAGAAAGGAACAGACGCCCATGTACGCTTACGCAGTCGATCCCGGCGGCGAATACATCACGCCGGAGGAAAGCCGGCGACGCCATCCCGAGGGAAAGCGCGGCTTCTACGTGAACTTCACCAACCGCTGCCCCTGCGCCTGCACTTTTTGCCTGCGGAGCCTGAAGCGGATGCCGGCGGAGCATTCCCTCTGGCTGGCGGAGGAACCCTCCGTCCCCGAGGTGGAGGCGGCGCTGGCCGACCTGCCCTGGCCGCTGGCCTCGGAGCTGGTATTTTGCGGTTTCGGCGAGCCCACGACACGGCTGGACGTGCTGACCGACCTCCTGCGCTGGACGCGGCGCGAGCACCCCGGGATTCCTACCCGGCTCAATACCAACGGCCTCTCCGACCTGATCCACGGCCGTGACACGGCGCCGGATTTCGCGGGGCTGCTGGACACGGTCTCCATCAGCCTGAACGCCGCCACGCCGGAACGCTATCTGGCCCTGACCCGCAGCCGCTTCGGCATCGGCTCCTTCGAGGCCATGCTGCGGTTCGCCCAGGCTTGCCGTGACTACGTCCCCAACGTGGTGCTGACGGTGGTGGACCAGGTCGGGGACGCGGCAGAAATCGAAGCCTGCCGTCAAATCGCGGAAAGCTGCGGATTGAAGCTGCGGGTGCGCCGGTACGAGAGCCATTGAAAGACAGGAAACGACAAAAGGGATGCCGCCCGAAGGATATAATTTCCTTCGGCGACATCCCTTTTTGAATACCGGAATCGTTTCCTTCGAAAAAAGCCAGCCATTTCCCGAAAAGCCGCGTTCTTTCCCTCGCCGGGGCAAGGAAACGCGGTTTTTTTGACGGGGATAGTCATGTCCGTTTTCAAGGCGACGGCGCCCTTCAATCAGGGGGCCCGGCGGTCGGCCGGAATAAGCCGCTCTACCGCGGCGGCAACGGCGTCTTCGTCGCAGGGCGGCGCGACGAAGGTGGCGAGGGCTTTCGCTTCGGGGACTCCGTCAGCGGGGACGACGGCGGTGCCGGCCCAGCGCAGCATGGCGAGGTCGTTCAGGCCGTCACCGCAGGCCATGACTTCGCCGGAGGTGAGGCCGAGATGGTCCGCCAGCGCCGCCAGGCCAACCGCTTTATCAACGCCCGGCGGCATGAGGTCGGTCACCTGGGGCACGTTGCGCATCGTCTCGAATTCGCCGGGGAAGCGTCGCTCCAGTTCCGTCAGCATGGCGGCCATGTTGTCGCCGGTGTAGTCCCGCAGAATGAATTGCAGTACGCCCTCCGCGTAGTCGAGGTAGCGGTCCCCCACGGCCTGGACGGTGAAGCCCGGTACGGTCCGGTAGGCGTCGAAATATTCGGGGCGGTAGTCGGTGCCCCGGAGGGTTTCGCCGTCGTACCATTGGATGTACCAGCCGCGGCCGATGGCGTAGTCCATGAAGGTACGGGCAAAGGCCGGGGCAAAGGCGCGGACAAAGACGGGCGGTTCGCCCGGCTGTTGTACGAGACCGCCGTTACAGCAGACGAGTGGGGCGTTGGCGCCGATGAGCCAGCCAAAGTGACGGGCGGAGTCCATGACGCGGCCGGTGGCGATGGTGACGTAGACGCCGCGGGCCATGGCTCTTTGCAGGGCGGCGCGGTTGGCATCGCTGATTTCCTTGTCGCGGTTCAGGAGGGTGCCGTCGAGGTCGAGGGCGATGAGGCGGATCATGGGGTGGCTCCGCCAAAGACGTACCGCGCGATGGCAGCGGCGACACTCTCCTCGACTTGATTCGCCGCCCGGCGCACGTCCTCGCCGGCGATGGTCATGGCGACGCCGAGGCCCGCCGCCCGTAGCATGGAGATGTCGTTGCCGGAGTCGCCGAGGGCCATGATTTCCTCCGGCGTGATGCCCTGCTCCGCGGCCAGCGCCAGCATGGCGGCGGCTTTGGAGACGCCGGGGCGGATGACTTCGATGTAGGTGGGGGCGGAGCGTACCGCGGTAAGCTGTCCGTCGAAGGCGGCGTTGAGTTCCGCGATGGCGTCGGCGACGAGGGAAGGCGCCGGCATGACGAGGAGCAGCTTCGATACGCGCTCGTTTCGGGCCAGCAGGCCCTCCCGGCCGACGGCGTGGCCGGGAATGCCGGAGGCTTTCTCATAGGCCCGGGCCGCCGGCGTTGCCGCCGCGTAGTACAGGGTGTCGTCCTGGTAGAGCTGCACGTACCAGTCCCGGGCGAAGGCGAAGGCCAGCGCCTGGGAAACGGTATCCGGCGCCAGGGAAGCGTCGGACAGGATTTCGCCGCCGGCGGTCTTCACCAGCGCCCCGTTGTAGGAGATGATGGGCGTATCGAGGCCCAGTTCCCGGGCATAGGGGAGCGCCGAGCAGTACATGCGTCCGGTGGCCAGCACGACGGCCACGCCCGCCGCCGCCGCCCGCCGGACCGCGTCACGGTTCGCCGCCGGGATTTTGAAGTCCGGCCCCAGCATCGTGCCGTCGAGGTCGGAAACAATCATCCGTATCGCCATACAGGTCTCCTTTCTGTAGGGAAAAGGCCGGTCACTGCAAGCGGCCGGCCGGTTTTCAAACATTGCCCGGAAAAACGTATTTCAGGTGGCGCCGGGCGACTTCGGCCAGGCGGAAGATGGTTTCCACCGGCGTCGCCGGGATGTCCGGCGTGTGGTAGCGGGGGAAGTAGCGGCTGATGTGGAGCGGCAGCTCCGGCGAGATGGCGGCGAGCCAGGCCGCTTCTTCGTCCATGTCCGTTTCGCTGTCGTTTTTCCCCGGCAGCACCAGCGTAGTGACTTCGACGTGGCTGACAGCCGCAGCCTGGGTGATGTTTTCCTTCACCGTGGCCAGGTCGCCGCCGATCCAGTCATAGAATTCCTGGTGCCAGCTCTTGAGGTCGATGTTCAGCGCGTCGATGACGGGCAGCAGCTCCGCCAGCTTCTCCGGCGCCGCCATGCCGTTCGTCACCAGCGCCGTCTTGAGCCCCGCCGCCCGGAAGAGGCGGGCCGTGTCCCGCACGAACTCAAAGCCGATCAGCGGCTCGTTGTAGGTGAAAGCGATGCCAATGTTGCCGCGGCTCACCAGGGCCTGGGCCCGATCCAGCAGTTCCCGGGGATTGTAGATCTCGGTGGGGAGCTCGGCTCCGACCTGGGAAATGGCGTGATTCTGGCAGAAAGGACAGGCGAGGTTGCAGCCGAAGGAGCCCGTGGACAGGATGAATTTCCCCGGATGCCAGCGGGCGAAGGGCTTCTTCTCCACCGGATCCAGGGCCAGGGAAGCAAGGTGGCCGTAGTTCAGACACAGGATCTGGCCGTCGAAGGCCATGCGGGCCCGGCAGCGGCCCACCTGCCCCTGGCCCAGGGCGCAGTGATGGGGGCAGATGGGACAGACGGTTTTTTCTGCGCTCAATGGTGCCTCACCACCTCAAAACGATAGAGCTGTACCGGCTCGTTGGGGCCGATGCCGCCCTTTTTGCGGGCGATGGCGACCTGCTCGGTCACGTCGTTGACGCCGGCAAGGTCCGGCAGCAGCAGGCCGCGCCGTCCGTCGGGGGCGGCGACGATGACGCCGTAGCGCTTGGCGTCGAGGTCGGCTTCCGAGGCCGCCGGTTCCGGGGCTGTCAACACGTCGACGCTATAGACGAGGTCGTCCAGTTCCTCCGCCCGCACCGGGGAGAAGCGTGGATCCTCGGCGGCGGCCGAGACGGCGTTGCGCCAGATCTCCTGGGCCAGGTTCTCCGTCACCGGCAGGAAGGTGCCGATGCAGCCCCGGAGCTGGCCGTCCTTCTTCAACGAGACGAAGGCGCCGGCTTTCTGTTGCAATAACTCCGCCGGCGCGTCCTGCGGCAACGGCTGGCGCGCCCCGGCGTGGACGAAGGACTCCAGACTCCGCCGGGCCCATCGCACGTAAGGATCCTCGGCGGCTTTGTGGGCCGCCATCTTTTTCTGCTGCGCCGCCGTGAACTGCTCATCGAAGTTACGTCCGTTGTTCCGGCCGCCGACGGTGAAGGCAGCGACGCCGTAGCCGACGCCGAAGGGCCCTTCGTAGGAAAGGCGTTCCGCCCGGACCTCCCGGCGATCCAGCGCGCCGGCCATGATCCAGAAGGAGCGCAGGCCGCATTCGGCGGCGCCCTCCGACAGGGTGCTGTCAATGGACAGAAGCCGCAGGAAGTCGCCGTCGCCCAGCGCCGCCATGCACTCGGCGTCAAAGACGGGGCCCTCTTTGGCGAAGCCGTAGGGGCCCTCGGCCAGAAGCTTGTGGGAGAGGTCGCCGGAGGCGATATAGACGACGCGGCGTCCCAGCAGGTTCGCCGCCTGGGCGATGCACTGGCCGAAACGGTAGTGCGTGAGCGGCGACAGCCCCGACAGGCCGATGCGCACCAGCTTGAAATCCGACGCGAACTGTTGTAGGAAGTAGAGGGGAACCATCGTGCCGTGGTCGAGGCGCGGCTCCCGGGGGGCGATGGTGCCGCCGGGGACGCCGGCTTTCTGGCACTCGGCTGACAGCGCCTTGACGAAGGCGGTGTCGTAGGCGACGGAGAACTTCACGTCGGGGGCGCGGAAACCGCCGAAATCTCCCTCGGCGCCGTCGCCCGGCGAGACGTGGAAATAATCGGCGTACATCGTGGCGTGGGGGCTCGTCACCACCACGGTCTCCGGCTGCAGCGCCGCCGCCCGGCGCATGGCCTCGCGGTAGGCGTCAATCGTCGGCTGGATTTTCCGCTCTTCGCCCCGGCCGATTTCCGGCACGATGAGCGGCGGGTGCGGGACCGCAAATGCTCCCAGGATTGCCATGAATGATTCCTCCCTTGCTTGTCATTTGTTATCTTCAATATATATGGTATGTTTTCCAGGGAATCTGGTCGAGGCGCACGGACTTCAGGAAGTCCACGATATCCTTGCGCCCATAGTAGTGCGGTGTGCCGCTGGCGTCCTGGCTCATCAGGATGATCGGCATATTGGGGAAATAGTAGGACATTTCCTGACGGAAAGCCGTGATGCGGGCGGTGTACTGGGTCACCGTGGGCTTCACGGCGACGATGGCGAAGGTGACGCCCTGCTCGATGATGACGGCCCCGTGGACAACCATGAGGGCTTCCCTCCTTTCTCCGTTATGGCGAATCTCGGTGACAGGGTGCCCGGCGTCCGGGCAAATCTTTCTACAATATATTGTAGCACAGCCGGGACAGGAATCAATCATTTTCACGAAATCTTCCCGCCAACGGGCACCGGTTTCCTCCGCTTGTCATATTCCGATAAAATGTTCCGGGAAAATTTGTTCTAACCCATTGCGCAAACCTTTGTTCTATGCTATGATTATTCCAAACAGAGGTTCCGGGAATTCCTGTTTGATAATTTGCGACGCGAGGGAGATGCTGACGATGAAAAAACTGCTGGGAATCGCTTTGGCTGTGGCTCTTTTGGCGGCGTTGCCGCCGTTCCGCCTGGATAACGCGTATCTGCGGAGCTCGCACTTCGATACGGTAACGGTAGCGCGCCGGGAGACGGTCTGGAGCATCGCCGCCCGCTACACGACGGATGAGGCTCAGGCTGCCCGGCTGATGGAAGCGATCCTCGAGGTCAACGGCCTTTCCCCGGAGTCTCCGATCCGGGCGGGGCAGCGGCTCCTGGTGCCGGTATTGCGGCGGGATACCGCGCCGCAACTGGCCGGGCGCTGATGATTCGCCGGCCTGTGCCGGGACAGGGGAACGGGGAGCCGGGAGAAGAAGAAAAATTCCGGGTTGGGAGGTTTACTTTCTTTTCCGGGAATGGTATAATAGCAAACGTAAATCATAAGCGTAGTGTTAAAGAGTGGGTGTGAACCCACTCTTTACTCTTATGCGGCAAATGTTTTCAAGGTGGGGAGGCGGATGAATGGCAGGCTATGTGGAGAAGGCCGTGGAACCGATCGCTGAGGGGATTGCCCGGGAGGTGGGCCTGGAACTGGTGGACCTGGAATACGTGAAGGAGAAGGACTGGTACCTTCGGGTGTTCATCGATCAGCCCGGCGGCATCGGCATCGAGGATTGCCAGCGATTCAGCGAACGCCTGGAGGCCGAGCTGGACCGGCAGGACGTCGTGCCGGAGAGCTATATTCTGGAGGTCTCTTCGCCGGGGCTGGACCGGGTGCTGAAGAAAGACCGGGATTTCGAGCGGGAGATGGGAAAGACCGTCGACGTCTCCCTCTATGAGCCGCTGGACGGCGAAAAGTCCCTGACGGGAACGCTGGCGGCCTGGGACGGGAAGGCCCTGACCCTGGAAGGTCGGGCGCCGATTCCCCGGGAAAAGATCGCGCAGGTGCGGTTGCATATAGATATATAAGGGTATGGGAGGATTTTCATTTTGATCAAGAGCAGCAGAGGCAAAGCCAAGAAAAAGGTCCGGGAGATTGACCGCTCCCAGGAGTTCATGCAGGCTTTCGAGGAGTTGGGCCGGGAGCGGGGCATCTCACCCGAGATCCTGTTCGACGCTATCGAAGCGGCGCTGATTTCCGCCTACCGCCGGAACTTCAGCTCGGCGCAGAACGTCCGGGTGCTGTTGGACCGGGCGACGGGCGAGTACCATGTTTACGCCATCAAGACGGTCGTGGAAGAGGTCGTCAACGACGTCATCGAGATTTCTCTGGCGGACGCCCGGGCCATCAGCCCCGATTACGAGGTGGACGACGTGCTGGAGATCGAGGTGACGCCGGCGAATTTCGGCCGGATTGCCGCTCAGACCGCCAAGCAGGTCGTGGTGCAGCGCATCCGGGAGGCCGAGCGGGGCAACATTTTCGACGAGTTCTCCAGCCGTTCCAGCGATATCGTCACCGGTACGGTACAGCGGGTGGAGAACCATAACGTATATATTGATCTCGGCAAGACGGAGGCCATCCTGCCGGCCACCGAGCAGATCGACGGCGAGGAGTACCATTACGGCGACCGCATCAAGGCCTATATCCTGGAAGTCCGCAAGACCTCCAAGGGGCCGCAGATCTCGGTTTCGCGGACGCACCCGGGCCTCCTGAAGCGGCTCTTCGAGCTGGAAGTGCCGGAGATCCAGGAGGGCATCGTCGAGATCAAGTCGGTGGCCCGGGAGTCGGGCATGCGCTCGAAAATCGCCGTGTTCTCCCGGGAGGAGGAAGTCGATCCCGTGGGCGCCTGCGTCGGTCACAAGGGGCTGCGGGTGCAGGCCGTCGTGAACGAGCTGCGCAACGAGAAGATTGACATCGTGAAGTGGAACGCCGACGCCGCCCGCTACATCGCCAACGCGCTGAGTCCGGCCAAGGTGGTCTCGGTGGCGGTCAACGAGGAGGAAAAGGTGTCCCGGGTGGTCGTGCCGGATTACCAGCTTTCCCTGGCCATCGGCAAGGAAGGGCAGAACGCGCGGCTGGCGGCCAAGCTCACCGGCTGGAAGATCGATATCCGCAGCGAGTCCCAGGCCGAGGGCGAGGAACTGGATGAGAACATGGACGTGGTCGAGGTTACCGGTGAGGAGGCCTTTACGGCGGAAGGAGACGAGTGATGGCGCGGCCGAAGAAGATACCGCAGCGCCTTTGTATCGGCTGCCAGACGGCCCGGCCCAAGAAGGAAATGGTGCGGATCGTGCGGAGCCCCGAGGGGGAGTTTGCGGTTGATTTCACGGGCAAGAAGCCGGGGCGCGGCGCCTATCTGTGCCATCGGGCCGAGTGCTTCGAGGCGGCGGTGAAGGGTCATCGCTTCGCCAAGGCCTTCCAGGGGCCGGTTCCCCCGGAGGCAATCGCGGCGCTGCGGGCCGGGCTTTTCCCGTCGGAGGCGTGAGCGATGGCGGGGAAGAAGGCAGTCGATCTCCTGAGCATGGCGCAGCGGGCCGGCAAGGTGGCCTCGGGCGCGTTCGCGGCCACGCAGGCCATGGACGCGGGCCGGGCGGCGCTGCTTCTGGTAGCGGAGGACGCCTCCGAGACCACAAAGCGGGACATGGCGGTCCGGGCGGGAAAATGCCGGGTGCCGATGGTCGTCTGTCTGACAAAGGAAGATCTGGGACGTTGCCTGGGCCGGGGAGACCGGGCTGTGGCGGTCCTTTTGGATAAAGGGTTCAGCAAGGCTCTGGAGGAACGGCTCCGGGGTGCGGGATGAGTTACGGAGGTGGTCCCATGACAAAATACAGAGTATGGGAGTTAGCGAAGGAATTCCATACGGAGAACAAGATCGTTTTGAATCTCTTGGAGAGGAACGGGCATAAAGTCACGAGTCATATGAGCAGCGTCGGCGAAGAGGAACGGGAGTTGCTGCGGAACATTTTCAACGGCAACGCGGTCCGGCAGCCGGTCAAACCGAAGGCGCCGGAGAAACCGAAGGAGACGGGGAAGATCGGAAAGCCCAAGGAGACTTCGGGGCTGAAGCCGCAGGAGCCGCCGAAACCGAAAGAACCGCCGAGACCGCAGGAGCCGGTTTCGCCGAAAGCCGAAGACAAGCCGGCCTCGCCGAGGGAGGAGAAGAAGCCGGAGTCGGCGGTCAGGCCGGCGTCGGAGAATCACGGCGACCGCCCCCGGGGGAACGCTGAGGTTTCCGGCCATCCGGCGGGACGGCCCGGCCCGGAAGTCGGGCGTCGGCCGGGAAATAACGCCGGCATGCCCAATCATTCCCGCCCGGAAGGGGCGAACCGTCCCCGGCCGGTCATCCCGCAGAACCAGTCCTTCGACGGCCGTCGTTACGCCAATAACGGCAGCCGTCCGATGGGCAGTGGCATGAACGGGAATCGTCCGATGAGTGGCGCGGGCTCCACGGGAGGCAACCGTCCGATGAGCGGCGGCATGAGCGGGAATCGTCCGATGGGTGGCGCGGGCTCCGCGGGCGGCAACCGTCCGATGGGAGGCGGCATGAGCGGCAATCGTCCGATGGGCGGTGGCATGAGCTCCGCGGGCGGCAATCGCCCGATGGGCAGCGGCATGGGATCCGCGGGCGGCAACCGCCCGGCAGGAAACGGCGGCGCGGGCGGGAATCGCGGCGCCGGCTTCAACAACGGCGGCGGCCGTCCGCGCAACAACGGCAATAACAGCGGTGCCGGCGACAACGGCCGCGGTGGCGACAACAACCGCCGCCGCCGGGACAACGGCAATAATGGCAACAACAACCGGGGCAACAACAACGGCGGCCGGGGCAACGGCAACGGCTTCCGCGGCAAGGGGAACGGCTTTGACGGCCGGAACGGCGGCGGCAATCTGTTCAACCGTGGCGGCGGCAACAACCGTGGCGGCAAGGCGAACCGCAAGAACAAGGGGCAGCAGCCGGCCCAGAAGGTGGAAATCATTCGCCCGAAGCACATCAAGCTGGGCGAGACCATCGCGGTCAAGGACCTGGCCAGCAAGATGAGCTATACGGCGGCGGAAGTCGTGAAGAAATTGTTCCTGATGGGCGTCATGGCGACCATCAATCAGGAGATTGATTTTGACACGGCAGCCCTTGTCGCCAGTGAGTTCGGCGTTACCGCGGAGGCATTGCCGCCGGAAACGGACCCGACGGAGATCCCGGAGATCCAGGACGATCCGAAGTCCCTGGCGATCCGTCCGCCGGTGGTGACGGTCATGGGCCACGTCGATCACGGCAAGACGTCGCTGCTGGACGTCATCCGCAAGAGCTCTGTTTCGGCCCACGAGGCCGGCGGCATCACCCAGCGTATCGGCGCGTATCAGGTGAACTGCAAGGGCAAGAAGATCGTCTTCCTCGATACGCCGGGCCATGAGGCGTTCACGGCCATGCGGGCCCGCGGCGCCCAGGTCACGGATATCGCCGTTCTGGTCGTGGCGGCGGACGACGGCGTCATGCCCCAGACGGTGGAAGCCATCCATCATGCCCAGGCGGCGGGCGTTCCCATCATCGTCGCCATCAACAAGATCGACAAGCCCGGTGCCAACCCCGAGCGCGTCAAGAAGGAGCTCATGGAGCATGAGCTGGTGTCCGAGGAATGGGGCGGCGATACCATCATGGTGCCGGTCTCGGCGAAGCAGCAAATCGGTATCGACGACCTGCTGGAGATGATCCTGCTGGTGGCCGAGGTACACGAGTTCAAGGCGAACCCGAATCGCGACGCCCGCGGCGTCATCATCGAAGCCCAGCTCGACAAGGGGCGCGGTCCGGTGGCGACAGTTCTCGTCCAGAACGGTACGTTGCGGGTCGGCGATTCCATCATCGCCGGCACTACCTTCGGCAAGGTCCGGGCTATGGTCAACGACCGCGGCGAGACAGTCCGCAAGGCGCCGCCCTCGATGCCGGTGGAGGTGCTCGGCCTGTCCGGCGTACCCGAAGCCGGCGACCAGCTGGCGGTGCTCGACGAGAAGCTGGCCCGCTCCATCGCGGAAAAGCGCATCGAGAAGCAGCGCACCGAGCTCATCAAGTCGAAGAAGGTCTCGCTGGACGATCTGTTCCAACAGATCCAGGCGGGCCACATCAAGGATCTCAACATCGTCATCAAGGCCGACGTCCAGGGTTCTGTCGAGGCGCTGAACAGCTCGCTGCTGGCCCTCAACAAGAACGATGAGGTCCGGGTCAGCATCGTACACTCCGGCGTCGGCGCGGTCAGCGAGTCCGACGTTACACTGGCTTCGGCGGCCAACGCCATCATCATCGCTTTCAACGTGCGGCCGGACGCCAATGCCCGCCGCGTGGCCGACCTCGAGAAGGTGGATATCCGCACCTACCAGGTCATCTACGACGCCCTGAACGACGTCAAGGCGGCCATGTCCGGCCTGCTGGCGCCGAAGTACAAGGAAGTCATCCAGGGCAAAGTGGAAATCCGCCAGGTCATGAAGTTCTCGAAGGCGCTGGTGGCCGGTTCGTACGTGCTGGAGGGCAAGGTCACGAACAGCTCGAAGATCCGCATCCTGCGGGACAACGTCGTGGTTCACGACGGCGAGATCGACTCCCTGCGGCGTTTCAAGGACGACGTCAAGGAGGTGGCCGCCGGCTACGAGTGCGGCCTGACCATCAAGGATTACCGTGATTTCAAGGAAGGAGATATCCTTGAAGTCTATGCCATGGAGGAGGTCGCCACCTCCATTGCCGAGGTCAACGCCGAGGCGGCGGAGCGGCACGGCGACGAATCGTAAGGAAAGAGGGAAATGGGACAGTTACGAATGGAACGGGTCCAGGAACTGATGAAGCAGGAACTCAGTAAGATCATCCTGCAGGATCTGAAGGATCCCCGCATCGGTTTCGTGACCGTGACGAAGGTGGACGTGTCCAGCGACCTTCGGAACGCCCGGGTCTATGTGAGCCTCATGGGCAACGAGCAGCAGATCAAGGACTGCTGGCGGGGCCTCGTGAGCTCCCTCGGTTACCTGCGGCGGGAAATCGGCCATCGGGTACGGCTCCGCTATACGCCGGAGCTTTCGCTGGCCCTTGACAAGTCGCTGGACTACAGCGTCCATATTCAGGAACTATTGCAGCAGATTAGCCGGGAGGAGGGGATTGAATGAAGATCACGATGGAGGAAGCGGCGAAGAATCTGATGGAAGCCGACCGACTGGCAATCACCGCTCACGTGAACCCGGACGGCGACGCCGTCGGTTCGGCGCTGGGTCTGGCGGTGCTTCTCCGGGCGAAGGGGAAGCAAGCGACGGTCTATATCGACGACAAGATGCCGCAGAATCTGGCCTTCCTGCCGGGCTTCAACGAAATCCAGCGGCCTGACGTAGAAATACCGAAGCCGGACCTCATGGTCGTCCTGGACGCGGACCTGGAGCGCGTCGGGGAGACGCTGAAGCTGGCCCCCGGCGTGCCGGTGCTCAATATCGACCATCACGTCACCAATAAGCAGACCGCCGACTTTTATTACATCGAGAACCGGGCGGCCACGTCGGAGATGATTTACGACATCGCCGTCCACCTGGGGACGGATTTCCCGCTGGATATGGCGCTGCCTCTCTATACGGGGCTGGCGGCGGATACCGGCTTCTTCCGCTTTTCCAACACCCGCCCGTCAACGTTCCGCGCCGCGGCCCGGCTGTTGGAGGCGGGGGTGAAGCCGAACGTCGTCTCCGAGAATATCGAGACGAAGCCTTTGTCCGTTTTCGAGGGACAGGCGGCGGCGCTCCGGACGCTGGAGATGTCTTCCGGCAACCGGGTGGCCGGGCTCTATCTCGACCAGGAACTGACCGCGCGGCTGGAATCCAGTGAAGGCTTCATCGATATGATACGGGTTATCGAAGGGGTCGAGGTGGCGGTGCTGATCCGCTGCCTGGAGCCGGCGCGTTGCCGGGTGAGCCTCCGCTCCAAGGGTCTCGATGTCTCGAAGATCGTCACGCGGTTCGGCGGCGGCGGCCATGTCCGGGCGGCCGGCTGCACGCTGGAGATGACGCTGGCGGAGGCCAGGCGCACGATCCAGACAGCGATCGACGAGCTTCTGCCGCCGCTATGACGGACGGCTTCCTCAACGTCCTGAAGCCGCCGGGCATGACCTCTCACGACGTGGTGAGTTTTGTCCGCCGGACGCTGAAGGTGAAGAAGGCGGGTCACGCCGGCACCCTCGACCCGGGGGCCGCCGGGGTGTTGCCGGTGGCGTTGGGACGCGCCACGCGTCTCATCGAGTACCTGGACGAGGTGGATAAGTCCTACCGGGCGGAGGTGCGATTCGGCCTGGCCACGGACAGCGGCGACGATCTGGGCGAGCCGGTGGCGACGGCGGACAGTTTCACGCTGCCGGACCGGGAGACGCTGCTGGAGGCGGCCCGGAGCCTGACCGGAACCATTCGGCAGGTGCCGCCCGTGTACTCCGCCGTCAAGATCAACGGGCGGCGGGCCTGTGACCTCACGCGACAGAACGTCCGCGTCGAGCTGCCGGCCCGGGAGGTCACGATCCACCGCCTGGCCATCCTGGCGGCGGGGCGGGATTTCCTGCGCATCGACGTGGACTGCTCCAAGGGGACCTATATCCGTTCCCTGTGCCGCGATTTCGGGGAGCGACTTCAAATCCCGGCGGTCATGGCGTTCCTGCTGCGGCGGCGGGTGGGCGCTTTCCGTTTGGAGGACGCCGTCACGCTGGAGGAGATCGCGGCGCGGGGCGAAAGCGCCGTCGAGCCGCCGGAGCGGTACCTGTCCCATCTGCGGCGGTATGACCTCCCCGCGGCCCGGGAGGACGCTTTCTGTCACGGGCTGTCCCACCACGACAGCGGCTTTTCCGGCAGCGGACGTCTGGCGGTCTATGGGCCGGCGGGATTCCTCGGCGTCGGGCGTTTCGACCCGGAGACATCGTCCGTCGTGCCGGAAAAGGTTTACCGGACGGCACAATAAATCCGAGAAATGGATGCGTTACTGAATGGAAGTATGGGAAACGCTGGCGGCAATCCCGCCGGCATATCAGCGGGGCGTCATGGCCCTCGGGACCTTTGACGGCCTCCATCTGGGCCATCAGCAGGTAATCCGGCGGGCGCTGGCCTGGGCGGCACGGGAGTCGCGGCCGGGCCTCGTCGTGACGTTCCGCAATCATCCGCTTTCCGTCCTCGCCCCGGAACGGGCCCCTCGCTGCATCGAGACGGCGGAGGCCCGGCGGGAGGTACTGGAGCGGCTCGGCGTCGATTTCCTGGTTGAACTGGATTTTACCCGGGCGCTGGCCTCCATGACCGCCGGCGACTTTCTGCGGTTTCTGGCGGAGACGGCGGCGCCGCAGGGCCTTGTCGTCGGGGAGAATTACTCCTTCGGCGCCGGCCGGGAAGGGACGCCCGCGTATCTGCGGGAAGCCGCTGCGCACTACGGATTCCGGGTGGAGGTCTGCCCCCTGACCGTCATTGACGGCCAGGTCGTTTCCAGCACCCGGATTCGGGCGCTTCTGGCCCGGGGTGACCTCAAGACGGTCAATGACCTCCTGGGGCGGCCCTTCGCCGTGAGCGGCGAGGTGCAGCATGGCGACGCCCGGGGCCACCTCCTGGGCTTTCCCACCGCGAACCTCTCCCTCGACCGGGACCGGGCCATGCTCCCCGACGGCGCCTACGCAGTTCGGGCGCGGTTCAAAGGCCATGATCGCTTCGGCATCGCCAACATCGGCAGCAACCCCACCTTTGACGGCAAGGAATCCCGGCTGGAGATTCATCTCTTCGACTACGCCGGCGACCTTTACGGCGTCCGGCTCAAGGTGGTCTTCATCGAGCGCCTGCGGGAGGAGCGTCATTTCGGCTCCGCCGACGAGCTCCGGCGGCAGCTCTGCGACGACGAGCGCCGGGCCCGAAGAATCTTCCATCTACAATGAAATCTTAGCGATTCGAGCCCGCAGGGCGAAGAAGAGCTTAGATTTCATGTATGCGCAGGACACTTGCATCACGCAAGCCGAAGGCGCGGCGTTATGCTAGTGAACCACCGCAAAATGAAATCTTAGCGATTCGAGCCCGCGGGGCGTCGCGTGGAAAAAAGGCGAAAACAATCTCCTACGCGGAGTTTACAAGGTGCGTTCCCTGTGCTATAATACCCAAGATATCGTTTCCATCCGCCGCGAAGACAGCGAGGAACTCCGACGCTGCCCTGGCGGCCGGAGGTATGAGATTTATTATTTAGGAGGAAGAAAAGAATGCTTACCCAGGAAGAAAAGACCGCGCTTATCCAGCAGTATGCCGTGCACGAGGGCGACACCGGTTCGCCGGAGGTCCAGATCGCGATCCTGACCTCGCGCATCGCCTACCTCACCGAGCACCTCAAGGAGCACAAGAAGGACCACCACTCCCGTCGCGGCCTTCTGAAGATGGTCGGCCATCGCCGCCGGCTCCTGAGCTATCTCTACAAGACGGATATCGAGCGCTATCGTTCCATCATCGCCAAGCTCGACTTGCGTAAGTAAGAAAGAAAAGCGGGGATTTCCCCGCTTTTTTTCATGGTCTGTCAAAAAGAGGATTTTCTTTAAATTTGTCGAAATAAAGAAGGTTAGTAAGAGAAACGAAAAGAGAAGTAGGAGGAAATCAGATGCACAGCTTTGAAATGGAAGTTGGCGGCCGGCCGCTCATCATCGAGAACGGCAAGATGGCGAAGCAGGCGAACGGCGCGGTCCTGGTGCGCTACGGTGATACCGTGGTGCTGGTGGCGGCCACCGCCTCCACGGAGCCCCGGGAAGGCGTTGACTTTTTCCCGCTGACCGTGGATTATGAGGAAAAAATGTACGCTGTGGGCAAGGTCCCCGGCGGCTTCATCAAGAGAGAGGGGCGGCCCAGCAACCAGGCAATCCTCTGCGCCCGCCTCATTGACCGGCCCATCCGCCCGCTGTTCCCGAAGGGCTTCCGCAACGACGTCAACGTGATTGCCACGGTGCTCTCGGTGGAGCAGGACAACCCCCCCGAGATTGCCGCCATGATCGGCGCGTCCTGCGCCCTCTGTGTATCGGATATCCCCTTCAACGGTCCCATCGCCGGCGTCCGCGTCGGCCGGGTGGACGGAAAGTTCGTCATCAATCCCACGGTGGAACAGCGCGAGCATTCCGACCTCAATCTCACCATCGCCGGCTCCGCGGAGGCGGTCATGATGGTGGAAGCCGGCGCCAGCGAGCTGCCGGAGGACGTCATCCTGGAGTCGATTCTGTTCGGTCACCGGGAAATCAAGCGCATCGTCGAATTCCAGCAGAGCATCATCGAAACCTGCGCCAAGCCGAAGCGTGAAGTCAAGCTCTTCGAGGTCCCGGCGGCCCTGGAGCAGGGCATCCGCGACTTCGCCGCCGCCCGCCTCGACGCCGCGGTCCGCAACCCCGACAAGCTGCAGCGCGACGAGAACATCGCCAACATCAACGCTGAGACGATGGAGCATTTCCTGGCCGAGTATCCCGAGTCCGCCAAGGAAATTGCCGGGGTGCTGCACGACGTGGAGAAAGAGATCGTGCGCCACATGATCACCCATGAGAAAATCCGTCCCGACGGCCGGGCCCTTGACGAGGTGCGGCCGGTGAGCTGCGAGGTCGGGCTGCTGCCCCGGGCCCACGGCTCCGGACTCTTCACCCGCGGCCAGACGCAGATCCTCACCGTCACCACCCTGGGGGCGCTCAGCGATGAGCAGATCATCGACGGCCTCGGCACCGAGAAATCCAAGCGGTACATTCATCAGTACAACTTCCCCGGCTACAGCGTCGGCGAGGCCCGTCCGGCCCGCGGCCCCGGACGCCGCGAGATCGGCCACGGCGCGCTGGCGGAGCGGGCGCTGCTCCCGGTCATCCCGTCGGAAGAGGAGTTCCCCTATATGCTGCGCCTCGTCTCCGAGGTCCTGGAGTCCAACGGCTCCAGCTCCATGGGCAGCGTCTGCGGCAGCACCCTGTCGCTGATGCAGGCCGGCGTTCCCATCAAGCGGCCGGTGGCCGGCGTGGCCATGGGCCTCGTCAAGGACGGCGACCAGTTCACGATTCTCACCGACATCCAGGGCATGGAGGACGCCCTCGGCGATATGGACTTCAAAGTGGCCGGCACGGATCAGGGCATCACCGCCATCCAAATGGACATCAAGGTCGCCGGCATCAGCCGCGCCATTCTGGCTTCAGCGCTGGAGCAGGCGAAGCGGGGCCGCGCCTTCATCATGGGCAAGATGATGGAGTGCATCTCCGAGCCCGCGCCGGACCTCTCGCCGTACGCGCCGCGGGTCACCACCATGCACATCAACGTGGACAAGATCCGCACCGTCATCGGCCCGGGCGGCAAGATGATCAAGAAGATCGTGGACGAGACGAACACCCAGATCGACATCGAGGAAGACGGCACCATCTACATTTCCGCCGTCAACGTGGAGGATTCCAGGAAGGCCGTCGCCATCATCGAGGAACTGACCCGCGACGTCGAAGTCGGCGCTACCTACAAGGGGCGCGTCACCCGCATCATGGCCTTCGGCGCCTTCGTCGAGGTCCTGCCGGGCCGCGAGGGCCTCTGCCATATCTCCCAGCTCGCCAAGCGCCGCGTGGAAAAGGTCGAGGACGTGGTCAAGGTCGGCGACATGCTGGAAGTCAAGGTCACGGAAATCGACCGCCAGGGGCGCGTCAATCTCTCCCACAAGGTACTTCTGTAAAACGGTATAACCATAGCGAAAAGGCTCCCGGCGGAGAAAGCGCGGGGGCCTTCTTTTTTTGCGCCTTTTCCGGGGCGAGAGAGAGTATCAGAAATTCGCTTCCGCCGGCAGGATTTTTTTATCGGACAGCGAAATAAGAAAACGGAAAACAAAACAGAAAGCGTTGAAACTTCCGGTGCTTTTTGTCGGCGAAGCGAGGGGAGGGAGTCCGATGGTCATCCGGGAAGCGTGTTCCGTTGCCTTTTACTGCCAGCGCTGCGGTAGAATCCACGTGCAGGACATTCCCTGCTTTCCGGCGTGGTCGGGCAACGTCCTGCGCTGCGACAGCTGCGGCCATGCGCAGGCGGTTCTGGAGCGACAGCCGGGCGGCGTTATCGCCATCACCATCGGCTGCGTCGGCTGCGGGACGGAAAACCGCGTGGCCTATCCCATGAAAGCCCTCCTGCGCTTGCAGCTGGAGAAGATCTACTGCCGGCGGGAGCATTTCGAGCTGGGCTACCTCGGCCGCCGGCGGCGCATCGAGGAACTTCTGGCCTTCAACCAGGCGGAGTTCGAGGCCCTTCATCCCAACGACGGCATCAACTTCATCGAGAAGCAGCGGGTCCTGCTGGAGGCGCTGAACCGCATCCATGAGATGGCGTCCCGCGGCGCGATTGCCTGTCCCTGCGGCAGCGAGGAGATTTCCGCCGACATCCGGGGGAATTCCATCGTCCTCGAGTGCGGTCGCTGCGGCAGTTCGTACGTGCTGCGGGCGGAAAAGGACGGCGATCTGGCGCGGCTCGGCCGGGGCTTCGACATCGGCCTCATCGCGCCGGGGCGGGCGCGGGGACGCACCTGATTCCGCTTTCGATAAAATAATGAAAAATAATTGAAAAGCGAACAAAAAAGGGATTGTTTATTTCATCAGGAACCGATATAATATAGACAGGAGTAAAATCCGTTCATAAAGGCGTTTCTCCGGCAAAAAGGATTTGCCGGCGCGATTAGGGAAAAGGAGGTTCCTGTCATGAGTGTTTCAACATCTTTGGGGACGAGTCCGTTCCAGGAAATCAACCGTCAGGTCACGCAAACGGGCGAGCAGAAAGCCGCGATGTACGCGCAGCGGGCCGCTTCGTATTACGAGGTCTCGAATTTCGGGAATGAGACAAAGCTGGGCTCCAGCGAGTTCCAGAAGGAAAACGACGCCGCTTACGAGATCGGCACGGCCCAGACTTCCCGCATAGCGGACAAGGCCGCGACCTACGCCGACCCGCGGAAGATGGGCAAAGGGGCGTTCCAGACGGATATGCGCGAGGCCCATGCCATCACCGGGCAGAAAGTCGCCGCGGCGATGCAGGGCGTCAACCGCAACACCTCGCCGGAGCGGCTGGGCACCAGCGATTTCCAGAAAGGCCAGAAGGAGATCAGCCAGATCGGCGGGGAGAAAGCGTCGCAGCTTGTGCAGAAGACGCAGTCCTACTGGAAGACTTCGAATTTCGGCAATGAGACGAAGCTGGGCTCCAGCGAGTTCCAAAAGGTCAACGCCCAGGTCAACAACACCGGCCAGTCAATCGTGGCGGCGGCCATGCAGCAGACGAAGGCGGCCTATTCCTCAGGCGCCGGCGCCGGCGGCAGCGTCGATATGGGAATGTAACGCAGCGACCGAGACGCCCCGGATTTTTCCGGGGCGTTTTTCCATGGCGGAAACGGCGCGGCGGAAAGGAAGAAGCGGGCGCGGCAGTGAATACGGAGAATGTGAATTGCAAGAGGAGGCGCGGCGATGAAATGGGATGAGATCAGCGTCCGGACCTCGCACGAGGCGATGGATCTTGTCGCCGGGGTGCTCAACGGCCTCGGCGCCGCCGGCGTGGTCATCGAGGACCCGGCGCTGGTGAACGAGTATATCCATTCCGGGCTGTGGGACTACACCGACATTCCCGAACAGGCGGATACTTCCGTGGTGACGGTGCAGGCGTATCTGCCGAAGGACGAGGGACTGGCGGAAAAGCTCGCGGAGCTGCGGGCGGAGCTCGACGCCATGGCGTCCCGGGGCGTTTCCCTGACGCCGGGGACCGTCACGGAGCGGGAAATCGCCGACGAGGACTGGGCCGAGAACTGGAAGCAATATTTCCATACCGTGAAGGCGGGGACGCGGCTGGTGATTCAGCCCACCTGGGAGGACTACGCGCCGGCGGCGGACGAGGTGGTGCTGCGCCTCGACCCCGGGGCGGCCTTCGGTACCGGCACCCATCCGACGACGGCCATGTGCCTGTCGCTGCTGGAGGGACTGGTGCGGCCGGGCATGACGGTGTTCGACGTCGGCACCGGCTCCGGCATCCTGGCCATCGCCGCCAAAAAGCTCGGCGCCGGCGCCGTCACGGCGGTGGACTACGACGGAACGGCGCTGAAGGTGGCGGAGGAGAACATCGCCCAGAATGGCCTGACCGGGGCCATCGTCGTCGGCCAGAGCGACCTCTGGCAAAACGTCCCGGGCCGGGCGGACCTCGTCACCGCCAACATCATCGCCGACATCATCCTGCGGCTTTTCGACGGGCTGGACGCGCATCTGGCCCCGGGCGGATGCCTGTTGGCCAGCGGCATCATCGCCGACCGGGCGGCGGAGGTCGTCGCGGGCGCGTCACGGCACGGATTCAAAGTCATCGAGCGGCGCGATGAAAAGGAATGGGTGGCCCTGGTTCTCGGCCGGGAGGGGGAGGCGTGAGGCGCCTTTTCCTGCCGGGGCGGCTGCGGGAGACGGTGACGCTGACCGGCACCGACGCTCATCATCTGGGCTACACCCTGCGGGCCCGGGCCGGCGACCGGGTCGTGGTGGTGGACGCGGCGCGCCAGGTGGCGGCGATGGAGGTCACGGCCTTTACCGCCGACAGCGTGACTTTGCGGCTCGTCGAGCGCCTCGACGCCGATACCGAGTCCCCGGTGGCGCTGACGCTGGCCATGTGCCTGCCGAAAGGCGACAAGATGGACTTCGTCGTACAGAAAGCAGTGGAGCTGGGGGCGGCGGTGATACAACCCCTCGCGGCGGTCAACTGCGTCGTGCGTTACGACGCCAAGAAAGCGGCGGTCCGCCGGGAGAAATGGCAGCGCGTGGCGGAGGAAGCCGCCAAGCAGTGCGGCCGCACGATGCTGCCCACCGTCGCCCCGGTGCGGCCGCTGGTGTCGTGGCTGGAGGAAATCGCCGCTGCCGGGTCGGCGGGGCGTGTCTTCATGGCCTACGAGCAGGAAACGGAACGGCCGCTGAAGGAATGGCTGCGTCGGGCGGAACCCGGCGGCGTCACCGCCCTCATCGGCCCTGAGGGCGGATTCGCGCCGGCGGAGGCTGAGCAGGCCCGGTCCCTGGGCGTTGCCACGGTTTCCCTGGGCCCCCGCGTCCTGCGGGCGGAGACGGCGGCTGTGGCGGCCCTGGCCATCGCCCAGTACGAGCTGGGGGACCTCGGCGGCAGCGCGGAAGGAGGGACGGAGACACGATGAAACGAGCGGCTTTCCTGACGCTGGGCTGCAAGGTGAACCAGTTCGAGACCGATACGATGGCCGGCCTGTTCCGGCAGGCCGGTTATACCGTCGTTCCCTTCGACGAACCGGCGGAGGTTTACGTCGTCAATACCTGCTCCGTCACCGCCCTGGGCGAGAAGAAATCGCGCCAGGTCATTCGCCGGGCGGCCCGTCAGAATCCCGGCGCCCTCGTCGCCGTCACCGGCTGCTACGCCCAGCTGGCGCCGGACAAGATCGCGGCCCTGCCCGGCGTTCGCCTGGTGGTGGGCACCCGGGACCGGGGCCGCATCGTCGATCTGGTGGAGCAGGCCCGGGCGGCGGACGGCGTCCTGCGCGACGTCGGCGACATCATGGCCGCCGACACCTTCGAGGACATCCCGCTCTACGGCGTCCCGGCCCGCACCCGGGCCTTCCTGAAAATCCAGGAGGGCTGCCGGAACTTCTGCTCTTACTGCGTCATCCCTTACACCCGCGGGCCGCTGCGCTCCCGCCCCCTGGAAAGCGTCCGGCGCGAGGCGGAAAAACTGGTGGCGGCGGGCTTCCGGGAAATCGTGCTGACGGGCATCCACCTCGGCGCTTACGGACGCGACCTCGGCGGCGTGACGCTGGCCGACGCCGCGGCGGCGGTGCTGGCAATCCCGGCGCTGAAGCGGCTGCGGCTGGGCTCGCTGGAATCGGTGGAACTCTCCCCGGCGCTGTTCGACCTCATGCGGCGGGACGACCGCTTCACCCGCCATCTGCATCTGCCGCTGCAATCCGGCTCCGACGCCATCCTGAAAAGCATGAACCGCCCTTACGGTACGGCGGCCTTCGCCCGATTGCTGGAAAACGTCCGCCGCGAACTGCCCGGCGTTGCCGTTTCCACCGACGTCATCGTCGGCTTTCCCGGCGAGACCGACGACCTCTTCGAGGAAAGCCTGGCCTTCGCCCGCTCCCAGGGCTTCGCGCGGATGCACGTCTTCCCCTACTCCCGGCGCCCCGGCACCCCCGCCGCCACCATGCCCGGTCAGATCCCGGCCCCGGTGAAGAAGGAGCGCGTCGCCCGGTTGCAGCGGGCCGCTGACGAAATGGCGGCGGATTTCTGCCGGGCCCACCTCGGCGAGACCGCCGGCGTACTGCTGGAAACCGACGCCGACGGCGTCCGGGACGGCCTCACCGGCACTTACATCCGCGTTTATACCGACGTTGCCGCGCCCCTGGGCGAAATCACCCCGCTGCGTCTCACCCGGCTCCATCGCGACGGCGTTTGGGGCGAAAAAGCGCCCGTTTGAAGAAATCCGGCAGGAATTTTTCCGCCGGCCGCGAATAAATACTGTGAACAACGAAAGGAGATATCAGCATGGCCGATTGTGTATTCTGCAAGATCGCCGAGAGGGAGATTCCCTCCGCCGTCGTGTATGAGGACGAGGACGTCATCGCCTTCCGGGACCTGGAGCCCCAGGCGCCGGTCCACGTGCTCGTCATCCCGAAAAAGCACCTCGAAAGCGTCCTCGACTTCGGTAAGGAGAACAAGGTGCTGGCCGCCCATATCCTGGCCGACGTCATCCCGGAGGTGGCGAAAGCGCAGGGCCTTTCCGCGAAGGGCTTTCGCGTCGTCACCAACGTCGGCGAGGAAGGCGGCCAGACCGTGAAGCACCTGCACTTCCATATCCTGGGCGGTCGCTCCATGCAGTGGCCTCCGGGCTGACGGCGCCCGGGAACCGGTGCCGGGTACGCCGGAACTTCCGCCAGAAAATAAATGGGACTAAAATTTCACACCCGGTCCGGCAGGAATTTGGCGATTGGCGGCGAATATAGTATGTTAAAGATTGCATGACGCCGCTTTATCGTGTATAATGGTACGGTATGGTTATGAATGCACTCCCAACAAGTTCGGAGGGGGGGAATGATACATGGCAAACGAAGTGAAAGTGGGCAAGAACGAAAGCATTGACAGCGCCCTGCGCCGGTTCAAGCGCACATGCCAGAAGGCGGGCACCCTCGCTGAGGTCCGCAAACGTGAGCACTATGAGAAGCCGAGCGTCCGTCGCAAGAAGAAGTCGGAAGCGGCGCGCAAGCGCAAGTTCCGGGCATGAGACGGGAGGAAGAAACGTGTCGCTGAAGGAAAAACTGACGGCTGACATGAAAGAGGCCATGAAGGCCCGCGAGGCCGGCAAGGAGCGCCTGAGCGTCATCCGCATGGTGCGCGGGGCCATCCGCCAGCAGGAGATCGACGGCAAGAAGGAACTCACCGACGACGACGTCCTCGCCGTCATCGGCAAGGAAGTCAAGCAGCGCCGGGATTCCATCGAGGAATTCCAGAAAGGCGGCCGCGACGACCTGGTGAAGCAAAACGAAGCCGAGATCGCCATCCTGATGGAGTACTTGCCGCAGCAGCTCACCGAAGACGAAGTCCGGACGCTGGTGAAAGAGGCCATTGCGGCCACCGGAGCCGCGACGCCGAAAGACATGGGCAAGGTCATGAAAGAGCTCATGCCGAAGGTCAAGGGCCGCGCCGACGGAAAGCTGGTCAATACGATTGTCCGGGAACTTCTGGGGCAGTAAAACGCATACGGGAAATGAAAAAGAGGCTGTCGCGCGTAAACGGTGCGACAGCCTCTTTTGGCTTTCCGGAAAATCCGGCGGGGGAAAAGCGGCGGCTTTTTTGCTGGCGCGCCGCCGCCGGTTATGGTATGATGGAAAAAACGCGGCGGCCCGCGGCGGGAATCCTTCCCGGAGGGCGGTCGCGCGGCAGAGGAGGCACGGAAATGAACGGGAAGACGTGGAAACGGCTGCTGGCAATCGTGGCCGGATTGCTGGCCCTTGGCTTCGGCAGCCTGGCGGGCTGCGGGAAGAGCAGCCATCTGGAAGGTCACTGGGTGGACGTCAACGGGGAAACGACGCTCGACTTCCGGGGGAACGAGCTGACCGTAACCTTCGGGAAATGGACGGAGACGTATCGTTTCCGGGTGGAGACAGGGGAGGGCGTAACGTATCTGGAAAACGCCGGCGACAAGACGGATCGGAGCTTCGGCGCGATGTCGGCGCTCCAGGTCGGGGACGACGGGGCCCTCACGGCGCATGAGATGATCCTGGACGACGAGGGGCACTATTATCGCTTCGTCCGCCCGGAAGCGCTGGAGAAAGAGCTGGCCATCCAGGATCTGTCGAAGGACGCGCCCAAAACCATCGACTCCCGGGACGTCGAGCAATTCTCCCTGTCCTTCCGGAACTACGGCGGCTCCTACGGGCTCAGCCGGCGCTGGCCGGCCGGCAGCTACAGCTGGGAAATCAAGCGGAAAGACGGCGGCTGGCAGATGGAATTCCGCGTCATGGGCCCCTCCTACATCGCCATGGACTATACCGGAACCGTCAGCGCCGCGTACGTTGCCGGGCTGGCCCAACGGATCGAAGAACTTGGCATTCCCCGGTACAACGGCTATTACAAGAAAAACAACGTCCATCGCCCCGGCTACTCGCTGACGGTGAAATACGCCTCGAAAGAGCGCCTGCGCGTCGCCGCCGAGGGCAGCGCGGCCGAAAGCTGCGTCTTTGACATCCCGGCGCTGCTGGACTACGCCGACCAGCAGCCGCTTCCACCTCCGTTCTGATACGGCCCGCGGCGGGAGAAAACCGGCGGCCCGCTGCCTGATGGGGCAGATTCGGGCCAGCCGGTTTTTCCATGCGTTGCGCTTTTCGCCATCGTGGCGGGGCTGCCGCACGTAAACCAAAACGTGCGGCAGCCCCTTTTTCCATGGCGCCCTGCAGGGAGGCCCGGCCGGGCCCTCCGCTCGGAGGAAGGCAACAGCCCGGTGAACTGATGCGGCCCGGCGGACAGGGAGAAGGCCGGCAGGGGACAGCGTGGAAATGACAGCAGATTCATTTTGCGATTGGGCCCAAAATGTTTCACTTGAAACAATGCGCCAAAACGAAGCGTGTGGCGAGAATGAAGGTTACTGCAAAGCGAAGTTGCCCTCGCCGCCCTCCAGCCGAGGAGGCAGGCAGAGCAAACGCCGGGGTTTATGCGGAAGTTATACGAGAACGGGTTTCGCCGGTGTTCCTTTGGCGCAACGTGGCGGCGTGAAGCGAAGAAAAAGGCGCCCGGCGGGGGTGACTTGTTTGATTGTCTTTGACGATAAAAAAAGTCAAAAAGACAAACTAACCAATGGGTACGAATGGCAAAGAGCTTGATATTTCGGGCTTTATCGTGTTTTTGCCCGGCTGTTTTTGATTTTTTCTACTGAACAAAACGCTTTTCATAGTGTCTATTATTTGAGGAACGAAATCCATCCGCGCCCCGTTCCCTCCGCCCTTCGGTGAGAGGTGCCAGACCTTTTTTTGCGAATACCCCGCCGGATTATTCATCTGGCGGGGCTTGGCTTTTGCGAGGGGGCGGAAATGCCGGCGGCAGCTGAATTTCTCCGGCTTCGGGGCCGCGGATGGGGACGGGACGGCGCTCATGTATACATTATTATTGCGGTTCCTGAATTGACAACGGCTTTTCCAGATTTTATACTGTAGCACATAAGCAATGGCGCTTCCGGCCGCGAGCGGTCCGGCGCCCATTGTTTTTTTCTGGGGCGCGCCTGGCGCCTGATTTTTTGGGGAGGGGTTTTCAATGGACATTTCCAAGCTCTTGAACGACGTGAACAATTTCGTCTGGGGGCCGATCATGCTGACGTTGCTCGTCGGCACGGGCGTCTTCCTGACGATCCGGCTGAAGTTCCTGCCGTGGCGGAATCTGTTTTACGCCATCAGCATGATCACGCAGCGCAAGGAGAAGCATGAGGGCGATATTTCGCCTTTCCAGTCGCTGATGACGGCGCTCTCCGCCACCGTCGGTACCGGCAATATCGTCGGCGTGGCGACGGCGATGGTCCTCGGCGGCCCGGGGGCGCTGGTCTGGATGTGGGTCAGCGCGGCCTTCGGCCTTTCGACGAAGTACGGCGAGTCGGTGCTGGCGGTCAAGTATCGCGAGGTCAACAGCGTCGGCGAGATGGCGGGCGGCCCGATGTACGCCATGAAGCATGGCATCGGCGGCGCTTTCGGCGGCCTCATGGCCACGCTTTTCGCGCTGTTCGCGGTCTTTTCGTCCTTTGGCATCGGCAATATGACGCAGGCGAATTCCATCGCCGCGGCGATCCATACGAGTTTCGGCGTCTCCACGACGGTCACGGGCGCGGTCATCACGCTGTTCTCGCTGCTGATCCTGGTGCGCGGCATTCATAGTATCGGCAAGGTGTCGAGCATCGTCGTTCCCTTCATGGCGGTCTTTTACTTCATCGCGGCGGTGATTGCCATCGGGCTGAATTTCTCCGCTGTCCCGGCGGGCGTGGCGGAAATCTTCCGCATGGCCTTCTCCACCGACGCGGTGGCCGGCGGCGTGGGCGGTACCATCGTGGCTTCGATGCTGACGTCGATGCGCTGGGGCGTGGCCCGCGGCGTTTTCTCCAATGAGGCGGGCATGGGCTCGGCCCCGATCGCGGCGGCGGCGGCGCGCACCGACCATCCTTCGCGGCAGGGCTACGTCAATATGACGGGTACTTTCTTCGATACCATGATCATCTGCATGCTGACGGGTCTCGTCATCGCGTCTTCGGGCGCTCTGGGACAGATCGACCCGGCGACGGGCAAGGTCGTTTCCGGCGCGAACCTCACGATTCTGGCCTTTAAGTCGGCTTTCGGCGAAGCGGCGCCGATCATCGTTTCGATTTCCCTGGCGCTCTTCGCGTTCTCGACGATCCTGGGCTGGGAGTATTACGGCGAGAAGTCGCTGGAATACCTCGTGAGCAGCCGGGCCGTCATCATGGCCTATCGTGTTGTTTTCTCGCTGATCACTTTCGTCGGGGCGACGACGACGCTGGAAATCGTCTGGAATTTCTCCGATACGATGAACGGCCTCATGTCGATCCCGAATCTCATCTGCCTCATCTGGCTCAGCAAGGACATTGCCAACGAGTGCTTCACCTATGAGGAAGAGGTCGTGGAGCGCGAGAAGCAGGGCGAGGAAGTGGAGTATGAGGGCTTCAGCACGCGGGCTGGCTGATTTCGCTGACGCCGATCAGAGTAATGGAGGGGAGAATATGCATATCGAGGACATCATCCTGCGCCATTCCCAGCGGGGCATGACGCAGCTCCGGCCGCACATGGCGGCGGATTACTGCCGGCAGGCGGCGGAGGAAATCTTTTCCTGGGAGCGGGGCGTCGTTTTCATGACGACGGGCTTCTACGTGGCGGGCTATCCGGAGACGGACGGCCCGACGGGAACCGCCGTGCTGGCCAGCGTGCTGCGGGAGATGGGCTTCCGGCCGGTGATCGTCACCGAGCCGGAGAACGAGGCCCTGTTCACAATCCGCGGCTTTGAGACGCTGGGGGCGCCGGTGGGTTCGGAGGAGGGATTCTTCCGGCAGCAGATGGAAGCCTATCGCCCGGTGGGCCTGATTTCCATTGAGCGGTGCGGGCTGAACGCCCAGGGTGATTACGCGAATATGCGGGGGCTTTCGATCCGGGAGCACAACGCGCCGACGGATATCCTGTTCGCCATCGCCGCCGAGTACGGCGTGACGACGGTCGGTGTCGGGGATGGCGGCAACGAGATCGGCATGGGCAATCTGGCGGAGGTGATCGAGAAGGAGCTTTCCCTCGTTCCCTGCGTGGTGAAGGTGGATTACCTCGTCATCGCCAGCGTGTCGAACTGGGGCGCTTACGGGCTTGCCGCCTATCTGTCAATTCTCGCCGGCAGGCACCTGATGCCCTCTTACGACTGGGCGTCGGCCTATCTCGAGGAGACGGTGAGCATCGGCAGCGTGGACGGGATTACCCATGAGCGCGTCGCGCACGTGGACGGTTTCGACGGGACCGTGGGGAAGGAGATCCTGGACGCGCTCAGCGAAGAAATCGAGGCGGGCCTGGAAGAGGCCGCGGAAAATACGAGGAGGAAAGCATCTTGAAGAATCTTGGTTATTATAATGGTAAATACGACGAACTGGAGAAGATGTCGATTCCCATGAACGACCGTTCCCACTGGTTTGGCGACGGCGTCTATGACGCGGGTCCGGCCCGGAATTACCACATCTTCGCCCTTGACGAGCACGTGGACCGCTTCTTCAACAGCGCGGCGCTGCTGGATATCACCATGCCCATCGGGAAGCAGGAGCTCAAGAATCTCCTCAACGATCTGGTGAAGAAGGTGGATACGGGCAATCTGTTCGTGTATTACCAGGTGACGCGCGGGACGGGCATCCGCAACCACGCGTTCCCGGAGGGACCGGCCAATCTCTGGGTCATGCTGATTCCGGCGGAGATCGCCGACGGCTCGACGCCGATCCAGGTCATCACGGCGCCGGACACCCGGTTCTTCCACTGCAATATCAAGACGCTGAACCTGATCCCGTCCGTCATGGCGGCGGAGAAGGCGAAGAAGCACGGCTGCAAGGAGACGATCCTCTACCGTCCGGGCGGCCGCGTGACGGAGTGCGCCCACAGCAACTGCCACATCATTCAGGACGGCAAGCTCTTCACGGCGCCGACGGACGAGCTGATCCTGCCCGGCATCGCGCGGGCGCATCTGATCCGTCAGGCGAAGCGGCTCGGCATCGCCGTCAGCGAGACGCCGTACACGCTGGATGAACTGCGGGCGGCCGAGGAAATCCTGGTCACGAGCTCGAGCAATCTCTGCCTGCGGGTGAACCAGCTCGACGGCGCGCCGGTAGGCGGCAGGCAGCCGGAGCTCTACGAGAAGCTCCGCCGCGCCGTGCTGGATGAGTTCCTCGAGGCTACGAAGTAAGCGTGGGAACGCTGAAGATTCTTCCCGCGGGCGACCGGGCGCTGGTAGCGGAGTTTGGCAACGTCATCGACGAGGCGGTGAACCGTCGGGTCAACGCGTTGCGGCAGGCGCTATCGGCGGAGGCAGTCCCGGGCGTCCGGGAGATGATCCCGACGTATCGTTCGCTCCTCATCGAGTACAATCCCGCCGTCATCTCTTTCGCCGCGCTGCGCGCCCGCGTCGAGGCCTGCGACCTCGCCGGGGCGGAGGGCGGCGAAGGGGCGCGGCGCGTTCTCGAGATCCCCTGCTGCTATGGCGGCGCCTACGGCGAGGATATGGGGGACATGGAGCGGATCACGGGCCTTTCCGAGCGGGAGATTGTTTCGATTCACGCGGGACGGGAGTACCGCGTCTATATGCTGGGTTTTTTACCGGGATTTGCCTACCTGGGCGGGATGGACGAGCGGATTGCCGCGCCTCGTCTGCCCTCGCCGCGGGTGACGATTCCGGCCGGCTCCGTCGGTATCGGCGGCAGCCAGACGGGCGTTTATCCGATGGCCTCGCCGGGTGGCTGGCGGCTCATCGGCCGGACGCCCGTCGCGTTTTACGATCCGGAACGCGAGAAGCCCGTCCTCTGCGAGGCCGGGGACTATATCCGCTTCGTGCCGGTCTCGGCGCAGGAGTATGAGCGGCTGGCAAAGGAGGGCGGCGCGTCATGGGCATCCTCGTAAAAAAGCCCGGTCCCTGGACGACGGTGCAGGCCGCGGGGCGCTTCGGCTATCAGGCCAGCGGCATACGCCCGGCCGGCGTCATGGATGCGGACGCGTTCGCGGCGGCGAACCGGCTCGTCGGCAACGCCGGCGGCGAGGCGGTGCTGGAAATGACCTTTGTGGGCGCGACACTGTGCTTCGAGGAAGCGGCGTGGTTCGCGCTGACGGGGGACGATATGCGGGCGTCACTGGACGGGACGCCGTTGCCCCGCTACGGGGCGGTCAGCGCCGCGGCGGGGAAGACGCTCGCCTTCGGCATGGAGGCGACGGGTTGCCGCGGGTATCTCGCCGTCCGCGGCGGTATCGGCGTGCCGCTTGTCAT
>JAEEGL011518758.1_pt1 | contig 30246 bp, 25 predicted proteins | sample 9134231 | NCBI WGS metagenome assembly JAEEGL01 (sample SAMN16246548, study PRJNA631951) | gut metagenome | biome: gut microbiome; feature: rumen; material: fiber-attached | host: Bos | place: Iran: Karaj | collected 2018-10 | reverse complement strand
TTGGCAACGAGCTCCGGTGTGGGAACGACGGAAACATGCTTGGAAACTGTAGCTGCGCAGGCATCTGCGACAGAAGCATACTCACCGCAAGCAACAGCCGCGAGAAGAGCTCCGCCCATTGCGGGACCTTCGTCATTCTCTGTCTGGGTAAGTTCGATACCCAATACGTTGGATACGATCGTGCACCAGAGCTTTGACTTGGCGCCGCCGCCGCAGATAGAAGAACTCTTTATATCAAGTCCCATCTTCTTTGCGCACTCGAAAGAATCCCTTAACGCGAACGCAACGCCTTCCATAACGGCGAGTGTCATATCCTTGCGTGTTGTATCCATTGACATACCTACGAACATAGCGCGGCAGTCAGGATTATTGAGAGGTGATCTCTCGCCCATGAGGTAAGGCAGGAAGAATACCTTGTTGGTGCCGAGGGCCTCAAGACCTTCCTGTTCCTTTGCATAATCACTTGTTCCGATGATCTCTTCCATCCACCACTTGTTGCAGGAAGCAGCACTCAACATGCAGCCCATGAGATGGAATCCGCCGTCAGCGTGATCGAATGCGTGGAGTGAATTTGCCTCGTCATTCTTGAATGTCTCTGAAGCGATAAAGATCGTGCCGGATGTGCCGAGTGAGATATTGCATCCGCCGTTGCCGATGATGCCCATACCTACTGCTGCCGCAGCGTTGTCACCTGCGCCGGCTGCGATTACGCAGTCCTTGCTGATGCCGGTCTCTTCCGCGATCTCGGGAAGGATCTTGCCGATAGCTTCATAGCTCTCAAAGACCTGGGGAAGCCACTCGGGCTTCATGTCGAGGATCTTGAGCATCTCATCTGACCACTTTCTGTTCTCGCAGTCGAAATAGAGCGTGCCGGAAGCGTCAGAAACGTCTGTGGCGAAAACGCCGGAGAGTCTGTATGCAAGATAATCCTTGGGAAGAAGGATCTTTGCGATCTTAGCGAAATTCTCAGGCTCGTTCTTATGTACCCACATTACCTTCGGAGCGGTAAAGCCTGCGAAAGCAATATTGCCTGTATACTTGGACAGGTTGGCCTTACCTATCTCGTTGTTGAGATAATCAGTCTCTACCTGTGATCTTCCGTCATTCCAAAGTATTGCAGGTCTGATAACCTTGCCCTCGCTGTCCAGAAGCGTAAGTCCGTGCATCTGTCCGCCGAAGCTGATTCCTGCAACCTCATTGCCGTCGATTCCCTCGATCAGCTTCTTAAGGCCCTTCATGCTGCCTTCAAACCAATCCTCAGGGTTCTGCTCAGACCAGCCTGTCTGAGGGAAGTTTACGGGGTAACTCTCAGAAACTGTTCTGATAATCTCTCCACCGCTCTTCATCAGGAGCAACTTGACTGCTGATGTACCGAGATCAATACCAATAAAATACATATGAACCTCCCGATTCGCAAAATAGTTCAAATAACATACTAAAGGATTGGGGTTAAAATTGCAGATACCAAAATGCAAGTATTCTTTTATTATATTTTTACGGTTTCAACAAATTTGACCATTCTTGCGATTTGCTGATTAATCCGTTTTTGCTAACTTACATTTTCGAAACTTCCACAATATTATGCGTTGGAACGCATTTTCGAAGCGTAGCAAGAGGCCTTTTTATACAAAATTTGCTATACAAATCTTGCTGCTTTATAAAAGAGTGAAAAATGTGGCAAAAGGCACCAATTTAACGAAAAAATCCACGCATCGCATCAGCTTTGCGTGGATTCTTTTATAGAGAGGGTAATTGAGGGGTGTCTTACTCTGTAATGAGCGAATATGCCGATATCTTTTTGATCCTGCGTGAAAGGGCATATACCATGACGTAGGATACCGCGACACCGAAAACGATGACTGCTATCATCATCCAGGGATCGTCTGCCATATTGCTTTTCGAGACTCCGTAAGCACTCAGAAGAACGGTCAGAAAATTATTGGCGTTCATTATGCCTGCAATGGCGCCGATACTTATTCCCAGTGCAATTGACGGCATCATCGAAAGAGAAAGTTCCGTACGCAGCTGCTCGCTTGTAAAACCCAGTGCCTTCTTGATACCGAGCTCCCTTTGGTTCTTGATGATGATGGTCTTGATGAGAAGCATCATCGTAAGCCATATAATTGCCAAAGAGACTACGACCAGGATTATGCAGATAACTCTTGCGAGCATAACCGTCGGATCAGATCCGTCTTCCAAAGCCGTACAGTAATCCACATACGAACCGAGTCTGTCTCCAAAGGTGTCTTCAACGCTTTCAACGACCTTCTTTGTTTTCGCCGGATCGGAATTCTCTACCATGATATATATATCACGCTTGTAGCATTCATATCCCAAATGGGATGATGCGTCCTCGTTCATCATGACAAACAAGCCGTAGTTCTCTGAACCCTGGGCAAATCCCGTGACTGTATATTCGAAGTTCTGATTACTGTTCTCGATAATTATCTTGTCACCTATGGCGATTCCTTTTGACTCAGACAGTTTCTTTCCTATAACGACTTCGTCATCATATGCCGGAAGATTACCTTCAAGCATGTTGACTTCGGGAACAGTATTCCAGTCTTCAGCAACATCCACGTTGATGTTGATACCCTCATAGGAAGCGGAAAAATAATCCCTCCACCAGGCTTCTTCAACATAGGGAAGATCTGCTATTTCATACAGCGGGTCGTCATCATAAACATACACATTAACATCAGCACCGTTGTCAGTCAGAAGCCTTAACAGATTCATGGGCTTGAGTCCGATGTTATACCCGACAAACACCGCCATGGCTAGGCTTATACCGATAGTGCACATTACAACCGTAACTAGAACATTCTGCTTTTTGGATGCGAATGAACTCTTCAGTGCCATAAGCCAGACCAATGGTCCGGAAGAAGATTCCAAAGGAACGATGTTTCTTCTTAAGGTCTGGCTCTTAAGCCCGAACCTTAATGCCTGGACAGGATCCAATGCCTTAACGGATTTGGTCGACTTCGATGCTACAAGATATGAAGATCCGATGATGACCAGTCCTGTAATGACAAATGAAACAGGATCAAACGGGTGTTCCCAGGCCATATAAGCAATAGATCTCAGAACGATCTCCAAAGGAGATATGATCAGATAGATCAGTCCCGTGCTAATAAGGAATCCTGCTCCTGCGGTAATAACGAATTCCATTATATGTGCAGTTCTTATCTGGCGGGTCGTATAGCCCAAAGCTTTCAGCGCACCGATGTTGACTATGTTCTGTTCTATGCTGTTCGTTATCCTGAAATATATTACGATCAGGACCACCATAGTGATAATAACGGCAAAGGTGCAGAGAAATACAGAAATGATATTGATCATCTGGGTATACATGAGTTTGAATTCATTTATGGAGATGGCTGCGGAAGCTATTTCCCTGACAGCAAACTCATTGGTTATCTTGTTATATTCGTCAGTAACATCTGTACCTTCAATGAGTCTTATTACGATCTGATCAATGGGGTAAACACTCTCACTGTTAAGTTCGGCTAAAGTAGTGGGATCTACAAAGAAAATGTTATAAAGCGAAATGCTTTCATAGAAACCTGCAACCACAAAAGTTCTTTCCCTGTTATTGATCTTAAGTTTGATCTCATCGCCAGTTTTATAGACACCCTTGAAGAGTTCCTGATTGTAGAGTCTGGACATATAAAGAGGCTCATCAACCGGTTTATCGTAAACATCGGTGAACTGGGGTGTATCGATCTCTCCCCATTCCCCGTAAGCCGCGTACTGATATGCTCCCGAGACATTATCAAGAGCATTCTTTGAGTCCTCATCCGCCTCATCATTTATGATTTCAGTCCGCAAAGAAACCGTAGGGACAAGTTCATAGTATTCCACTTCCGGCAAAGAGGAAATGTAATCCAGAATAGCCTGTCTTTCTTCCGGGTCAAATGTAGCAGTCATGACCATAAGGTCAGGAGAATTCAGTTCCTCGCATTTTGTTGCAAACTGGGCGTTGTATCCGAGCACCAGCATAAGACCCAACTGCATAAGGAATGATGACAGTATAACGATCAGAAGGAAGCTGACCATGTGGGACATATCCTTGCGGAAGTTGGCTTTAATCAGTTTTCCTAACATTTCTTACCATCCCATTTCCGTGAGGAAAGCACGAAGCTTATCGTGGCGTGCGCGGTCTCCCGTAACATAGGGACCAAGATCGCACTCTCCGCTGATCGTACCGTCCTTTAAGTAGATAATCCTGTTTCCTCTTCTTGCGGATTTCATATCATGTGTAACCATAAGGATCGACTGTCCCTTTTTGTTCACATCAGTCAATACGTTCAATACCTGATCTGATGAGGAGCTGTTAAGAGCTCCGGTGGGCTCATCGGCGAAAACCATATCCGGCGCATTGATTACCGCACGGACTATTCCGACTCTCTGTGCTTCACCGCCGGATAACTGGTTCGGAAACTTCCTCCATAATTTGGGCTCGATGCCGACCTGGCTCAAGAGTTCTCTTGCTCTTGCGTTCAGCTGTTTCTTATTCTGGCCCGTCAGGAGACCTGCTGCCAGGACATTATCCATTACGCTCATGGAGTCCATGAGATATACCTGCTGGAAAACGAACCCGCAGTGTTTTCTTCTGAAGATGGCAAGCTGGTCACTGTTAAATTTTGTTATGTTTCTGTCAGAGAAATAAACTGAACCCTGGCTTGCCTTATCCATTCCGGAAAGAGCGTAAAGAAGCGTTGATTTACCTGCACCTGACGATCCCATGATGACCGTAAAGTCGCCCTCATAGATCTCAGTATCCAGATCCTTTATGACATGCTGCATTACACCGCCAGAAGAGAAGCTCTTGCAGAGCTTTTCAGTTCTGATAATGCTTTTCTTAGGCATACTTCTTTTCCCTCACCTTGCGGATAATATTAACGACAATGATGATGACTACTACAGCGATAACGACCACTGCGCCAATAGCGAAAAGATTTGATGGTGCTGCCTGCTCTGCAGCAGCTACTTCAACGGGAGCAGGTTCTACAACAGAGAGCTGCATCGTCTTTTCGAGAGTGTATACCTTACCGTCTGTATCCTCGTAAGTAACAGTAATCTTTATGTCACCGGAACCTGCGTTAACGCCCTTAAGAGAAAGATCTACAGTTGTGTTTGCACCCTTGTCGAGATTGCCTACAACAGTATCGACTCCGTTGATCATGTCACCGTCAACGGAGACTGATACGTTGTAAATATTCCCTTTTCCCATATTATTCAATTTCATCGAGAAGCTTGTCTTGTTATTAAGCACGATCTCACTCTTTGTAAGCTTCATATCAGATGCTGAAAGGACAGGTTTCTGGAAGATTGGAATAACGATTTGAGAAGAATCCTGATAATACATTTTGTTGCTGTCTTCATACTCGAAATTAACAGTGATCGTATAAGGCTTTTCCTCAAGATCTCCTCTGGTCGCCATCTTTACGACAACATCAAATTCTTCTTCATCTTCAACGGAATCAACATAATATACATTCGTTCCGGATACCGGATAGATCTCATTATCATTTGTAGTGAATGCTATCTTGATGTTGTAAAGGTGAGTATCGTCAGACTCATTCATAAAATGAACCGTCAGATCAAATTCGTCGCCGGCGTTGACTCTGTCTTTATTCACTTCACTGCCGGTGACCATAAGTCTTGGTGTGTAGTAAGAGGCTGCGCTGACATCGTTGTTAAATAATGTTAGTCCGGATAATGCCGCAACAGACATTACTGCGCATGCCGCCGCGGAAGTTACTTTTGCCAGGATAGTTTTCATACTGATCTATCTCCATTTCCATAATTTTTTGAACACAGTGATTGTACAAAACATTATCTTAATTAACTTTGAGCAAACCTTAAGAGAACCTTAACTTTTGTCAGGTCAAAAGCAAACGGGGCATCTCATTATGAGATACCCCGCTTCATTAAATTTATAAATTTAGGATCCGTTTATCAGAACACTGTATCAAATAATATTACTTGATATCAGCATGATAATCCTGAAGTGCTCTGACCTCGAATTCCCTCTCCTTGGCAGCCTTGATTCCCTCTGCGCATGCCTTTGCCGCAGCCATTGTCGTGATATACGGAACGTGCTGACGGATAGCATCCTTACGGATGTAGGAATCGTCATGCGCTGAAGTCTTTCCGGCAGGTGTGTTGATAACGAGATCAACATCACGGTTAAGGATCATGTCACCGATGTTGGGTCTGCCCTCATAGAGCTTCTTAACCTTCTCAGCCTTAATGCCTGCCTTGTCGATCATGTCAAATGTTCCGCCGGTCGCATAGATCTTAAATCCGAGATCAGAGAACATCTGTGCTACCTCAAGGAGATCTACCTTATCAAGATCGGATACTGACAGGAGAACGCTGCCCTCCAGAGGAAGCTCAGTCTTAGTTGCTTCCTGAGCCTTGAAGCTTGCCTCTCCGAAGTGGCTTGCAAGTCCCAATACCTCACCTGTGGATCTCATCTCAGGTCCCAATACAGGGTCAACTTCCTGGAACATATTGAACGGGAAAACAGCTTCCTTTACGCCGTAATGAGGGATCACCTTGTCGTGGAGTTCCGGTACGGGTGAAGGTCTTCCTGTAAGGTGGCTTGTCATGATATCCGTAGCGATCCTTACCATGTTGGTTCCGGTAACTTTTGATACGAGCGGAACGGTTCTTGACGCTCTGGGGTTAGCCTCGAGCACGAAAACAACACCGTCCTCGATCGCATACTGCATATTCATAAGACCTACAACGTGCATCTCGACAGCGATCTTTCTCGTGTATTCCTTGATGGTCTCAACGATCTCGGGTGAAAGGTTCTTAGAAGGAAGAATGCATGCGGAGTCACCGGAGTGGATTCCGGCAAGCTCGATGTGCTCCATGACAGCAGGAACGTAGCAGTTTGTACCGTCAGAGATGGCATCTGCTTCGCACTCTGTGGCATGGTGCAGGAAACGGTCGATGAGGATAGGTCTGTCAGGTGTAACGCCGACTGCCGCATTCATGTAGATCCTCATCATCTCATCGTCATGAACAACTTCCATTCCTCTTCCGCCCAATACGTAAGAAGGACGTACCATTACGGGGTAGCCGATCTTGTTTGCGATAGCGATAGCCTCGTCAGCGTTGACGGCCATGCCTGCTTCAGGCATCGGGATGCCCAGACGGTTCATCATCGCACGGAAGTGATCTCTGTCTTCGGCAAGGTCGATAGTCTCAGGTGTTGTACCGAGGATATTTACGCCGTTAGCCTTGAGGCTTGCAGCGAGGTTCAGAGGTGTCTGGCCGCCAAACTGCGCGATAACTCCGAGAGGCTTTTCCTTCTCATGGATGGCGAGAACGTCTTCAAGTGTCAGAGGCTCGAAATAGAGCTTGTCTGAAGTATCGTAGTCTGTCGATACCGTCTCAGGGTTACAGTTTACGATGATGGACTCAAAGCCGAGCTTCTTCAGTGCCAGTGCGGCATGAACGCAGCAATAGTCGAACTCGATACCCTGACCGATCCTGTTGGGGCCGCCGCCAAGGATCATGATCTTCTTATTGTCGGAAGAAGGAGACTTGTCCTCAGTAATATGATAGGAAGAATAATAATATGCGGCATCCTGTGTTCCTGATACGTGAACGCCTTCCCAGCCTTCCTTGATGCCGTACTCGTAACGTGCGCGGCGGATAAGGTCTTCGGAAACGCTTAAGAGCTGGGAGAGATACTTATCGGAGAAGCCGTCGAGCTTTGCCTGACGAAGAACAGGCTCATCGGGAATGCGTCCTGCCTTCTTGAGAAGCTCCTCCTCTTCCTCAACAAGCTCTTTCATCTGCTCGATGAACCAGTGCTTGATCCTGGTAAGCTCGTAGAGTTCATCCACTGTGGCGCCTTTTCGAAGTGCTTCATACATGATGAACTGACGCTCGGAGGAAGGCTGTGTAAGCTTTAACATAAGCTCTTCTTTTGTGAGCTTGTTGAAATCTTTAGCAAAGCCAAGACCATATCTGTCCTTCTCCAAAGACCTGATAGCCTTCTGGAAAGCTTCCTTATAAGTCTTGCAGATGCTCATGACCTCGCCTACGGCTCTCATCTGAGTGCCGAGCTTATCCTGCGCGCCGTGGAACTTCTCGAAAGCCCATCTTGCAAACTTGATTACGACATAGTCGCCGTCCGGATAGTACTTGTCGAGCGTGCCGTACTTGCCGCAGGGGATCTCATCAAGCGTGAGGCCGCATGCGAGCATTGCGGATACGAGAGCTATAGGGAAACCGGTTGCCTTGGAGGCAAGAGCGGAAGATCTTGATGTTCTCGGATTGATCTCGATAACGACGATCCTTCCGGTCTTTGGATCATGTGCGAACTGGCAGTTGCAGCCGCCGATAACCTCGATTGCCTTAACGATACGGTAGGAATACTCCTGAAGGATATCCTGGACATCCTGAGAGATCGTGAGCATAGGCGCGGAGCAGAAGGAGTCACCGGTGTGAACGCCGATCGGATCGATGTTCTCGATAAAGCATACGGTAATGACGTTGTTCTTTGCGTCTCTTACGACCTCGAGCTCAAGCTCTTCCCATCCGCTTATGGACTCTTCAACCAGGACCTGATGGATCATGGAAGCAGCAAGACCTCTCTCGACTACAGTCTTAAGCTCATCGATATTGTATACAAGACCGCCGCCGGCGCCGCCCATCGTGTAGGCAGGTCTGATAACCACAGGATAACCCAGGTCATCAGCGATCTTTATTGCCTCGTCAACTGAATATGCTTCGTGAGATCTCGGCATCTCGATACCGAGAGATGTCATGGTCTCCTTGAACTCAATTCTGTCTTCGCCTCTCTCGATGGCGTCTACCTGAACACCGATTATCTGGACATTGTACTTATCGAGGATTCCTGCCTTTGAGAGTTCGGAACTGAGATTGAGACCGGACTGTCCGCCCAAGTTAGGAAGAAGCGCATCGGGGCGTTCTTTCGCGATTATCTGCTCAAGACGCTTAACGTTAAGCGGTTCGATATAGGTTCTGTCAGCAACGTCAGGGTCAGTCATGATGGTCGCGGGGTTGGAATTGACCAGCACGATCTCATAGCCGAGCTTTCTTAATGCTTTGCACGCCTGGGTTCCGGAATAGTCGAATTCGCAGGCCTGGCCGATAATGATAGGACCTGAACCGATGATAAGGATCTTGTTGATATCTTCTCTCTTTGGCATATTATTACGCCCCTTTCTTATAGTCCTTAAAAATTTCTAGACAGAATTCTAACATAGATTGTCCCGTCTTTGCACAATGAAAATAAAGGAATAAAATACATCTATGAAAAATGTAATAAAGCCCGATAATAACAACAATTTTATTAACTCCGGAAGAGTTTGCCGGGGCTTTCCGGGACGTCTTTTTCCTATCGGCATCCTCGAATTTACCCTTCTCACGGTTCAACTGACAGGCTGCTTTTACCCGCAGCCCCAGCAGACCGTCTACCCTGAGACCGTCAATACTGTAGAAGAGGTTTACGGGGATAACGAAGTCGGAGGAACCGGTCTTCCCTTCGGAGTCACGCTTCAGGTCGACCCTTCTGTTCTGGTCCCCTGTGATCTTGAGCGCGTCGTCGACGGCGACACCATCATCGTTCATAATCCGGACGGCGAGAGACTCCGTGTCAGGCTCACCGGTATAAATGCACCCGAATCCGTTCACGAAGACGAGAGCAAAAATACCGAGGAAGGCCGCCAGGCTTCACAGTTCATGAAAGATCTTCTCGAATACGTTGATGTCGTATACCTCGAATACGACGAGGAGGAATTCGACCAGTATGACAGGACCCTGGCTTATGTATGGATAGACACAGGCGACACTTACGTTATGGTCAATGAGATAATGCTCGCGACTGACCACGCCGAACCCGTTTATATCAAGCCGAATCTCCGGTACGCCGACACTTTCAGGTTATACGAAGGCTGATCCTGAGGTTCTTACTCAAAGCCTCTTCTCTTCATGCGCTTATAATCCTCGTCGTCATCTTCAATATCACTTTTCGCTGATCCGAAGAACTGAGGATCAAATTCTGGCTGCTCCTTTTCAGGCTGCTCCTTCAGAGGCACGAAGGGATTTATAGAATCTATGGCAGGATCTGCAGCATCAATATCCGGATATTCAGCCTTAGGATATTCTGCCTTCGGGTATTCCGCCTCAGGATATTCTGAAGTAGGAGACTCCTCAGCGGCTTTCTTTCTGCTCTTGATCAATGTTCTGATTATTCCGAAAAGCATAAACGCACTGATGGCGGTCCACATAAAGCCGAAGACCAGCATAAACGTACCGGCATCACTATTGGCCTGTGATTTCATGAAGAATCCTCCGATGATAAATCCCACACCGGATAAAACAAACGGAACGATCACTACCAGGCTGATTATAGATCCGACTAAAGATGCCTTCGATGCAGCATTACTGTAAGAGACTGTATATCCGCTGCTGTTCCCGTTATAACTGCCTGAATACGGCTTTGTATCATATTCATCAAGCGGGACTTCCTCGTATTCAACATCCCTGTCCTTAATATAAGACTTTATCGTAACTATAAGTATCGGAACAAAAATACCTGCAACGAAAAGCAGCGGGAATGCCGAACGGACAGCAGCGACGATCCTTGTCGGCGATGCCGGATTGAGTTTGCTTTCCGCATCATCTATCGCAAATCTGAAAGCCTTTTTGAACGCAAGCGCAGGATCTTCGCCTTTCTCAAGCTCTCTCTGAACAAGGTTTCCGAAATGCCTGAAGGAAGCTTCGGTTATGAGAAGATCTGTATCATCACCCTGAATGGCTTCCCATGAGTAGTCCGGGATACTGATCTTGCCTGATCTTAACGGCTCTGCCTGCGTGCCAGGAATGGAATACACAATGACAAAATGCTGTTCATCCGTGAAATTTTCCACATATTTGCTGAATGCATACGTTTCCAGATCGGCATAACTGTCATTCCACTGTTCGTCATATACAGTGTAGATTACGGAGCAGATACCTGTCTTTTCATAATATTCCTCAATCGTTGCGAAAAGAGCGTTATCGTCCCCGAAAAGTTCCGCATCGTCATGAACGGCCGGTGTATCAAAAACTCCGGAAAGAGCCTTCGGGCTCTCCGTTCTCATTCCGGAGCCCATAGCCATAAGGAACATCACGCCTACCAGCGCGATTACGATGATCGAGAAAAGGCTGGCCTTACGCGGTCTGGAGCTCGCATAGACATACTCATCCTCACCGCCGTGTCTGTGATGCTTCCTGAATCTTCTTGCGCCTGTAAAATAATGTGTTGAAACGCGGTTCCCGCTGCCTGATCCTCCATGGGATCCTCCGTGGAATCCGCCGCCGTGTGAACCGCCTCCTGACGAATGTGGCATTTCTTTATCCTCCCTTATCCCTTTTATTCTCTTATTCCAAATAATCTATTGTTACTGTTTGGGCACTACCGCTATAAAGACCAGATCCTCAGATCCGTTGTTTATCAAGGAATGCGAATGTCCCTCGGGACAGTAATGACACTCACCGGGTCTTACAGGATATTCCGTATCATCGTAAATAACCTTCCCCTCACCTTCCTGGATAAATATCATCTCGCAGGTGCCTTCATGTTTGTGGTAGCCGATCGAAGCCCCTGAAGGAAGCTTTCCGTGCATCATCTTGTTAATGCCGTCAGTGAACATCTTATTGTAAAAGACCCCTTCACCGCCCTTAAAGCCCGGATTTGCCGTCCATTCCATCTGATTGTAGTCGTTGATCATAAAAACCTCCGAGATACTTATTTTTAAGCATTTGTAACATTGTTACACAGCCGTTTTGCCCATTATTGCCGGATTATGCGAATGTCTCCAATGCCTCGTCAATGTTTATATCGGAATACTCGACCTCGCACGAGAAGACTCTTGCCACTTCCGCCAGCCCGCATCCCTTTGCCACGAGATCGGCGAGAAGATAGCATGCCTCAGCGGCAAATCTGCCTGCTCCCTTGTAGCGGTAGAGCAGATAGGCGGCAAAATTCGCGAATTCCCGTTCATTCGCATTAATGACCGCATCTTCGTCCGCTTCACTCACGGGGTCATCGAGTATCTTCTTCAAAAGAGTGCTCCACTTGGCATCCAGGACTTCCATCCCGTCAAATATCCCGGCCCTGAGACCTGATGCGGCTCTTTTGCCCGCACTGATATCATGAAGTCTTTCTGTCAGCGGCCTGTCTTTCGCGAAAACAGCATTAACGTAATACGGAAGCTCCATCTTCTTACCGTCATCAGAGACAAGTTCAAAATCATGATCCGCGCCTAATACTAGCCTGCAGGCTTCCTCGCACACAAGACCTATGCCCGCTTCGGTATGGTCACTGAATTCATTGTAGAATCTCGGATGCTCCCTGCAGATATCGCAGAGGTAATCCTCTCCGTGCCTGATTATCATCTCACAGAGATTGTCATCCCTTAAGAACGGACATCTGCCGTCTTCCCTTAAGACAAAGCAGCCGTCACTGATATGTCCTGATACTTCAGGATCTTTTTCGAAACGCTTGAGCGAATCCGCGTCTATTCCTATCACCCAGCCGGCACAACAGGTATGAATGCACTCAGAACCTTTGCACCGGAACGCATGACAGTAATCAGGCCAGTATGTGATCATGGCAAATCTCTCCCGTATGTTATTCCAAAAGAATTATATCATGATTTCACAAATCTGATTTACTATAACCTTTAACGTGTGTGTATAATGATTCCGGCAGAAAGAGAACGCATTGTGCGCCTGTGGCGGATCAGGCACGGATTTAAGGAATAAAGGCTTCGCAGGCAGCCGGTCCGTGTACGGTCTTGTACTTCCAAGTATTTACTTGGATTTAAGGATTTCTCTTTCTGCCTTATTAATTCCCGGCCATCTTCTTTTTCATCTGACGCTTAAGTTTAGCATCGTATTTATCCCTGATGAGGAAGAAATAGACCAGCGCAGACATGGCGGCAGACATCGCGAGCATTACAAGACAGAATGCAGATGCGCGGTCATAAGCATTTCCCATTCCGAGTATATTCTGCAGATAAGACATCAATGTCAGACTCGTTCTCATTACGCTATATGTATCGCCTATCATATCCGGAATCTCACTGATGCCGAGTCCGTCAACTATGGAGATAATAACTATAAAGAACAGTATCGGACGCATTGAAGGCAGTGTTATATGGAAGAAAGTATGAAGCCTCGAAGACCCGTCCAGCTCTGCCGCTTCGAAAAGCTCGACAGGAACGCTGGTCACTCCTACAATTGCATAAATGAACGTGATACCGATGTGCTTGAAGATACCGACGACTATTATCTGGAAATGTTCCGAGAGCAGCAGCTCAAAATCCGCCTCAGTAACTCCGAATCCGTTCATCGAGGCAGCGGTAAGAAGAGTGATCACAACGGTGATCATAGACGTGATAACGTTAACGAGTATCAGATAACCGAGTGTCGTTCCCGTCATGAGATTCGGGAAAAAGAATGCCGACTTGAAGATCGACCTTCCCTTGATCTTAAGTCTCCTGTCAGTCATCATCGCAGCCAGCCAGAATGCAAGTATAAACTCGGGAATCGTCTGCAATATCCAGAATTTAAAAGTATGTCTTAAGGCAATCCAGAAAGAAGATGTCTTGAACAGATCAGCAAAGTTCTTATACCAGGGAAGTCCTTTGGAGACCAGCAGCTGGGGATTGTCAATAACGGCAGTATGCTTCAGGTCACAGAACGCATACAGGACGGTATTGGCCATCGGCCAGAGATGAAATATCAGAAAAGCAAGGACAAAGGGAATCGAAAAAATGATTCCCCACTTATTGTACTGTTTCTCGAGCGACCTTTTTCTTCTCATATTTCCCCATCTGATGCGCAGCCCGCGCTATTCTCGTATTTATGTATTATATCTTATATCGAAAACAAGAAAAATAAGAATATTTGACATCCATAAGTCTAATAAATACAATTTATTTTGGGTTCAGACTGATTACAGTCGCTTGATCCCGGGGAGAAATATTTTGGCGGATAATGGAATAGACAGACTGACTGTAAGGAGAAATGATCTCAGACTGAAGATCATTGTCTATGCAGTATCCATCGCGGTGGCATTGATCACACTCTATCCTTTCATCCTGCTGCTGACTGACTTTACCGGATTCAAGCTCACTAATCCCGAACATGTTCTGAAGGTCCTTCCAAAGAGATGGACACAGCTTGTCAAGTTTTTCAAAACGCGTAATATCAGGGGTTTTATCAATTCAGTGATCGTTGCCGTAAGCAGCACTGTCCTGAACATATACTTCTCTGCCCTTACCGCGCACGCCATCACTTCATATAAATGGAAGCTGAGAAAAGTATTCAGCAACTTCATCCTTGCTCTCATGATGATCCCCACGGTCGTTGCAACAGGCGGATTTATTCAGCTGGTATACAAATTCCATCTGACAAGCTCACTCTCAGTACTGATCCTCCCGGCTATTGCAACACCGATGTCGGTTGTCTTTATGAGGCTCTATCTTGAAGCTACATTCCCGCAGGCAATCATGGACTCGGCCAGGATCGATGGCGCGAGTGAATTCAGGATATTCAATCAGATAGTTCTGCCGATCATGAAGCCCGCAATTGCCACACAGGCACTCTTCGCTTTCGTGAGCAGCTGGAACGATGTCTTCCTTCCATTGGTCCTTCTCCTGGAAGAGAATAAAAAGACACTTCCGGTCATACTGATACTGAACTACGCCATGGGCGAGACCACTATCCCGATGTTCGTTACGACTGTTCCGCCTGTAATAGTATTTCTCTTCTTATCCAAACACATAGTCGAAGGCATACAGCTGGGCAGCGTTAAGATGTAACAGCGGCTGTTTTCCTGGCTGTTTCTTACCGGATCTTAAGATCAACGCTTACCCTTGTCGTATATCTCGCCCAGAGCGCGGGGCGCGCTGTTATGCTTGCTGAAGAAGATCAACAGAAGCAGCGTGAGTACATAAGGCAGGATCCTTACAAGATCATTGTAGGATGAAGGCATTCCCAGATGCTGGATCAGTGCCTGGCCGCCGCTTCTCGCAAATCCGAATATCAGGCATGCGCATAACGTCGGAAGGATTGACCAGTTGCCGAATATGAGTGCCGCAATGGAAAGATAACCGAATCCGAGATATATGTCGGGCGAGAAATTCGCGCTGATAGAATATGCGTAACTCATGCCTGCTATAGCAGACAGCCCGCCTGAGATGACCACGGCAGCAGTCCTTACCCTGTTTACATTGATACCGGCCGCATCTGCCGCATGCGGATTATCGCCGCACGCTCTGAGATGCATTCCGAACGGTGTCTTATACATGACATACCACATGATAACGGCGATCACGATGATCATTATCTCGAAAGGATAAACGTTCTTGAAGAACCCTCCGAGAACGGGGATATCAGATAATACAGGCACGGAGAAACGCGCGCTGGTCCCGAGAACGAATTTATTGGATGTCTGACCGAAGATCCCTTCATTAAGTCTTTTCGTAAGAAAGCTGGTAAGCGCCATGGCCAGGATGTTGACAACAACTCCGCTTATGACCTGATTGGCTTTCAGCCTGATACAAAGGAAAACGTGAACATAGGAATAGAGCATTCCGCCTATGGCAGCGAATACAAAAGAAAGATAATAAGGCAGCTGTGACGAAGCTCCTGTCGACCTCATAAGTAAAACAGCAAAGAACGCGCCTGTGAAAGCACCGAATCCCTGAAGGCCTTCGAGCGCAAGGTTTGTAATGCCGCTCTTCTCGCTGAATATGCCGCCTATTGCCATTATGAACATCGGAAGCGCAAATGCCAGTCCGTCGATAATAATCGTCTCAATCATTGCTTCTGCACCTCCTTTTTATTCTCCATACTGATCTTTCCGACATACATTTTTATGAACTCCGCGCATGCGGCGAAGATCAGTATTACTGCCGTAATAAGATCTGCCATCTCAATATCGACACCCTGCTGCGAACTCATATAGATCGAGCCCTTGGACAGTATCGTGATAAGGATGGAAGCGAAGATACAGCCTATCGGATCAGCGTTTCCGAGAAGAGCCACAGCGATAGCATTGAAACCCATACTCGGTATGACACCCGGCTGGATAGAGGCATTATATCCGCAAAAATATGCAACTCCGGCTATACCCGAAAGCGCGCCTGAGATCGTCATGGCAAGGACTATGTTTTTCGGTATGCTGATGCCCGCATATCTCGCCGCGCCCTTACCGAGGCCGACTGCCTTTATCTCATAACCGGTCGTGGTCCTGTTAAGGATAAACCACATTATGAGAGCCGCTATGACCGCAAGCGGAAAAGCAAGAGGAATGTTGAACTTGAGCCCGAAAGCCTGAACGGCAGGCAGTGTAAGTCTGGAAGCATCAGTTACTGCCTTGCTCTGCCTTGATACAGGATCGATCATAAACGAATTAAGATAGAACGAAAAGATATACATCAGCGTATAGTTGATCATTATCGAGGAAACAACTTCGTTGATGTTGAATCTGTATTTGAGCCATCCGATAAGCGCACCGACCAAAGCTCCCGCAATGATACCAATAACAAGTACCAGCGGCTTAGCGATAGGAGCTGCCATGGCTGATTGTCCGACTGTTACGCTTGCCGCAAATCCTGCGGCGAGCATCATTCCCGAGACACCTATATTAAACATGCCTGCGCGGAATGCGACCGCAACGGCTAGTGCGGCAAATATCATCGGTGTCAGGGCATCAAGGAAACTCATGAAATCCGTGAACATGCTCTGACGGCCCGCGTACTGTGCCTTCGGGAAAAGACCCGAACCCTGAAGCAGATTGGTGTATGCAGCGAGCGGTGACTTGCCTATGACAAGGAAGATAACCGTTCCTACTATAAGGCTCAGTAGGATTGCAAAGAGCGAGATCCTCATCATCTGCAGTTTTTCTCCTCCGAGGAGTTTTACAAGGATCCTTTTCATGCGCTCCTGCCTCTCTCTTCAACACCCATCATGAATCTTCCGACTTCGTTGATGCTGAGTTCGGAAGCCTTGGCAATGCGGTTGATCTTACCGTCAAAAATGACTCCGATCGTATCCGCGCAATCCATGATCTCGTCCAGTTCAAGCGAGATAAGAAGCACTGCTGCTCCCCTGTCCCTCTCGGCGATCATCTGCTTATGAATGTTGGAGATAGCTCCGATATCAAGACCTCTCGTAGGCTGCATGAATATGATCAGCGGAGTCTTCAGATCGATCTCACGGGCGATTATTGCTTTCTGCTGATTGCCTCCTGACATCGAACTGGTAATTGTCTTGTTTCCTCTGCTGCTTCTTATGTCATATTCCTTGATAAGCCGTTCACCGTTCTTTTCGATTGCCTTCCTGTCTAAAACAGTGTGCTTCGAAAAATCATTTTTATAGTATTTCTTAAGAACGATGTTATCGCTGAGACTGAACCCCATGACAAGACCGACGCTCTGCCTGTCTTCAGGGATGTATGCAATGCCCTCTTCCGTCCTCTTACGGATCGAAAGACCGGTTATATCCTTGCCGCATAATGTTATCTTACCGGACTTGCATTTCTTGAGACCTGCAATAGCATCGGCAAGTTCATTCTGTCCGTTGCCCGATACACCGGCAAGAGCAAAGATCTCACCGGAACGGATCTCAAACGAGACACCCTTCACGGCTTCATATCCGACATCATTATTGACTTTAAGATCTTCCACCTTCAGGACAACCTCACCGGGTTTGGCTTCAGTCTTTCCGGAACTGAAAGATACCTCTCGGCCGACCATGAGCCTTGCCATCTCTGCTGTTGACGCTTCCTTAACATCAAGGATGGAAATAAGCTTTCCTCTGTTCAGGATCGCGCATCTGTCGGCTATAGATTTGATCTCCTCGAGCTTATGGGTGATGATTATTATCGTTTTACCGTTATCACGAAGGCCTCTTATTATGTCGAGAAGATATTCGATCTCCTGAGGTGTCAGCACGGCCGTCGGCTCATCGAAGATAAGTATCTCCGCATCACGGTAGAGCATCTTCAGTATCTCTACTCTCTGCTGGGCAGATACGCTCAGATCGCTTATAACAGCTGTAGGATCAACCTTAAGACCGTACTTTTCCGAGAGACCGGCGATATCCTCATTTGCTTTTTTGATATTGACACGGGGAATAAAACCCATCAGCTTGTTCTGAGGTTCGGAACCGAGGATGATGTTTTCCGCCACGGTATAATTCGATACGAGCCTGAAATGCTGATGCACCATTCCTATGCCGAGCTTTGTCGCCTGGCGGGGCGATTCTATCTTCACTTTCTCGCCGCGGATAAAGATCTCGCCTTCATCGGGCTCATACATTCCGAAAAGCACGCTCATAAGAGTAGATTTTCCGGCACCGTTTTCGCCCAACAGCGCGTAGATCTCACCCTTTTTGATCTGTATCGTAACATCATCGTTAGCGGTAAGACCCGGAAATCTTTTCGTGATATGTTTCATCTCAACGATGTATTCAGGATTGCTCAAGATAAATCTCCCCTAAAACAATTATAATATCGGGCGGGATAATCCCCACCCGATACTGTATGACTGAATAATTATTCTGCGTCAAGACCCTGGAAATTGTCAGGTGTTGTTCCGCTGAAGTTTGCGGCAGGAACGATAGTGCCGTTCTTAACAAGAGCAAATGCCTTATCGATCTTCGCAATGTCATCAGCTGTAAGCTGGCATCTGTTGGGATCACTTACATAACCTGTGGAATCAGTGTCAGCACCGAGATGATAATTGCCGCCCTTGAATGTTCCGTCAAGAACAGTCTCGAGAACTCTCTTGTCATTAGCTCCCATAACCTTCAGTGAAGAAGTGAGAACGATATTCTCACTGCCGTTAACACCGTCATCAAACTGATCTGTATCACAGCCGATTACGTAATCCTCTGCAGCGCTTTCCTTTACAGCCGTAAAGACACCGTTTCCGGATGCGCCTGCAGCAACGAAGATGACGTCACAGCCTTCCTTGATGAGCGCTTCGCCGATTACCTTTCCGCCTGCCGGATCACCAAAGGATCCGACATAGTTGCCGCCGACATTGGCTCCTGTGACATCAGTTCCCGCATAGGAAGCAAGTTCAACGACCTCAACGCCCGTGTTGTAGTGCTTGTTGGCATAATTAACACCGGACATGAATCCGTACTGATAGTTAACATTTGTCGGGAAAGCGATACCGTTTACCACGGCGACTTTCTTTGTCTTTGATTTCAATGCCGCAGCCACGCCTGCAACAAATCCGCCCTCTTCCTCCTTGAATGTCATGGCATAGATATTATCGACTGATACCTCGTTTCCGTCAGCATCAGAGGGAGCTGTATCAACAAGGATAAACTTCTTTGTCGGATTGTCTTTAGCGATCTCAGCAATACCCGCGAACTGGAATCCGTCGCAAACGATAACGTCATAATCAACAACTATATCCTCAACAGCCTTGATGCAGGCTGCCGTATCACCTGTAGTCTCCTGAACGGGAGTTACGGTCGATCCCGGGTGAGCTGCGATAAAGCTCAGTATTCCGTTGTAGTTTTCCTGGTTAAAAGAACCGTCATCAACGCCTGTGGGAGAACTTACGATAGCGATCTTAAGTCCCTGCGCATCTGCTGTCTTTCCTGAAGCTGCGCCGCCGCTGCAGGCCGTGAGCATAAGCGCTCCGGCAAGGAATGAACAGACAACAGCCAAAAAAGATTTCTTTTTCATAATCATGCCTCCTTTATGTTGAAAACCTAATTATCTTAATTCAAATAGCAATCACGTAAAATATACTTTATTTTTTCGCGTTAGTTAATACGCAATACGCACATCACTTGCACAGAAAAAACAGAGGCTGTCTCAATTTATTATGAGACAGCCTCTAAAATATGTATCCTGTATGAGATCACTCGTGATCGTAAGGATGGATCGTCTCGATCGTTCCGTCCTCGGCGATATTCAGCTTGGTGAACTTAACGCATCTCTTGTGATCGCATCCGCCGGAGAACTTTGCATCGTGATAGAACAGATACCATTCGCCGTCGATCTCAACGATGGAATGGTGTGTTGTCCAGCCGATAACAGGCTCCATGATCCTTCCCTTGTATGTGAAAGGTCCCTCCGGGTTATCTCCCTCGGCATAGCAGAGGTAATGTGTTGTGCCTGTAGAGTATGAGAGATAATACTTGCCGTTGAACTTGTGCATCCAGGGGCCTTCGAAATAACGGCGGTCTTCATCCTTTGCCTTAAGAGGCTCGCCGTTCTCGTCCAGGATCGTAATCATCTTGGGTGCTGCTACATAACCGTCCATTGTAGGCTTGAACTGCGCGACAAGGGGTCCCAGTGCCTTCTCGTCACCTTCCGGACGGTGCTCCTTGGGATTGAATGAACCTGACTGCCACATCTCGAGCTGACCGCCCCAGAGTCCGCCGTTATAGCACCAGATCTTGCCGTCATCGTCAAGAAGGACTGCCGGGTCGATACTGTAGCTGCCCTCAATGAAGTTATCCTGTGCCTTGAAAGGTCCTACAGGTGAATCAGACTCGGCTACACCGATCCTGAAGATCTCGTTCTTGTCCTTGGCAGGGAAAACGAGATAATACTTGCCGTTTGTATAGATAGCATCAGGTGCCCAAAGCTGTCTTCCTACCCACGGGATATCCTCCTCCCTCAAAGCAACACCGTTGTCAACGCAATCGCTGTCAAGGGAATCCATTGAAAGGATGTGATAATCCTTCATGACATACTGCTCGCCGTCGTCATCCTCAGGCAGATCGTTGTCTTCATCATGAGAAGGGTAAATATAGATCTTGCCGTTGAAAACATGCGCAGAAGGGTCTGCCGTGTAGATGTTAGTGACAAGTTCTTTTCTCTCGTTCTTTTTCATAGGCACCTCTGTTAGATTTATAAGTTATAGTAAGTTATAGAACATAAAGATAGTATCATTTTTGACAACTGTTTGTAAACAACAATAAATAGCAATATCTGTATAAAATTTGCTCATTTTCGGGCATTTTGCGCATTATAGTCCAATAATCTTGCTGTAAATTCCTTTGCGCGTTTCCTCATGACGAATACGTCGATCAATATCGCGGAAATATAGAACGCCGCCACGATCACCGCGAGGGTTATCCACAGTGCCGGAGTTCCTGCACCTTCAAAGATCCCCATCAGGTAGAACATCAGGACTTCAACCGGCACGAACAGTACAAAGAACATGGTCAGGCTGAATATGAATCCGCGCTTTTTCATAAGCTTTGTGCAGAACGCAAAAACAAAGCATAAAGATCCCCATGCGCACAAAGCAAGGAGCTTCAGCAGATACATGACCGTCACTTCACTGCTGCCGCCTGCCAGCGACAGGACCACCGTGCATAACACGAGCCACGAATACGAGAAAGCCAGTGCGTTCCTGAAATATGCCAATAACTTTTTAATATCTTCCATAACCTTATCCTTCCATTCCGATCAATGCTTTAAGAGCTCTTACATAACGTCTCGAAATGACTATCACCTCGCCGTTCGTAAGCGTTGCCAGGATATTGCGCGTCACTTCCGGCTTGAGTTTGGTGACCTTGTTGAGATTCACGATCACTGACTTGGAACACCTGAAAAAAGTCTTCTCGTCAAGAAGCTCTTCAAGCTCATATAATCTCTTTTCCGTCTGGAGAATGTGACCTGTCGTATAAAGGAATGTCTTCTTATCGACCGACTCGATATAAAGGATCTCTTCGACCGATACATTGTAAGTGCTGCCGTTCCCGGAAGCTGTCAGCCGCTCGTCAAAACGCCTGATGTACCGTTCAAGACGTTCCGTCTCAGGAGTCACTTCACGGCAGTGGATCTCCACTGCCGTGCCGGATTCAAGATCTTTGCTGACCGTGACTTTCATCTGATGCTCCTGTTATTCCATATTACGGGAATAATTATAATTCATCCTCTGCCTTTTTAGCATGGTCAAGTTTCCTGCACTCGATAAGAAGCAGTGCGGACATTACGACCTGGCAGACTATCATGAACACACCCACATAGATCTCAGGAGCGAATATGGATATGATCAGCGAGCCGAATGTTGTGATAAGTGACATTACCAGATATGTTTTGCTCTCATAAAGCCATGAGAACGGAAGAAGATGCGCTCCGAACACCATTGCGAAAAGCATGAGCATCGCGTCCGGCTTCTGATTGAAAGCCCACATAACGATAAGCAGATAGAGCATCTGGTTTGCTGTATTCAGCAGGCCGAGTTTGTTGAACGGATTGTTCCTGTTCTTAAAAACATGCGCTCCCGTGATCTTCGAGAAAATAAATACGCATGGCAGAAGCAAGCACGGACAATAGAATGTGTAAAGATTCTTCGTCATGAGATCGACCGGAAGAGTCCTTGTTATTGTCACCAGAGTCCAGATAACAACTGATGCCATCATGAAAGGCAGGCCCTTCTTCTGAAGGATCATAGCTTCCTTCTTCATTGCCATATAATCGTTTCCGTATGCTTTTGTCTTCCCGGAAACTTTAGTGTTTGTTATTTCTGTCATAGTCTTGTACCTCCTTGGTTTTGAGGTCAGTATACCCGTGCGTTTTCCGCGCTCAACGGATATTCAACCAAGTGGTACATGAGGGGAACCTAAGCGGTCAGTGAAGTATCGCTTTCAGCTTTTCATCACTGATTAAAAGAGCTTTTGCCATCTCCCTGTATTTCTCTTCATGAAGATATGTGTGACGGTGGGGCTTGATGGAAGGCGCCATATCAATGGCCTTGCTGTAATCCTCAAGCTTGAGATCGAGCGTTGCGCAATAATCCCAGAAACCGGTCCTGGTAAAGATATCATCCACCCTCTTCCATCTGTGATCGCAGATCTTGCACATGATGTAGGTTGCGATACCGACCTGTACGCCATGAAGCTGGGGACGCTCCAGGAATGAATCCAGGGCATGTGAGATAAGGTGCTCGCTGCCGCTTGTGGGAGCGCTGGAACCGGCTATCTCATTAGCCACGCCGCTCATGGCAAGCGAGTCAAGGAGCTCCTTCAGGAAAAGGTCGTCCCCGATCGATTCAAAAGGAGTCCTTACAAAAGAATTGACGGCTTTTTTCGCGATCATAAAAGCGAAGTCATTTACTTCGTCATAACCCATATCCTCCTCGTGCTGCCAGTCGTATGTGGAGGAGATCTTTGCGACCATGTCGCCTACGCCTGAATGAAGAAATCTTACGGGCGCGCTCTTGATAACGTCAGTATCTACAAGGATTCCGTATGCCATTTTCGCGGGAAGGGATTTACGGTGTCCGTCAACGATGAGGGATGCCGATGAACTTGAGAATCCGTCAGACGAGGAACTCGTCGGGACGCTGATGAACGGTATCCTCAAGATGTAGCCAATGTATTTTGCCGCATCGATGACCTTTCCGCCGCCCATGCCGATCACGGCCTGGGTCTTGTTTGGCAGCTGGAATGCCAGATCCGTAATGTCCTTAAAATCCACCGTGTCCATTTCCTGATGGTGAAGGACCTTGATTCCGGACTTTTCGAATGATGCGAAAACAGTATCCCCGAACATCGAGGTCAGCCCGTTGCCGAAGAGGAGAACGACCTGCATGATTCCTGCATCTTTCAGGTATTCGCCGATATGCGCTGTAACTCCGCGCTCGATCTTAAGTATTGAAGGGATCGATATCTCATCTTTGGGCATAGTGGTTTCCTCTCTTTCTTATCAGCCTATAACTTCAGGAACGACCTTTAAAAGTTCATCAAATGAATCGATATAAGGCGTCTCGGCATTGACCGTTCCGAAGCCGTATCTGGCATGGATGAACGGCAGTCCTGCCTTGAATGTCGCATCATAATCACTCTGTATATCACCTACATAGCAGGCCGCAGTCAGACCGTTGCGCTCTGTCACGAGCCTGATGTTCTCGTCCTTTTGCAGGAGATTGTTTCCATAGCACTCTATATCCTCGACAAGATCTTCCGGAGTGCCGTACGCAATACCGTAAAACTCCAGGAAAGCCTCGATATATCCTTCCTGGCAGTTGCTGACTATATAGATGTGATAACCCATCTCCTTGAGCCTTGTCCAGGTCTCAATAACTCCTTCATAAAGGATCCCGCCGTTCTGTCTCAGATACTCATTCTCGTAATTCTCGCACGAGTAACGGAGCTGATCACGCTCAGGACCTTTCTCCGTGTACGGGAAAAGAGTATCCGCGATAACATCCATCGGCTTTCCCATGACGATCTGGATGTCTTCCCTTGTTACGGTCTTATCCGTATAACCTGCCTCGTGGATCTTTACAGTCCAGGCCTTTGCTACATTGGCCGAGGAATCCCAGACAGTTCCGTCCATATCGAATATAATGCCTTTTTTCTCTTTCATATCTGACTCCCTGATAATTCAAACGTTTTTATTATACCAATATAATGGTTTATAATTCACTTCACATAACCATATCAGCCTCGGGGGATATAAAGTGTCACTGATCGATAAGCTCTTCGAAAAGAGCAGTTGGGAGAAGTTCTACGAATACAAATCCCGGTTACGCTGTTCAAAGCGTTTCAAAAAAGAACTCCGTGAATTCATCGATTCCGGAGCTTATCTCTCATATGAGGACTGTATACGTTCATGTTCTGATCTTCCGCTCCCCTCAAAAGCTGTCATAAGCAAGATGAGTACACAGAAGAAACGCACTGTCTATAAGTATCCGTACGGATTCAATATGGTATTAAAGCTCCTTACTTATCTGACGCTCCGTAAATACGATGATATCTATCCCCCGTGCCTTTATTCCTTCCGTCCGGGAGTGTGCGCGAAAGATGCCATAGCGGCCATCTGCCGCACTAAAGAGCTGGATTCCCTCTATTCATATAAGATCGATGTAAGCGATTACTTTAATTCGATCCCAGTCGGCGAACTGTGCAGTATACTTGACCGCACGGTCACTGATGACGGCAAGCTTCTGGCATTCATGAAGGCTCTCCTCACTGAAGAACGTGTCATTTCGGGTGACAGCGTCATATGCGAGAAAAAAGGTATAATGGCGGGCACTCCCATCGCGTCTTTCTATGCCAACCTGTATCTTAAAGATCTTGATGAATGGTTTGATGCCAGAGGCATCCTGTACGCGAGATATTCTGATGACATTATCGTTTTCGCAAAAGATGAAAAAGAGATCACGGAATACAGGGATCAGATACTCGGCAGGCTCAGATCCAAGGGTCTCAATGTCAATCCGGATAAGGAATTTCTGGGGAGCCCCGAAGACGGGTTCACTTTCCTCGGAATCGAAGTAAAGAACGGAAATATAGATATAGCGCCGGCTTCTGTGGTCAAGCTCAAACAAAAGATGCGCAGAAAGGCGCGCGCGTTAGACCGCTGGAGACACCGTGAAGGCCTTGACGGCAAAAAGGCCGCGGCTGCATTTATCAGGATATTCAACCACAAGCTTCTTGAGGCAAACGAAGACTCTGATCTGACCTGGAGTCTGTGGTTCTTCCCCGTTATAACGACATCCGACAGCCTTCATGAGATAGATCTGTACGCACAGGAACTCCTCCGCTTTCTTATAAGCGGAACCCACACAAAATCACGTTATAATGTCCGTTACGAAGAACTTAAGGAACTTGGTTACAGGAGCCTGGTAAACGAGTACTACAGCTTCAATCCCAATCCTTGATATCCCAGTTGGACTTTTCCCATGAATGGAATCTGTCGAGGAGAGTCATCATGATCATCTCTCTCATGGGTGCCGGGAATACATTAAGCTCGCTGTTGAGCTGGTCCCTGAAGACATCAAAATCATCCTTAAGTGCCCTGATGACCGCGCCCTCACGGAGTCTGGAATCAGACATCTTAAAATTCGCTATAGTCTTCCTTAAGATCTTCGCCTCACCGCTGTCAGCCTGAGTCAACTTGACCCGGTACCTGCCGCTGTCCTCGGAAGCATCATCAAGATCAGACGGTGCCGCATCGTTTATTGCAGAGGGCTCGGTCAGTTCAAAGCCCCAGTCGGACAGGACTGAATCCGCAACCATGTTGATAAGGCCGAAGCTCGGATCTTCAGAAGGATCCAGCTTCTTAACCACAATGTCTTTTGCTCTTACACCGTTAAGAAGAAGGTCAACCATATCGGCTCTTATCTTCATTCCCAACAGGAATATCTTCTGGTCATCTATCTTACGCTTGTCATCGAAATATACTAACGGTTCATCTATATATCTTTCCAAATCAAAGATCATGACGGCCTCCTTGCACATTACAAACATTTTCGCACCCGCATACAAATAATCAGAGTTTTATCAAATGAAATACTTTATGACTTAATACTACGCCACTCAGGTTTCGCCGGTGTTTTCTCTCTGTGAACAAATAGAAAAACAGTTTTAAAAGAATTAAAACAATGTGAAAGTTATATTATGAACGTGTTTCCTTGCACATATTTCCTCATACGATCTTTTCCGCGCGAAAAACACGGAAGGCTGCCTTTTTTCAAAGACAGCCTCCCAAGCCAAACTCAATCTATTCCCTGTTATTCGTCTTTTGTTATTCAGCTACCAGCATATTGTACGCTTCGATCTTTCTGATCCTTGAAGTCTGCAGCAGAGCGAGAGCGAAGGATACGGCAGCAAGTCCGGCACCGATCGCAGCAACTCCGGCTACGGGAATATCAAAGTTGCACTGCATAAGTCCGAATGCCCTCATGTAGAGCGACATATAAGGATTTACCACATGGTAGGATACGACCGAGAACACGATTATCGACGCGATGATCGAAGGCATGAAGCTCAATGCTGTCTGGAGCATGAGACTTCCCGATGTGTAACCCAGAGCCTTGTAAATGCCGTAATCCTTACGCTTGTTGTAGATCAGCGCCTTGATGAGCAGGAAGAGGATCAATGCAATGACTACGACCGAGACGCAGACCATCATGATGAGCATTATCGTGGAGATGCCCCTGAACGTTGTCATGTTGCCGCTCATCAGTTCATCGAAATTGATAGTGTTGACCACATGGCTTCCGAACTCATCTTTTACCTCATCGATAACCCCGGCAGTAGTTTCAACATTCTTCTCAAAGTCAGAAGATTCGTCTGCAAGATCGAACCAGAACCACGAAGGCATCGTATCCATATCCGCTACGCGCCCTGCACCCTCATAGGTGAGAATTGCTTCACGACCGTTGTTATTCGTAGTCTGGATGAGACCTGTGATCAGGTAATCATATGAATTGTCACCATAATCGATCCTGATCTTATCGCCGACATTATATCCGTATGTTTTCGCAAAGCTGCCGCTCACTGCCACCTCATTATCGAACCTGGGAAGCCTGCCGTCATAGCAGAGATTCTGATTCGACATAAGTGATGTATCCTTGACAACATATGTAAAGAACTTTACTTCATCGTTGTAATAGAAATATGTGTAAAACATCTCTCTGATGTTAGTGATGTCCCTGCGTGAATAAACATATTCACGGATCTCTTCTTCCTTTTCCTTGTCGCTTGCAACAACGCCTGCGCATACTTCCGTTGAGAAGATCTCCATCTTCGGGTCACGGCTGAAATTCTCATACATGAGAAGTGCGATGACACAAGCGAAGATCATGAATCCGACTACAAAGAATGTAATGATATTCTGCTTCATGTTTCCGAACAGAGTCTTCATCGCAAGGCTCATGTTAAGTCCCAGAGATGATCTTGTAAGATCAACGTGATTCTTTTTGAAGTTATGTGATTCAACACCTTCGCGGAGCGCAACGATTGGCTGGATCTTTGAGATCTTCGCAGAGTTGATGAGTGTAACGGCAAGTGTGAATACAATTACAAAATCGATAGGGATTACAGTTGCCACGAGGTTGAATGAGACCTGATAAGGAATACCCATCTGACCTACGATCAGACCTGCCATAAAAGGCATGAAAACATATGAGAGGATAATGCCTGCTATGCTTCCGATGCATGCGATAAGCACAAACCAGATGATAAGCGAACTCCTGATGTCAGATCCGGTATAACCGATGGCCTTGAGAGCGCCTAATGTCTTCATGTTTTCCCTGATGTAATTGCCGATGGAATTTGCGAGCATCATTGCAACAGCTACCACAATAAGAGATGTAAGCACGAGTATAGATACGGCGAGGATGAGACCTATAAATGTTCTGTTGCCGATAACATTATCGAGCTGGTCTCCGGTAATGACCGCATAAGGATTGACCTTGATAATGTCATTGCTTGTCCTGATGCTGAACTTTCCGTTATTTACGCCGTCCTTAAGATCATAGATGATATTGATCGCTTCAGGTTCTTCATTCCTGATATTCTCATAGCTCTCATTATCAACTACAAGAGCGAACCTGCCGTTATTATTGCAGCCGCCATAAGCCAGATTAATGAACCCTCTTACCTTGAAGCTGTACTTGCTGCCTGATTTTTCGTATTCAAAAACATCACCGGTCTCAAAGCCTCCGGCTGTATTGAACTGATAAGGAAGATAGATATAGTTTTCCGTAATTGAATCATCTTCCTTAACCACTTCTACCCTGTTCATTTCCCTGCTGAATGCAGACTCATCACTGACACTTACAATGCCGGTCGTGTTACCGCCGCCGAACGGCAGAGACAGCTGTGAATATGTGACGTTGCGGTATGTATAGTACTTATCTGTATCTTCACCGATAAGTTCCCCGATCTTCTCATCATCAAAATCATCAATGCCGCCCTGGAGAGTAATAAATCCGTCACCGGCGTTAAGTCTTTCCGCTTCCTTTGCTGCCATAGGGTATGCATCGAAAAAGATAAGGAGCGATACACCGATAAGGCATGATGCGATAAGTATCAGAAGGAACAATCCTACTGACGTACCTCTGTTTTTTCTGAGGTTCGATTTTGTGAGTAATAATGCCTTTTTCATGATTACCACCCCATCTTCGCGAGGAAGTCATTAAGCTTCTGATGACGCTCTTTGTCACCTGTCACATACTTGCCGAGGTTGCACTCTCCGGCGATCTCGCCGTCCTTAACATAAAGGATGCGGTTGCCTCTTCTCGCGCTTGTGATGTCATGTGTGACCATTACGATCGACTGGCCCTTCTCGTTAAACTTGGTGAGTGTATCAAGAACAGCTTTACCTGTTTGTGAGTTCAAAGCTCCTGTCGGCTCATCAGCGAAGACCAGCTTCGGATCATTAACGAGAGCTCTTGCGATACCTACTCTCTGAGCCTCACCGCCCGAGATCTGTGTCGGGAACTTATTCCACATGGTTTCGTCGATCCCTACGGCCTTGAGAAGCTCGCCAGCCTTCTTTGCGAGTACTTTTTTATCCCTGTAAACAAGAAGCCCTGCTGCCATAAGGTTGTCCATAAGGCTCATCGATTCAACGAGATATACCTGTTGGAAAACAAATCCGCAATTGCTTCTTCTGAAGACTGCGAGCTGGTCTGTATTCATCTTTGTGATCTCAGTACCGCCGAAAGAAACACTTCCCAGTGTCGGCTTATCCATTCCTGATAACGAATAGAGCAAAGTTGACTTGCCCGCGCCTGAAGCGCCCATTATGATCGTGAAGTCACCTTCATATATTTCAAGGTCCACATTCTTAAGAACGTGCTGCTGTACGCCGCCGTTGGAGAATGTCTTGCAAAGTTTTCTGGTTTCGATAATGTTTTTCATGTCTTTCGACCTCCTTATAGCACAAAGGATATTCTTTTAACCCTTAAATGCCTTTAAGGAACCCTTAAATAGTTCTTAAATCGTTATCTTTCTGAAGAATCATTATACTACAAGGACTTTATACGTTTTCCTGCCTGTTTTGACCGGGTTTTCCCTTATTCTTTCCCTTACAATCGTTTTGTAAGGGAAAGATTGTCTCTTAAAACCGTGTTTATAGATGTTTTTATAAGGGAAAATCATCATCCTGCAAGCCAATCAAGCAGTTTTGCAGAAGATTTCTTGGATTCGCAGCCACCATGTGCGTAGGTGTTCAGCGTAGTACTGATCCTGTTATGTCCAAGCATTTCCTGAACATCCTTAGGCGATGCTCCGCTCTTAAGAAGATTAGTAGTAAAGAGACTCTATCACTATCGCGATACACTCAGCAAACTTCAGTATCTTCTTCCGGGTTTAGTCATCTTCTGCTCATACATTTTCGCGTCAGCGATCTTAAGGAATTCCTCCAATTTCCCAAACGAATCCATATCAGTCATATAAGACCCGCAACTGTAATCCAGC
>JAEEGL011734746.1_pt1 | contig 30247 bp, 16 predicted proteins | sample 9134231 | NCBI WGS metagenome assembly JAEEGL01 (sample SAMN16246548, study PRJNA631951) | gut metagenome | biome: gut microbiome; feature: rumen; material: fiber-attached | host: Bos | place: Iran: Karaj | collected 2018-10 | reverse complement strand
CTTGCACCCGCCGAAAGCGCTCTTTCCGATCGAGTTCACAGACGCGCTGATCGTCACCTTCGTCAGTGCTGTACAGCCCTTGAACGCGTTCCCGCCGATCGATACCAGCTTCGGGAAGGTCGGAAGCTTGCTCAGTTTCACACAGCCGTTGAACGCGCTGTCCTTGATCGCTTCCACTGCGCCGCCGCCCTTCACGGTCTTCAGCTTCGTGCAGCCGCTGAACGCGTTCTTCCCGATCGTCTTGATATTGCTTCCGATGTTGATCGTCGTCAGCTTGCTGTCCTTGCTGAATGCTTTGTCTGCAATAGCCGTAACCGGTACGTCAATGCCGTTTACCTTGATGGAATCCGGAACCGTTATGGTCGCCTTCTGCGCGGTAGGCTTGACAAAGGCTGCTGTTCCGTCCGCAGCGATATTGTACTTTCCGGTTGCCTTGTCGGTATACGGTCCCACCGGCGGCTTGGGTTTCTCCAGCTTCGGAATGGTTACGGTCTTTGTCTGCGTGGTGAAGGCCGGATTGGTGAAGGTAGCCGTATAGACCGTCTTACCGGCTGCCTCCGTGGTTGCCGGCGTGGTCTGGACCGTCACTGTTCCTTCTTCCGTTTCAACATGATGTTCCGGATCATTGCTGCAAGTCCGTGTTGCCGTACACTTCTTGTTGTCCGAAGACCAGGTGTACTGCGGGGCTCCCCAGTTGTGGCCAAGAGCTTCGCCGATCACCCAGGATCCTTCCAGGATCTCTGTATTCCCCTGTTCGTCAGCGAAGTACTTATGGCATCTGTCACAGCTCCAGTATTCGCTGTTTTTCGCTGCCTCACAGGTTGCTTCAGCCGCAGGATGATGGGTCATATGATGGCCCAGGGCATTAATGATCCAGGAGTTTTCACTGATGTTCGTAGTGCCTTCTGCATCACTGTAGTACTTTTTGCAGATACTGCAATACCAGTACGCGCTGTTGCCGCCTGTGGTACAAGTCGCTTCCACCGCGGCATGGGCGGTCATATTATGCGCAAGTTTGGGAATAATCCAGGAATCTTTCGGAATCTCGTTTTCGCCGTTTTCATCGGAGAAATACTTGCCGCAGCCTTCCCTGGTGCATGCCCAGTAAGCACTGTTACCCGGTGTGGTACAGGTTGCAGCCACTGCGCCATGCGCGGTCAGTGCGTGTCCCTTCTTCGCAATCACCACCGGCGCTGTAATCTCTGTTACACCTTCGTCAGAGAACAGTTTATGGCACGTGCCGCACTCCCAGTACGCTTCCGTACCATCTGCTGTACAGGTGGCATCCACTCTGATGTGTGCCGTCAGCGTATGCGCTTTCTTCGCAATCACAACCGGTGCTTCGATCTCTGTTACGCCTTCATCAGAGAACAGCTTATGGCATGCGGTGCACTCCCAGTATGCTTCCGTGCCTTCCGCTGCACAGGTAGCATCCACTTTCGCGTGTGCCATCAGCGTATGCGCTTTCTTCGCAATCACAACCGGTGTTTCGATCTCTGTTATGCCTTCGTCAGAGAACAGCTTATGGCACGCGGTACACTCCCAGTATGCTTCCGTGCCTTCCGCCGCGCAGGTGGAATCCACTTTGCCATGTGCTGTCAGCGTATGCGCCAGCTTCGGAATGATCCAGGAGTCCTTTCTAATCTCATTCTCACCGTTTTCGTCGGCGAAATACTTCCCGCAGCCTTCCCTTGTACATGCCCAGTATGCGCTGTTTCCGGCCGCCAGGCAGGTCGCGGCAACTGCTTCATGTTTCTCCAGCTGATGTCCCTTAGCGGCTGCCTCCACCGTCTTCGTCTGTGTTGTAAAGCCCGCCTGTGTGAAGGTTGCTGTATAGAGTGTTTCGCCCTTCTCTTCGCAGGTCGGTTCCTTCTTCACTTCAGCCGTCGTCCGGACCGTCACGGTTTCGCTGTGCGGATGGGCAGGTGTCGCGTTACAGGTTCTTGTAGCTGTGACCGAGCTGTTATCATTCGCCCAGTCATAGGATACGGTGCTCCACTGATGCTGCGCGTGCGGATAACCGCAGGACAGCAGCTCATGGCATACGCTGCAGTAGATCATTTCCAGGCCATCGTCTGTGTATTCCGGTTCATCCGGCGTATGGCCTGTCTTGGGCGTGTACTGTTTCTTTGTGAAGGTTCTTTCAGTGCCGTCCAGGGTCACACTGGCGGTATGCTGGATTTCACCTTTTGCCATACAGGTGGCCTGGGTGATGACTGTCTGTGTCACGGTTGCATCGACCGTCTCCGTCCTTCCGCAGCGGTCGCATGTCCTCTTCGCATATGCGGAATAGTCATCATTCCATACGATCTCCCATGTGCCCGTATGGCCCAGCGCGGCCTCTCCCTGTACAGTCTTCTTCTCACTGAATCCTTCGCAGGTTGCCTGATAGACTGTAATTTCTGCCTCTGTACAGGTCGCATCCTTATGGCTGAACCGGGTGACCGCCGCATCTTCCGTGCGTTTATGCGCTGCAAAGTTTTTGCACGTAAAGGTTGCAGTCGCGGTATAACCGTCTTCAGTCTCCGTCCAGCTGAATACCGGTGTATCCCAGTCATGCGCTGTCTTGTCCAGCGTTTCAGTTCTGGGATCATCGGTATAAACTGTGCCCTGGAATGTTGCCGAAGCCGTGTATGTCTTCACGCCGGTCTGATCACAGGTGGGCTCTGTGGTTACAGTGCTGCTGACCGAAGCGTTAACGGTCTGGACATCATCACCGCGCAGGGAAGTGAATACTGCCGTTGCTGTGCTGTTGTCATCTGCCCAGTTCCAGACCGGTCTGCCATACGTATATGCTACCGGAATGACCTTTTCAATCCGTCTGCCGTTATCATACCCGGGTTTGCCGTAATCCACATAAACCTGGTATTCGCCGGCGTATGCATCGTTCACATGCAGCGTCCTGGGCTCGATAATATACTCTTCCTGCGTCACGGTCTCTCCGTTCCCGCTATGAATGCTTATGCTGTACCAGCCGCCTTCCGCAGGCATAACCGATACCGGGAACGCACTGCCTTCTGCCCCGCTGTCAGGAACCGTTACAGTGGGAGCCGGTGCTTCACCCAGCGTCCTGACAGTCACGCTGACCGTCTTTTCAGTAAACTTCTCTCCGAATCCTTCAAATACCGCGCGGGCACCAAACTGGAATATACCGATCTCATCAGCCGTCCATGTGAGGCCTTGCAGCGGTTCACCGGCATGGTCTTCCAGCCAAGGTGCAACCCCAACCTCAGTTGCTCCGGGAGCAATGACTGTGAATGTGACGGTTTCGCCAAACTTCACGTTTTTCCTGTCCACAGACAACGTTACTGCCGGTTCTGCATAAGCCGTGATGATCCGGTTCTCAGATACAGGCTTATAGCCCGTCGCGCAGACATGATAGTTCAGTTCATATTCATGTCCGGCGATAATACGGTCTGCCGCGATCGTAATGGATCCATCCTTGTTCGGATCTTCCCAGGCGATCAGCATGTTATATTCCGTTCTGTCGAACAATTCATAATCCAGGATCACATCTGCGGGACTGGAAGGCTTTGTCAGGGTAAAGTTTGCATCAACACCCTCGTAAATTCTGTCAGGAATCGTGGATGGGTCGAAGCTCAGCTGGCCGTACGGGGCGTTAACAGTTACTATTCTGCTCTCCGTATACACCCATTCAGTGCCGTTCCAAAGACGGGCATACAGGGTATATGTTCCGTCCTGCATGAAATCGAATCCGAATTTACGCTCAGTTACTTCACTGATATCCTGACTTTCACGGAAATTGTACCCGTCATAGAACTGAATTTCGTTATATACGCCGGCAGGGAAACTGACGGTTGCTTCAAACGGCTCGCAGGTCAGTCTCTCGTTATAATCCAGTTCAATCTCCAGGCTGTCCTCGGGCTCACTGATTACCCGGATCTGTACATTCTGATGATTGTGCTCATAATTCCTGGCACCGGTCCAGACATCAATGTAATAACCTGTGCCTTCCTCACCGCCGGGTAGCTCGATCATGGCGTACGGAGTGTTGATATTGTTTTCCCGGCTGATCTCGTTCCTGTCCTGATCCATCAGGCACCAGCCCATATATTTCGCGCCGTCCGGATACGGAATGGAGACGATTCTGTTCTCATTCGGATACAGAGTGGCGGGTATATCGGACAGGTCAATCGGTATTTTCTGTCCGTTGGATGTTACAGTCACCGTGAACGTATCGGAATCAACTACCCGTTCGTCCTGTCCGTCCTGCGCCGGATACCAGGCCCGTGCAAATACATAATAGGTGCCTGAGGTGTTGTAACTGTATAGGTCAGACCAGGAATCTCCGTTATGGTCCCAGACGTCATCATTCACACCCCAGTGGATTTCCATTCGTTCCGCACCTGGTGCATATACGCCTACAGGAATATCCTCATTTGTCTGCACCGTGGTAGGCATCGTAAAGCTGACATCCGTCTCCGCAGGATCTTTTACTGTCAGCCAGACTCTTCCGCTTTCCCTGCTTTCATAGCCCTGTTCACCGGGCGTCCATATGCTCAGCCAGTATTCCCCTGCCGGCATTTCTGCTGTAGAGAATGTGATTATATTTGCTTCTGTGTCTCTCTGCCAGTGAAGGTGATAATCCACGAAGTGTTCCTCATCATCTCCGCTGCGGTTCCGGTCATGATGGAGATCGTAGCGTTCTTCAACGGAATGCTCCGCCTCTTCATAACAGAGCACTGCTGTCTCTCCGCGGATCACTTCGGCTTCTTCCAGATTGATGGAGAAACTGCCAACCTGGCCGACACTGGAAACCGTCACTTTGACCGGTTCACTCATCACCCACTCATCGTTGATCCATGCACGCGCGTACAGGGTTTTGACACCGCTCTCATCATAATTCTGCTCTGTATGGATCCATTGATGGTTTTCATCCAGTTCCAGGTTCCTGATCACTTCCTGGCCCTGTGCATCGTCCCAGTCAGTCCAGAAGACATTGCCGTTATAGTACTGGATATACGAAGCGTCTTCCGCGGTAACCGTAACCGTAAAGTTTTCACCAGTCTGTACTTCGTTTTTGCTGACCGCCAGCCTGACCCTTGCTTCCTCTCCGTCGGTTACCATGATCGTATAGTTCTGGTGATTGTGGTCATATCCGACTCCGCCGACCCACACCCGGAGTTGTATGATGTTGCCCAGGATTACTTCGTTGCCCGGAACGGTCAGGTTCAGTACATCCTCCCCCCGGAAATCCGGTTCCTGCCAGTCATTCCCGTAATCCCTGTTCAGGTAGAGCTCCCATCCAAGATAATCCGCATTTGCAGGGCGGTTCATCCTCAGAACAAGATCCTCGCCCGCCTTCGCACTGACCGGAATGCCGGAGGTGTCCTGTGCAATTCTGCCGTTCGGGGCAGAAATGGTAATCTCAACCGTCTCAGATTCATGCCAGTCAAGTTCCTTATAAATATCGCCCCATTCATTCTGGCCTTCAACAATCGGATCTCCGTGCTCATCCCGTTCAAAGTAGTGTGCCCTGCCGAAAACCTGAAGCGTCTGCGCCCAGTTTTCATTGAAAGTGCCCGAAGTGCCGAAACCGCCGTTGTTTGCAATGTCATGTTCCTCGCCGTTTTCCTGCCGTCTGATAATCTCAACCCAATCCGCGCCCGGTGCAAACACGCTCGCGCTGATTTGTTCACCGGTCAGGGCTGAAGTTTTATCCACGGTCAGGACAACAGCACCGTCCTGAACACTGCTGGCAGTAACTGTTAGCCAGACTCTTCCGCTTTGTCTGCTGTCATAGCCCCGCTCACCGGGCATCCATATGCTCAGCCAGTATTCTCCTTCCGGCATACCTGCCGTGGAGAAGGTGATGGTATTCTCCTCGGGATTCCGCTGCCAGTTAAGGTTGTAATCCACGAAGTGTTCCTCATCATCCCCGCTGCGGTTCCGGTCATGATGGAGATCGTAGCGTTCTTCATCGGAATGCTCCGCCGGATCATAATGGAGAATAGCTGTTTCTCCGCGGGCTACAGTCTGTTTCTCCAGATTGATGGAGCATTCCCCGACCTGGCCTGTGCTGGTGACGGTCACTCTGACCGGATCACTCATCCCCCACTCACCGTTGATCCATGCGCGCGCATACAGGGTCTGGATTCCGCTGTCAGCGTAGTTCTCATGCTCATGGATCCACTGATGATTCTGGTCCGGTTCCAGTTCCGTAATAACTTCCCGGCCCTGTTCATCATCCCAGTGAGTCCAGAAACCGTTGCCGTTGTTATACTGGAAGGAGTTTACTCCCGGTTCATTCACGGTAACCGTAACAGTAAAGTCCTCGTTGGTCTCGACTTCGTTTTTGCTGACCGTCAGCTTGATCCTGTTCTCGGTACCATTGATTACCGGAATTGTGTAATTCTGGTGGTTGTTGTCATATCCCAGTCCGCCGACCCATACCCGCAGTTCTATGGTATTGCCCAGGATCACATCGCTGCCCGGAATGGTCAGATTCAGTATGTCATCGCCCCGGAGATCCGGTTCCTGCCGGTCATCCTCATAGTTCCTGTCCAGATAGAGCTCCCATCCCAGATAATCCGCGTTTTCAGGACGGTTCATCGTCAGCGTAAGATCTTCGCCTGCTTTCGCGCTGACCGGAATGCCGGAGCTGTCCTGTGAAATTCTGCCGTTCGGGGCGGAAATGGTAATCTCGACTGCCTCAGATTCATGCCAGTCAAGTTCCTTATAGTAATCATCGCCCCATTCATTCTGGCCTTCAACAATCGGATCTCCGTGCTCATCCCGTTCAAAGTAATGGGCCCGGCCAAAGACCAGAAGCGTCTGGGCGTTATCCTCACGGAAACCGCCAGCTGCGCCTGAACCGCCTCTGTTTGCGAAATCATGTTCATCGCCGTTCTCCTGCCGCCTGATAATCTCCACCCAGTCCGCACCCGGCGCAAACACACTGGCATAGACTTCTTCGCCTGTCAGGGCAGAGGTCTTATCCACTGTCAGGACAACAGTACCATCCTGAACACTGCTTGCTGTAACAATCAGCCTGACTTCACTTTCGGACTCACGCAGTCCGTCCTGTCCTTCAATACCGGCACGGCCGCGAATGATAAATTCTCCCTCATGCAGCTGTGCGGTATTCAGGACAACCGTGGTCCCTGTATTTGATGTATCGGGCTGATAACTGTCTGCATCCGGATCGTCTGCATTCCAGGCATCCACCCAGTAGCGGTTTGCCCCTTCGGATTCAGTGAAAGTAAATACTGCATTCTCACCCAGCGCAACCGTCACCGGTTCCCTGCTCTGGAAGTCATAAGGACCCACCTGGTAATCATCCACATGCAGCTGGAACGGAGCGGAAGTATACCAGGTATCTCCGCCGTCCACACGAATCATCGCGAAGACCTGAACAGTCGATCCGATCCTCCTGTCGTCATGAACGCCTTCATGGAAGAACGCGCTGCCATCCTCTTCAAACCAGTCGCCATGATTGTCATGGTTGATTTCCCTGCCGTCCTCCCACCAGCCGTCCATGCCGTAGAATTTTACAGCAGTCAGGGTATGCCCTTCCGCCGCGTTGACCAGGAAGCGCACATCACTGTGGAACGGTGCATGAGGAAGGCCGTTTTCGTCAACGCTCACTGATCCGTGATTCGGATCCAGGGAGATAACCACCAGGTCAGAACTGTCTTCCGGAATCACCGGAATCCGGTAATACAGCTCAGCGCCTTCATATCCGCGCGCTTCGGCAACCAGCTTGACACCGATTGCCTGGCCCACCTCAGGCTCAAAGCTGAAGCGGACATTCAGGTTCTGGTCCCAGCTTTCCTGCCAGCAAAGACCTCCGTCTTCCACACCTTCAAACCACGCTTCCGCGCGTATATACTCAGCGTTTTCCGGCATGAAAAGTGAAAATTCGATTGTCTGCTCGGAGTCTGACGGTGCTATTGTGCCCGGAAGGTTTTCCGGCGGAGTCAGGATCAGTTTACCGTTATCCGCAGAAACAGTCATTGTCACTGTTTCTTCAACCGGATACTGTTGCGGCCAGTCGGGTTCTCCGTTTTCATTTGTATGGATTTCCCCGGTGTTCTCATCAATGCACCAAATCTGGTTTCCGTTTTCGTCCTTCTCGTCATACCAGGCCCTTACCAGAATCTGATACTCACCCGAGCGGCTGTAAGCACATCTCCAGGAGCATGCATCCCGTCCCTCATCGTTTTTCCAGTTCCTGTCTCCATCCCCGTAATTCCAAAACACCTCCATCCAGGCCGCCCCGGGAGCATACGCGGACAATTCAAATTCCTCACAGGTTTCAACGGCATTCCCTTCCGCCGATACGTTGACCAGAATGCCGCTTGCGGGAATCTCCGCCTCCTGTACTGCAAAAGAATCCGTAATAACATACTCGCTTGTGAAATATCCGGGGCCTTCCGCCAGCGCCCTGACGCGATAGATGTTGGGCTCAAGTTCCATGGTGTTCATCCGGGCTGATCCGCCGTTATTTGCCCCTTCAAAGTTCAAATCGCCCAGATGGGTATACCATTGCCATTCGTTCCGGTCACCATTCCAGACATCCAGATCCACCCAGTAATGGTTTGAGTGTTCGCTTCCTGTGTACGTGACAGTGACAGCTTCTCCGCGTGTGATGCTGTTCTTGTCCAGTGATGCGGCAAACGGTCCTGCGTCTCCTTCCGCAAATGCTTCCAGGATCAGCAGTGCCTGCTCCTCTGTCCACACATCATGATCTTCATCGTAGAATCCTGCGGTGACAATGAAATTATTATTTCCTTCCCGTTTCAGGTCCTTTCCTGTCTCGATGGTTCCGGTCAGCTCCCGGGGATTGTCCCGGTACTCAAATCTGTCGCCATCCTGTTCCACGCTGAGCCATTTTGCCCCGGGTGCTTCAACCCATAGGGGAATATATGAGTGAATGGGCAGAGGCTGTGCTGCCGCCAGTTCATCCTCTGTCCAGATATGAACACGCCCGCTGAAACGGATAATCGGGATCATGTATTCACGGTGGCACCAGTTATATCCGGCCTTGCCTGCGTCAATATAGATTTTTACGCGCTGGTTTACACCGGCAATTTCAATCGGTGTGTGCGGATCACTTTCATTGCTGAACCAGGCAATGGTGTTGTTCCAGTCCGGATCCGCTTCCCAGTCATGGTCGTCCCAGTTCTCGATACCAATATAGTAGAAATCTGTATCCGGTCTTGCAAAATCGAGCATATAAGGCAGCTCGTCCGCGTCAATATATGCCGGTATTTCCGGATCGTAGTCAATTTCGCCCCGGCTGGTAATACGGATCGTCCGCGTAATACCGTCAACCTTGATGCGCTGCCCGTCTTCCTCCTGCCATACATTGACCTGATATACATAATCACCGGCACTCCAGAGGGAAGCAGGATTGTCCCACACCTCCGGCTGATAATACAGGCTGCCGTCCGCTTCCGGCCAGCACTCCCGGGTATAATCCCACCGTTCAGGATTGCCGGCGTTTTCAGGCGCAGACACGCCGATTTCCATGATAATGTTTTCCAGTCCTTCGGTGTTTGGATAATAGACATTCGCCAGGATAAGGTCTCCGGTATCATAGCTGCTTTCCAGGTTGCAGATCAGGATGTCGCTGCCTTCATCCGCTCCGGCCGGGCTGATCACACGGATGGTGCTCAGCGGTTCGCTCCTGTACGCCAGCGGATAGCCGAACTTCAGTCCGTAAATCTTCGCGGTATATTCCTTATTGACGATAAGCCTGATCAGCGGAACCGTCATTTCGGTGCTTTCCGCATTATGGTCAATATTCACCCAGTGACCGTCAACTGTCTCAACGCCGCCGTCAAGCAGTGCGATGCACATGATATCAAAATCATCCTCGTTGCTGACTGTGGCACGGTACATCTCATCCTGCCGCAGGGAACCGCCGCTGGCCCCTGTCACCGCCGGTGCAAAGGTTGGCACCTCCGTCGTGAACATCAGTGTTGAGAATGTAACGGTATTGCTCCTCGCCTGCTCATTCTCCAGTCCCTGGATATATGCATTGTACGTATATCCCAGGTGTTCAGCATTATAAACCTGGTCGAACGTGTAAATGTTTGTATCCGTTGTGCCGGGTGTGAACCAGGCCTCGCCGTATCCATCGCCGTCGATCCAGATATAGCTCGGCTCTGCTCCTTCATCATAGAAAAACAGCACTGTACTGTTCCGTACCGTGTCGGAGCGAATGCTGAACCCGACTGAATCCCAGAGCAGCACAGGATCATTCGCATCAAACATCGGCTCCAGCGTGAAAACGCTGCTGACCGGCATCGAGTCTCCCAGCGCGATTGCGGCAAACGCAAACACAGACAGAATGCACAGAATGATAGCAATATACTTTTTCATTATGGTTCCCCCTGAATGATGATACTGGTCAATGACACAGCGCATGAATAGAAGAAATCTTTTGGTTCAGTTTGCTAATATATTGATTTTATAATGAAATGATATAATCGTCAATGTTAAATTTCTATTTCAGTTTCTATGGAAGGTTTGTCATGCCATCCTTGATCAGGTAAAACAGGGTATGCCCGTCCAGGGTAACCGCGTCATGCATTCCGTCAAAATCGCTCAGTTCAATGGTATGCGTTTTACCGCTCACCGTATGGACCGTGTATCTGGTGTGGACCGCTTTGGGCTGGTAATCCTTCGTCAGCCTGCCGCTCACAGTCACTGTCAGCAGCCGGTCCCACGCAGCGGATAAAACGGTATAGGGAATCCCCTCCCCGTTCCTTGTACAGGTGTATCCTCCGTTTTCATCGGATAAGCTTTCTTCGCTCACAGCATTTTTTGTCACAGTATACCGGACGGTTTCAGCATCCTGCTTCTCCACCGTCACGCTTTCCACAGAGCTCAGCGGTGTAATCACAACGTAGCGGGCTGCTGAGTTCATCGGTTTGGCTTTGATAAAGACATTCACGGAATAATAGCTGATCGTAAAGACCTCATTCCCGTAGAGGACATAGGCCGTCATATCGCTCTTGCTGCTGCCGATGGTCAGGATCTCCGTGCGTTCTTCGCATTCCTCTACATCATAGACCCCGGCCGCTCCCACCGTTCCGGTTGTCCCGGCTGCCATATGCAGTTCAATGACCGCCGAAGGTTTGTCCAGTCCGCACCGCTTCAGCGTTTTTGCGTCTGCTTCGCCCACATAGACACCAAGCAGGAGATTCTCGGCATTCTGTTTCAGGTTCTCTATCTGGTCATAATCAGCGGGATAAGCGAAAGGTGCTGTCAGCAGCCAGTTCTCCGCCGCGTCCTGGTCCCTGATATTCCCCTGCAGCATCCACTCCGTCAGAACGGTCCCATTGCCGTCCTTCACGGTAATCCGGTCCAGCAGGCTGCTGCGGATGTCCAGGTCCGGAACCGGATGCAGCAGTTCCATTTCTGTATTCAGGTCCTCCACTGTGCCCGCGTCCAGGGCATACAGCCAGTCGTTCCCGTCCACCGTCATATAGTAACTGTCACTGTCCACAGCATCCGAAGTATTGCCAACCCGAACCGTCACCTTTGTTCCGTCCATAAAACAGACTTCCGCGATGATCTTCGGGTCAGCCAGTCCGAATGCTTCCGCTTCTGGTTCCCATTCTTCCCGGTTTTCTGTATACACATCCTTGAATGCCAGGTTTGAAGCAACATCAATCAGGATCTTTGCAATATGCGAATCCACCAGCCAGTTGTCCGCCACCGATCCCTCTTCCGTTTTCAGTCGCAGCGTTCCGCTCTCCTGCTGCACCACAGTCCAGGGAGCTTTTCCATGCTGGGTCACAGTAATGCTCTCCACCTCATCCGCGTCCCGTTGGATGATAAATCCGGTTACCGGTTCACGCCGATGCACGGCAGGAAGCTCTGCTTTTTCTGCCGTCCTGTGCAGAATCAGTCCTGCCGTCACACCGGCAGCCAGCAAAACGGCGCACAAAAGAATCCAGGCCAGTCTTCCCGGACGTTTTTCCCTGTGCTTCCGTCTTTCTACTTTCTGCATTCCCTGTTTATCCTTTTTTACGCGTTCTTTCTCGGTCCCAGAATCAGCAGCGCCGCAAACAGCACTGACAGCGGCAGGGCAATCAGCAGAACCGAGCCGAGGTTCGAGCTTGCCGTTTTCAGGCCGGGCCGCGAGATATCCTTCGGTTCAATCTGCGTGCCCGATCCGTCCATTTTCAGCAGAAAATCAATAACCCTCGCCGTGAATTCCATATTATATGTCTGGGTATAGAGTGTACCGTCTGTCAGCACCGCGCTGTCCCCGACGATGAATGCCCGGGACACATATCCCTCCGTTGTCACCCGCCTGGCCTGCAGTGCCAGCGGGAATGCGCCGGTCGGGTCTTCTCCTTCGGTATTCCCGTACTTCAGAACCGATGTTTCCCCGCTGCGCAGGACTATCTCCACGCTCAGGTTCCGGTCTGCTTCCTCGGGCTCTTCAAAAGCGATCGCCTGCGCAAGCAGAAGGATCTGTTTTCCTTCTATCAGCATACCCAGCGTCACATCTGTGGAGCAGATCTCGGGAATCAGCATGGTCACATATTCATAATAGGTACCTGCGGCATTCAGATCTGCCACAACAGTCCCCTCCCGCGGTATAAAACCGTAGCTCCGGAGCAAGGTGTTGTAGTTCAGCAGATCCGCCTGCCTGACAGAGTAATCATAATCCCATGCGAAAAGGAAACTGCCGCCTTTTGCCGCAAACTCCGCGAGCATTTTCAGTTCCTTCTCATTCAGGTCTTTTTCCGGCTTGAAGAAGATCAGCAGGTCTTCCGGATCCGGCGTATATTCACTGTCCTTCAGGTCCTGGTAGACCACTTCATACTGGTTCGTTTCCAGCAGGGTCTGGAAATAATACAGGTCATCCGCTTCCAGTTCCCCATGCCCCTGCATGATCACCGCTTTCGGGACCCGGTCCCTGACCACATAAGCAATTGCGCCGGTAATCGCGCGTTCATAGTTCAGCTTGCTGTACTCATAGTATCCGGTTTCTTCGTTGAACCCCTCACCCATCAGTTCCTCACCGCCGACAACCCGGAACCTGCCTGTTGTCTCACACCAGACAATCAGGTTGTTTTCCGCGGGAGTCACCTTGTCCGTGGTAAACCGTTTCATCAGGGACGGATCCAGTACCGGATCAACCTGTTTCCATGTCACCAGGCTGCTGGACGCCGCGTATTTGTCCAGCAGTTCTTCCATCTCAACCGCACCGGAGAAATCCCGTTCCTCCGACCGCCGGATCAGTGCGTAAATCTCAACCGGTTTTTCAAGTTTGGCCAGCACTTCTTTTGTTTCCGCGCTCTGGGACAGAATGCCGTTAAAGGAAAGATCGACCCGCCAGCCTTTATTCTTTTCCAGCGCGTACACGCCGGCATTCAGCGCGATCAGCGCAATCAGCACCATTACCAGCATCAGGGCTGATATGGAGCCGTATTTCCATTTGCCGGTTTTATACTTTCCTTTACGCATGGGGGGACGTTTTCTCCTCTCTGCCTGCCGTCAGGCAACTCTGCGCTCATCGCTCTTCACGGATAAACTGAATCATTCTTCATTGTTCATTATTCATTCTTCATTGCGGTAAAAATGTATGGTTTTTACCGCGTATACCTTTTCCTGTCCAGCCTGAACACCGCCAGCACCAGGAACACGGCAATAAAGGACAGGTCATACAGGATCGAAGCAAAACTCAGCTGGCCCATCCGGATAAAGTTCGCATTCCGCTGGAACAGGGACGTAAATTTGATTGCTTCAGCAATCCATTCCACACTGATTGAGCCATACATCTGGTCCAGGATCCAGAGCAGCAGGTTCGCGCCGTACGCGAGGACTGCCGCCGTCACAGGTGTTTCAGCGCAGCCGGAAAGGAACAGGTCCATTGCCACCAGTGCACACCCCTGCAGGATGAATCCCAAGTAGTTCACCGCCAGCTCTGCCGGATAAACCCGCCCGTAAATGGCAACCACCAGGGCAAACAACAGCGTCATTCCGGCTGTAATCAGCAGCACCGTCACGGCAGCCAGGTATTTTCCGATCACGATACCGGGCAGCGATACCGGGCTGGTCAGCAGCAGCTGGTCTGTTTTCTTCTGTTTTTCTTCCGCCAGCAGGCGCATGGTCAGGATCGGGCACAGCAGCATCCACAGATAGCTCATATCGTAGATGAAAACCGGAATGTCTCCGCTCCGCGTCTTCAGGATCTCAAGATAAAACAAAATGGAGGAAACCGTCAGGAACATTCCGATAAAAACATATCCGACGGGGGTATAAAAGTATCCCCGCATTTCCCGTTTCCGGATAATGTTCATTGCTCCTTCTTCCTCCCTGCCTGCAAGGCAACTCTTCACTTTGAACTCTTCACTGACAGCTCTTCACTGTTACGTATTCCGCATAAAGATCTCTTCCAGGCTGTCCTTTTCCTCTGTCATCATCCGGATCGGCGCGTCCATTCCCGCCAGCAGCCGGAAAACCTGGTCTGTTGCACGGCCGTGCTCGTCCGCGGTCAGGCAGGTCAGCACAAACTCCGCGGTGTCCTTTTCCGGACTGGCCGCGCTTTCCGCCTGCCGGACACACTGCAGCCCGTTCAGTGCGTTCAGCAGCGTTTCTTTCCGGCCTGCGGCGCGTACCCTCAGCCGGATGGTATCTTTGGGCTGCTCCGTCAGGTCAATGCTCCGGACCAGCCGGCTTTCATTCAGGATAATCACCCGGGAGCACAGCTGCTGCACCTCACTCAGGATATGGCTGGAGAATACCACTGTGTGTTCCTGTCCCAGTTTCCGGATCAGTTCCCGCATTTCAACGGTCTGTCTCGGGTCCAGGCCTACCGTAGGCTCATCCAGGATCAGGACCTCCGGGGATCCGCACAGCGCCTGGGCAATGCCCACCCGCTGCCTGTAGCCCTTGCTCAGGTGGCCGATCACCCGGTGCCGGACTTCCTTGAGCGAACACAGCTCAATAATTTCACTCACATGCGCGCGCCTAGCCTTCCGGACAACCTCCCGAAGTTCGCTGACAAAGGCCAGGTATTCTTCCACTGTCATCTCATCGTACAGCGGCGGCCGTTCCGGCAGATAACCGATCATCCGCTTGCACGCCCGCGGATTGGCGAGCATGTCCGTGTCCCCGACACGGACCTTTCCTTCCGTCGGCGGGAAATAGCCTGTCATCAGGTTCAGCGCTGTGGTTTTTCCCGCGCCGTTCCGGCCGAGCAGGCCCACGGTTTGCCCCTTGGGAACATGAAGCGAAACATCCCGGAGTCCCGGGATGCTGCCGTACAGCTTCGTCACATGTTCCAGTTCAATCATTGTTTCACCCTGCGGTAAAGAACCGCCCTCTTGGAGAAATAGTTCCAGATCATCACAATCAGTGTGGCCAGGCATTTGTTCAGCACATACATGTTGACTTCCTTGCCCCGGAACATCATGATGACCGCGTCCTCGCCCAGTGTCAGGCGGAATACCAGCATCAGCAGCTCGTTCAGTCCCAGGCCGATCACGCTGGTAATCAGGAAACCCGCCTTGGCGCCAGCACCCTGGTTTTTCGCACCGCGGAACACCCATACCACACACAGCAGATAGTTCAGGATAACGGAGATCAGGAATGCGATGGGCGTCGCGATCAGCGTATCAACGCCGAAGCGCCCCTTCAGCAGGATCAGTATTGCCAGTTCCACCACGAAGCAGACGCCGCCGGTCAGCGCAAAACGGATCACCTCCGCCGCACGGCTCTTCTTCTGTTCCATACAGTTTTCACCCTTTCTGTTTCAGGACCACATTCTCCGCGCCGAGTTCATCCTTCAGCCGCCGGAGGCAGTCCTCATCCGCGCTGCACCAGTTTTCCCTCGGGCACAGCAGCGTCATCTTTTCCGCAGGCAGATGCATATATACCGGGACATTGCCCGCATGCAGCGCCAGCACGGCGCCTGCCCGGTCCATGTCCTTTCGTTCCAGTCGCAGGAATACCTTCTGCCCGGCTTCCGTGGCCAGCTGTGCATCCGTCTTCGGTGCCGAGGCCCTGGCCATATATTCCGGTACACGCTCCGGCGCAGGATGTGCTGCCCACTCGTCCATCCGGGTCACACGTTCCGCCAGCAGTTTGGGGGCTTCATCCTCCCGCACGCTGATCTTCCCGCTGATCACCACGGCATCGTCCGTGTTCAGCAGCATCCGGTATTTTTCAAATACCCGCGGGAATACCAGGCACTCGATCTGCCCGGTCATATCTTCCAGGGTAACAAAGGCCATGTAGTCGCCCTTCTTGGTCGCTTTTTCCTTGACCTCCGTCAGGATGCCGCCCAGGTCAACAAAGACCCCGTCCAGATCCGGCGCTTCCGCTTCCTCTTCTGTCCCGGTAATTTCAGCGGTGGTATAGCGCAGGTTCTTCAGCACTTCCCTGTAATCATCCAACGGATGACCCGTCATATAGACTCCCGCGGCATCCTTTTCCATCTTCAGCTTGGCCTTGGCCGGGCAGTCCGGCAGGTCGGGCAGGCGGATCTCCGCGTCAAACACCGGCTGCTCCTGTCCGCCGCCGAACATGTCAAACAGGCTGACCTGTCCGGATACGTTCTTCTTTTTCTGTGCCTGGTTCGCGTCCATGGCTGCTTCAAAAACCGCCAGCATCTGCGGCCGGTTTGCGCCGAAGCCATCAAAGGCCCCGGCCCGGATCAGGCTTTCCGTCACCCGCTTGTTGCAGTCAGTGGTGTCAATCCGCCGGCAGAAATCAAAGATGTCCCGGAACGGTCCGCCGTTTTCCCGCTCCCGGATAATTGCCGCCACCGCGTTCTCACCCACGCTCTTGATGGCACCGAGTCCGAACAGGATCGCGGCTTTTCCGCGTCCGTCTGTATCAACCGTAAACTTCCAGCGGCTCCGGTTCACGTTCGGCGGCAGCACGGAAATGTCCCGGCCCCGGCAGTACTGGATATAGCCGGCAATCTTTCCGGTGTTGCCGTAAACGCTGTTCAGCATGGCAGCCATGAACTGCACCGGATAATACCGTTTCAGCCAGGCTGTCTGCATGGCAACCACACCGTAGGCAGCCGCGTGGGATTTGTTGAACGCGTAGCTGGCGAAGGCGATCATTTCGTCATAGATCTCATTGGCCACCTGCTCCGGTACACCGTTGCGCACGCATCCAGGCACTGTGACATTTCCGTCCTTGTCTGTCAGTCCATGGACGAAAATCTGCCGTTCCTCCTCCATGACCTTGTGCTTCTTCTTGGCCATGGCCCGGCGCACCAGGTCGCTCCGGCCGTAACTGTAGCCGGCCAGGTCCCGTACAATCTGCATTACCTGCTCCTGGTACACCATGCACCCGTAGGTCACGTCCAGGATGGGCCGAAGTTTTTCTGTCTTGTATTTCACACTGGAAGGATCTGCCTTCCCGGCAATATAGCGCGGAATGGATTCCATGGGGCCCGGGCGGTACAGGGAAATCGCTGCAATGATGTCCTCAAAGCAGCTGGGTTTCATGTTCGTCAGGAAGCCGGTCATACCCGCACCTTCCATCTGGAACACGCCGTCCGTGTCTCCCCGGCTGATCATTTCGTACACTTCCGGATCATCCAGCGGGATGTCCTCCGGTTTCATGTCCGTCCCGGCTTCCCGCATCATGTCCATCGTATCCCGGATCACCGTCAGTGTCCGCAGGCCCAGGAAGTCCATTTTCAGCAGGCCCAGCCGTTCAATGGTACCCATCGGATACTGGGTGGTGATCACTTCATCGTTGCGCTGCAGCGGTACGAACTCGACGACCGGCTTTCCGGTAATCAGCACGCCGGCCGCATGGGTGGAGGCATGCCGCGGCATTCCCTCCAGCGTCAACGCTGTATCAATCAGTTCCTTCACTTTCGGCTGGTTGTCATACATCTCCCGCAGCATTGGGGAGATCTTCAGCGCCTTGTTCAGCGTCATGCCCAGGTCAAAGGGAATGGCCTTGGCAACAGCGTCTGTTTCCTGGTAGCTCATGCCCAGCACCCGGCCCACATCCCGGACCACACCCTTGGCCGCCATCGTACCGAAGGTAATGATCTGGCTCACGTGATCCGATCCGTATTTCCGGGCGACATAGTCAATAACCTCCTGCCGCCGTTCGTAGCAGAAGTCCACGTCAATATCCGGCATGCTCACCCGTTCCGGGTTCAGGAAACGTTCAAACAGCAGCTGGTACTTCAGCGGGTCCAGCATCGTGATGCCCAGCGTATAGGCAACAATGGATCCGGCGCCGCTGCCGCGGCCCGGTCCCACCATAATCCCATGGGATTTGGCGTAGTGGATGAAATCCCATACAATCAGGAAATAGTCCACGTAGCCCATATGCTCGATTGTGGAAAGCTCATATTCCAGCCGCTTGTAGGGCTCATCCCCCTCCTTCGCGTCCGGATAAAGCTTCTTCATGCCTTCCCCGCACAGGCGGCGCAGCATGCTGTCCGCTGTTTCGCCTTCCGGCACCGGGTAATGGGGCAGCCGGGTCACGCCGAATTCAAATTCAACGTTGCACCGTTCCGCAATCTCCTGCGTCCGGTCGACCGCGTCCGGCACCTGCCGGAACAGCGTCCGCATTTCCTCTTCGCTTTTTACATAGAGTTCACTGGTTTCCATGCGCATCCGCTGTTCATCCGCCAGCGTCTTGCCGGTCTGGATGCACATCAGCACTTCCTGCGCATGGGCGTCTTTTTGTTCCAGATAGTGGCAGTCGTTCGTCGCAACCAGCGGAACATTCATTTCCCGTGCCAGGGCAATCAGCCGCGGCAGCACGGTCTTTTCTTCCCGCAGGTTGTGATCCATGATCTCAATATAGAAATTCTGCTCACCAAAGATCTCCTGCATTTCCCGTACATAGGCATGGGCACTCTCATCCTGCCCGTTCAGCAGCATCTTCGGCAGGTCCCCGCTCAGGCAGGCACTCAGGCAGATCAGGCCTTCATGATGCTCCCGGATCAGGTTGTAGTCGATCCGCGGCCGGTAATAGTAACCCGTCAGGAAACCTTCACTGATCAGGTACATCAGGTTCTGGTAACCGGTGTTGTTCTCACACAGCAGGATCAGGTGGCTGTTCTCCCTGCCGGCCAGGGACTTGTCTGTCCGGTCCCGGCAGACATACGCCTCACAGCCGATGATCGGTTTGATCCCGGCATCCTTCATCGCGGAATAAAAGTCAATTGCGCCGTACAGAACGCCGTGGTCCGTAATCGCGCATGAGTCCATACCCAGCTCTTTCAGCCGGTTCACCAGTGAACTGATCCGGCAGGCGCCGTCCAGCAGGCTGTACTCCGTGTGCAGATGAAGATGCGTAAAGCTCATAATCCCCCCGGCGGTCTTTACCGCCTTCCCGTGTAAATATGAACACTTTATTATATCACAAAACCAACTGCAAAAACAAAGCCAGGTGCAACGGCCTGGCCTTGACAAATAATTATGAATTGAAATTATGAATTATGAATTGCAGGAATCATTTCTTCCTGACAGAGGAAATGATTCCTGCCGTCTTCTCCGCCGCTTCCTGTGTCGCGTACCAGAAATCAATCTCAATATACTGGTCGCCGTCCTCGAATACGTATCCGATGCAGGATGCCCCGTCAGCTTCATCGACTGTCCGGAAGCACAGCATCTCCGTATCGTTCACCTTCCGCAGTTCCACGTCCAGCCCCTGCGCAGCGCATGCTTCCGCGGTTTCCTTCAGGGTTTCCGCCATGCCTCTCGCGGCGCCTTCCGTCCGCAGATAGGAAATATAGTCCATTTCCAGCGATTCGGAGATATAGGCCTCCACGCCGAAATCCCCTGCTTCCGGCGCACTGTATGCCATCTCATCCGGAACATCAATCACATACCGTCCGCCGGGCAGCAAAACAGCCTGTTCTGCTGCGGCGCAGCCAACCAGCAGAATGATACAGATCAGCAATCCAGCAAGTCTTTTCATTGGACATTTTCTCTCCTGAATATTTCTTAAATGATTATACTTTTTCTCACTTTTTTCTGTCAATTGCATCTCTGTTATATTCTGTTAATCATAACGATGAATTAAGAAAAGGAGGCCTTCGCCTCCTTTTCTCTGTTTATTTTATCCCGCGCAGTAATACTTCTCTGTTGCCTTCTTCAGCATCACGCGTGCTCCGATGCAAAGCAGCACCAGAATACCCGCCAGGATGCCGAAGATAACCGGCATGGTCATCTCCCATGTGATCATGAAGTAGGTCAGCACGCCAAGTGCAATCAGGATACCCCAGGAGATCAGCATGGAAATCAGGATGCCGAAGTTCTGCTTTACAGCCTCCTGTTCGGTTACCCAGTCCAGTCTGGGTTTCCGGATGTCCCGGCTCAGTGCCAGGGCGGAGTTGAGATAGCTGAACAGCAGGCACAGGATACAGGCCAGGATCACCTGAAGCTCAAAGCCGGGGAAGATAATCACCATCGCGATGGTCGCGGCAATGATGCCGGCCATTCCCAGGCCGTAGCCCACAATGAACTTGGCCCGGATAAAGGTCGTTGCAGGTACCGGCAGCGCCGTCAGGAAGTCATGGCCTTTGCCTTCGCGGGTAACCGCTGTGGTCAGGGCGGGATTCATGCCGCTCATGTAAGCCATAATCGCCGCCAGGATCCCCATCACCAGGGCAGGATTAATCTGCAGGAACAGTTCCTTGAAAACGCTCGTGTTTCCGCCGCCGGCTCTTCCGCCGATCACGCAGATCATAATAACCATCATCAGGGGCAGGAAGCAGATCGGCAGGATATTCGTTGCGTAGGACGGTACCCGCAGAATCGTCTTGATCTCCCGCAGCGCACAGGCCTTCAGCTGGCCAGCGGCAGCGAAGGATTCCCGGCCGGTGAATTTCTTTTTCGTTCCGGCAGGCGCTTCACTCTGCAGCATGGACAGTTTCCGGTAGCTGTATCCCAGGAGCCAGGCTGTGAGCACCGGCGCAGCCAGGGAAATCAGGATCCACAGGCCAAAATTGCCGTATTCCTGGCCCAGCATTCCCTTTGCCGCCCATCCGGCCGGCGGGAAAAATTTTGTCAGTGTTTCGATCCGTCCGGTGTTGCTCGTCACGAACTGCAGCAGCATATTGCCGCCGTCCGCGGAATCGCCGGTCATGCCGCCCAGGTTGCCCATTACAAACATATAGGCCACCAGCAGGACGATGCCGCCCACTGTCATCAGCATCTCACGGTGCTTCCACAGGGAGGAAACCCGGATCAGCAGGCTGGACAGGAAGGCAATGATGCAGATGGGCAGCAGGCTGACCAGCAGCCAGACCACAGCCATCCGGAGATAGAAGACCGCGGCAGCCCCGGTCCTCACGCCGTACAGAATGCAGGCAGGGAGGATAATCAGGGCATCAATGCAGGTCTCTGAGACCCAGACCTGGGTCAGTTTGGCACTCAGGATTGTCCGGGGCTTCAGGGGCAGTGACGCCAGATATGTGGCATCACGTCCCAGATACAGGGAACTGAGTACAAAGAAGAAGGACATCACGATTGTGCCGACCGTGGCCAGCATAACCGTCAGGGTAACCAGCAGGTCCGGCATGTTGATCTGCATGAGAATGTCCAGGATCTTGGTCTCCATAAAGAAGAGCATGCCGCCCACATAAACGACCAGGAAAAGGATCGCAATGATCATTCCGATTGTGCGGCTTTTCTTTTCCTTCAGCTGTGTCTTCAGGTTCCGCGGTTTCAGGTCCGCGTACCGGGACAGCAGCTGCAGCCGCAGCAGTGCTAAAAATCCCGTCATTCTTCCTCGCCTCCGTCATCCGTCAGCTGCAGGAACAGTTCTTCCAGGCTGGTGCTCTTTTCACCGGAGCGCAGCTCTTCCAGCGTACCCTGGGCCCGCAGGGTGCCATGATCGATCACGCCGATGCGGGTGCACAGCTTTTCAGCGACTTCCAGCACGTGGGTGGAAAAGAACACGGTGTTCCCCTCCTTGCAGTGCCGGATCATTTCTTCCTTCAGCAGGTGAGCCGCCCGGGGATCCAGGCCGCCCAGGGGCTCATCCAGGATCCAGATCGGCGGATTGTGGATCAGCGCGCCGATTACAACCAGCTTCTGCTTCATACCCTTGGAATAAGTGCGCACCTGGCTGTTGATGGCTTCTTCCAGTTCAAACAGGTGCAGGTATTTTTCAATATGCGCCTTGCGGCGGGTGGCGTCTACCTTGTACACATCCGCCATGAAGTTCAGGTATTCCATACCGGTCAGCCGGTCATACAGATCGTTGCCGTCCGGAACAAAGCCGATCAGCTGCTGGGCTGCCAGCCGGTCATCATCCATCCGGTGGCCTGCCATGGTGATCGTTCCTTCGTCAGGCTTCAGCACACCGGTCATCATCTTGATCGTGGTGGTCTTGCCTGCGCCGTTCGGGCCGATGAAACCGAAAAGCTCTCCGCCGTCTACTTTCAGTGTCAGGTCGTCAACAGCCTTTTTCTTATTTTTCGAGTATGTTTTCGTTACATTTTGAATCTCAATCATAGGTCCTCCTTCGGCGGTTTCCCGTCTTTGCTTGTTATTGACATGACGGATGATATCATACCTTCCCCGAAAGAAAAATGCAATGTTTCGAAATATATCCGTACTTATTTTGCCCCGGCGGATAAAAAAGGCGCTGCCGTGCAGCGCCCTTCGCTGAATGCCTTCAGCTGTTTCGGTTTATGATTGTTTCCTCAGCAGTTTGCCGTGCAGGAATAGTATTCAATCTGCATGTTCGGGCTGATCCGGACCACCAGCAGCACCCCGTCACCCTGTTGGTTCAGCGGATACTCGTTATACTGTGCATATACAGCGCCGTTTGCCTCATAGGTCCATTCTGCTTTCAGGTCATTGACACTGTTCAGGACTTCCGGCGTGGTCTTCTGCAGAAAATCCATCAGAAAGGACTTCACCTTTTCGTCCGTTTCCGCGTCCGGTGTGGAATCGTAGTTGTACTTGCTGATTTCCACCTGCCAGTCATTCGGCTCAGCCTGCATGGAAGAAAAGCGGCCGTCCTGTTTGAAAAAGGTCCTCCAGATCGATCCGTTTCCGTTCGTGAGATCAATTTCATACTCATCTTTATGCCGGTTGAAGTTCGCGTTTGTCACGGATTTCATGTCGCACGCGGTTTCAGACCAGAGCCGGAGCGCCCGAAGCCCGATGTCATCCAGCAGGTCAGCATCGCTGACAGCCGGAGCTTCATACCCGGATTCTTCATTGCCGGCATCTTCATAGGAATAACCGTCACCGTTGCCGCTCATGCTGTCGAGTTCAGAGAGATTTACCTGGTAATCCGCCGGATTGAACTTCTTGACCATTGTGGCGCCCCGGTCAGTTGCATCCAGCTGCAGCTTGACATCCAGCTGGTGTACGCCGTCAGCCGCGGTGGAAACGTACAGGGCAACGGTCCCTTCCACATGCTGCAGATCACCGTTGGCATCGCACGTCGCCGTGATATCCACTTTCTGCACAGACACGTCCTTCATCGTGTACAGCAGGCCCTGGGTCTTTGTGTTATAGCTGTACAGCGACGCGCCGTTCTCCTTGCCGATGATGTCATAGTCAATATCGAAATAGCGCTTTACCGCAAACCGCGCAGCCTCGTTCAGTGCCGCATTGAAAACAGCGGGGGCATCCGGTCCCAGCACCAGGTGCGTCTGTCCTTCAGCGGTTTCCGTCAGTGCGCCGCTGCCCAGGAACATGTCCGTGTTCGCCATCAGTGCCCGGCCCAGGTTGATCAGCATTTCAGTTTCCACAGTATTGCGGAAAATGCTCTGCCGGCTGGCGGTACCGCCGGCCTTGTAAATACCGGGTGTAAAGGTCTCCATCAGGAAGAGCTTGTCGTCTTCTGTAATAATGGTATAGCCGTTTTTGCGTTCGGAACCATCCGCCTTGGGAGCGCGCAGGGTCAGCTCCCGGAAGGACCGGCTGAAATCCTGCTTCCAGGTTCCTTCGGCGGTCTTGAACCATTCGCCGTCCAGCGAGAATTCAGCTTTTGCGGTCACTGTCACATTGTTCGTGGCAAACAGCAGGTTTACAAGAGAATCATACACTTTAGGCGCATTGCTCTCCGCCAGCACAGTAAAGCATACAGTCAGCGTCAGCAGAAGGGCAGCTATACTCAGGATCAGTTTTTTCATTTTTCTAGAATTCTCCTTCCGAGTTTTCAGGAAAGCAGAATCCGGATCGTATTCAGCACATCCCGGTGCCTGATCTGCCGGGGTTCAAAACGCAGCAGGTTGTAAACCACCTGCATCACAATTCCGGCGCCGAATGTGCTGATCAGCGTTCCGATCCCGATCGGTCCGCCCAGCAGCCATCCGGCAAGCAGCACCACCGCCCACAGCATCACTTCAACAATGCCGATGGGCACCTTCGGCAGCCGCTTCCCCAGCCCTACAAGCAGGGAATCGCGCGGTCCGCAGCATTGCTCGCCTTTCATATAGATCCACATACCCAGTGCCATGAATACAAATCCAGTCACCATGATCAGGATCCCGAGCCACATGCTGCGGTTTTCCTCCAGCGGGTTCAGGTCGTTGAACATCTGTACAAAGTTACCGGTCAGCAATGCGTCAATAATCGTTCCGAATCCGATCCGTTCATTCAGCAACAGATCGATTCCCAGAATAATCAGCGCCATCAGCGTCATGGAAAGGCCGTAATTCAGCGGTGTATGTTTCGCGATGCCCATTCCCAGGCAGTCCCATGGTGCCAGCCCGATATTCGCAAAGATAGTCAGGTGAACACCGAAGGCGAATACCAGCAGGCCCAGCACAATCCTTACCCACTGCAGAACAACCTTTTTACGCATGAGTGCTTCCTCCATGATTCCGGTATACAGTGTACATTATATCACACAGTACCCTTCATGCGTACCCCGGTCCGGAAAACCCGTCCGCTTCCGTCATTCCACAGACCGGATCTTATTCCCCTGACCTTACTTTCCGGTGACTTTTACCTTACGATTTCGTAAGGTTCTGATCCCGCGTCCGCCGGAACCGTTGATGGGCATCCCTCAGAAGTTTTTCCTGCTTTTTTCGGAAAAAGACTGTTCAGAAATGCTGACAAGTGCTATAGTCTCTTCCGGCCCTGGCGCAAGCGTCAGGCGCGATTAATTTGGGGAAGCTGATTGAATGAAGAAAGTATTCGGTTTTTTCCGGCGGGAAATGATGTTGACCCTGTCCTTGCTTGCGGCTGCCGCCGCCATGGTCATCACACCGCCGTCCGCACGTCTGCTCGAGGAAATTGACTGGCGTACACTGGGCACGCTCCTGATGATGCTGTGCGTGCTGGAGGGATTCAAGAAGGAGAATATCTTCCGGCCGCTGATCCGCCTGGCCGCCCGGATGAAACGGATGACCACCCTGACCCTGTTCCTGGTATTCGGGGTTTTCTTTACGTCCATGTTCGTCACCAACGATGTTTCACTGATCATCTTCGTTCCGCTGACAATCCTGCTGTTCAGCGCTGCCGGAAAAGAACGGTATATTCTTCCCGTTCTCACATTTCAGAACATCGCCGCCATCCGCGGTTCCCTGCTCATGCCTTTTGGCAGCCCGCAGAATCTGTTTCTCTACGGACAGGCCAATGTCACCGCCTGGCATTTCATGCTGCACATGCTGCCGCTGTGTGTCCTGTCCGCTGCGCTGCTGATTGGGTTTATCTTCTTTCTTTATCGCAGGGATCCGCAGGAGACAATCTGCGCCGGACCGGAGGACACGCCCTGGACCGCGGAGGGGAAAACGCGCCGGATCATGTACCTGGTGCTTTTCGCTCTGATCATCGCCGTCATCGTTACCCGGACCTCCCTGTGGCCCTGCGCCGTGGCGCTGGTCATCGGAACCATTCTGGTCATGGACCGCAAACTGCTGCTCCAAGTGGATTATGTGCTGATTGTCACCTTCCTGTGCTTCTTTGTTTTCTCCTCTTCAATCGCTGCCCATCCCGGCATCTCCGGTGTGCTGACAAAAGCGGTTGCCGGCCATGAATACTGGTGGGCCATCGGCCTGAGCCAGCTGATCTCCAATGTCCCGGCCACCATTGTCCTCTATCCCTTCTCCGGGAACTTTGCCGGACTGATTTACGGAGCTGATACCGCCGGGCTTTGTTCCCTCATCGGATCCCTGGCTTCCGTGATCAATTACCGGATCTATGTTCGTTCCTATCCCGGACAGGGTGGTAAATTCATTAAAGTATTCACGCTGATCAGCTGGGCTTTCTTCCTGATCGTGGTGATCCCCGGTCTCCTGCTGAGCGCCTGGCCATTCTTTTAAGCAGAATAAGTGAAGAAAAGCGGACTCAGATTATCCTGAGTCCGCTTTTGTATATGCACTGCACAATACAGAATCACTTTTCGTCTATATCATCCAGCTTATCGCGCCGTTTATGATAGGATGCTCTGAAAGCCTCAAGTACAGCAAAGCAGGCAACATATGTGATGACGATAATCGCAGCTGCTGTCAGGATAGAACCTGTGTCAGTCCTGTGATTTTGAATCATCTTAATGATATTCAGCACTCCGATCAGGGCGGCCGGAACAACAGCGGCAAGGGCATTCCCTTTCCGTGTGGGAGTTGACTTTCTGGTCCAGATACCATTCTTCAGGGTTGTAAAGGAAATCCAGATTCCCCCGATGGCCGCAATAATCAGTTCCCCGAGGACCTGTCTGAGGGGTGCGCCGAGGACAAGCTGAACCACAATGGAAAGAGCCAGTGCCCAGAACAGAATCCAGAATCCGTACTCTTCCAGTTTCAGCAGTTTCTGGTCCTGCATTTCATCCAGTACATTTTCGTTATACTTCTTCATCCTCATTCTCCTCTCCGAATAAATCGTCCAGTTTTTTACCCAGGACCCGGCAGATAGCCCGGCAAAGCCGGATGGTAGGGTTAAACTCCCCCTGCTCAATAGCGTTCATTGTCTGCCGGGAGATACCGACAGCCTCCGCGAGGGCTTTCTGTGTCATATCCTTCTCAGCCCTTGCAACTTTGATCCTGATATTCCGAGCGATATGAAACACCTCCCCTTCGTTGCAAAGATTAACATAAAAACTACTTTTTGTCTAGTATGTTTTACTCTTGTTCGTTTTTATATGACTTGTTGATCTGAAAGCTGTTAAAAATCAGCTTCTTTGGCCAAAGCAGGTTGTTTCTTTTCACATTCCGGCAATAAGATTTTACCTTCGTTTTATTGTACTAATCCTGTATACAGAACACATACAAAAAACACCCTACAAAACCCTGCAGTTATTGCGGGCTAACAGGTTTTCCGATAAAATATGTACTAATCAAACAGGAGAAGTATCACCTGTTAACAAAAGAAAGGAAGCAAAACCATGAAGAAACTGCTGTCCCTGATTCTGGCGCTTGCCATGGTGCTGACCATGATGGCCGGCCTGCTGGCTTCCGCCTCCGCTGAAGAAGATACCTTCCATATTGGTATCGTCACCGGCTCCGTTTCCCAGTCTGAAGACGACCGCCGCGGCGCGGAAGCCTTCCAGGAGAAGTACGGTGAAGACCGCGTCAAGCTCGCGATCTATCCCGACAACTTCACCGAAGAGCTGGAGACCACCATCCAGACCATCGTGAACCTGTCCGACGATCCCGACATGAAGGCCATCATCGTGAACCAGGCTGTGCCCGGCACCACCGAAGCCTTCCGTCAGATCAAGGAACGCCGCCCGGACATCATCTGCATCGCCGGTGAGTCCCATGAAGACCTGCCCGAAATCGGCAGCGCTGCTGACCTGGTCTGCAACAACGACTTCGTTGCCCGCGGCTACCTGATGATCCGCACCGCTCACGAACTGGGCTGCGACACCTTCGTGCACATCTCCTTCCCCCGTCACATGAGCTATGAGACCATGAGCCGCCGCGTGGCGATCATGAAGGAAGCCTGCAAGGAATTCGGCATGGAATTCGTGCTGGAGACCGCTCCCGACCCCACCACCGACGTGGGTGTTCCCGGCGCTCAGGCTTACATTCTGGAGCATGCTCCCGAATGGATCGAGAAGTACGGCAAGAACTCCGCATACTTCTGCACCAACGACGCTCATACCGAGCCCCTGCTGAAGCAGCTGCTGGCCTACGGCGGTTACTTCATCGAGGCTGACCTTCCCTCTCCTCTGATGGGCTATCCGGGCGCTCTGGGTCTGGATCTGACCAGCGCAGAAGGCGACTTCGAGAAGATCCTGGCCGCTGTTGAGGGTGCTGTGGTTGAAAAGGGCGGCGCCGGACGTTTCGGCACCTGGGCTTACAGCTATGGCTACACCGTGTCCGCCGGTCTGGCTCAGCATGCTGTCAACGTCATCAAGGGCGAAAGCGAACTGGATGACATCGACGACATCGCCAAGGCCTATCAGGAATTCTCCCCCAAGGCTGAGTGGAACGGCTCCAACTACACCAACGTTGAAACCGGTGTGAAGAGCGACAACGTCTTCCTGGTCTACCAGGATACCTACATCATGGGCGATCCCGGTCACTACATGGGATCCACCCAGATTGAAGTGCCGGAGAAGTACTTCACCGTGAAGTAATCCCTGGTTGGTTTGACAGGGGGAGGTCACTGCCTCCCCCTTTTCCATGACAAAGCACTGATCAAATTATAAGGACGGAATGCAGATGAGTCAGAGCGCACCGCTTCTGGAAATGAAGAACATCCAGAAGGATTTCTTCGGCAATCAGGTGCTGACCGACATTAACCTTACCCTGAACGAAGGCGAAGTGCTCGGTCTGGTCGGCGAAAACGGCGCCGGCAAGTCCACCCTGATGAAGATTCTTTTTGGTATGGATGTGATCCGCGATACCGGCGGATATACAGGAGACATTCTGCTGGACGGGCAGAAGGTCGACTTTAAGACGCCCTTTGAGGCGCTTGCGGCAGGAATCGGCATGGTGCATCAGGAGTTTTCCCTGATTCCCGGCTTTACCGCCACCGAGAATATCCTGCTCAACCGTGAGCCGAAAAAGAAAAGTGTGGTCTCCGAGATCTTCGGTGACCGGCTTGATATACTGAACCGGAAAGAAATGACTGAAAAGGCCGAAAACGCCATCGAAAAAATGGGCGTTCATATTGACGGCTCCATGGTCATTCATGATATGCCCGTCGGGCACAAACAGTTTACCGAAATTGCCCGGGAACTGAGCAAGGACCAGCTGAAGCTGCTGATCCTGGACGAACCCACCGCCGTATTGACAGAGAAGGAAGCGGAAGCCCTGCTTTCCTCCATCCGCGGCATGGCTGCCCGGGGAATTGCCGTCATCTTCATCACACACCGCCTGCAGGAGATCCTGGACGTCTGTGACAAGGTCGTTGTCATGCGGGACGGCTATGTGGTGCAGGATGTCCCTGCGAAGGAAACCGGCGTAACCGAGATCACCCGCTGGATGGTCGGCCGGTCTGTGGATTCCGCTGCCAAGCCGGAAATCCGGGATAATCCGGACGCCCCCATCGCCATGTCCATCCGGAAGCTGTGGGTGGATATGCCCGGTGAAACTGTCCGCAACGTTAACCTGGATGTCCGTGAAGGTGAAATCCTCGGTATCGGCGGTCTGGCCGGCCAGGGCAAGCTCGGCATCCCCAACGGAATCATGGGACTCTATGAAGCCGGCGGCGAGGTAACCCTCCGCGGAAATAAGATTCCGCTGAACCAGCCCCGTGCCTGCCTGGACGCCTCCATGGCGTTCGTTTCCGAGGACCGCCGCGGCGTAGGCCTGCTGCTGGATGAAACGCTGGAATGGAACATTGCCTTCCCGGCCATGCAGATCCAGAACAAGTTCCTGAAGAACTATCTGGGCGGACTCATCAAGTGGCGCGATGAAAAGGCCATTCATGACATTACCCAGCGGTATATTGACGATCTGGCCATCAAGTGCACCAGCTCCAAGCAGAAGGCCAAAGAGCTTTCCGGCGGCAACCAGCAGAAAGTCTGCCTGGCCAAGGCCTTTGCCCTGGAGCCCGGCTTCCTCTTCGTTTCGGAACCGACCCGCGGTATCGACGTCGGTGCCAAGGCACTGGTGCTGGACGCGCTGAAAAAATTCAACCGTGAAAGCGGTGTCACCATCGTCATGATCTCATCCGAGCTGGAAGAACTCCGGCAGACCTGCGACCGGATCGCGATTGTTTCCGGCGGCAAAGTTGCCGGCATCCTGCCCGCCACGGATTCAGCGGAAAACTTCGGTCTGCTGATGATCAGCCAGGTAAAGTGAGGTGAAGGGAAAGATGAAAGAGAAATTATCTTCGTTCGTCGCAAGCTTCGGACTGCCGAGGCTGATTATCTCCGCCTTCCTGCTTGCGCTGTTCATCCT
>JAEEGL010522958.1_pt1 | contig 30247 bp, 30 predicted proteins | sample 9134231 | NCBI WGS metagenome assembly JAEEGL01 (sample SAMN16246548, study PRJNA631951) | gut metagenome | biome: gut microbiome; feature: rumen; material: fiber-attached | host: Bos | place: Iran: Karaj | collected 2018-10 | reverse complement strand
TTTCGTTACCCAGTCTATTTGCTACGCTCTTCTTTCATCCCATACCTCACGATACTAGACTTGAGTTTCACTATGTAGTTATAACGACTTTCCTACTCGGGACTTTCACCCTTTAGATATATGACATGCCCGTCACACATAGAAAAATCCCTGAAGCAATCTTCAGGGATTTTTCTATAGAATCTCGACTAATTCTTCTTTTTCTTTGCTTTGATAATGAAGGATAGCAATGGCGTTTTCCTTTTCTACTTCATAACCGACATCCAGCAAAGCGACTGGAATCATATTCTCAGGAAGATGGAAGACTTCCTTGGCTTTCAAAGGAGAGAAACGGTTGATATATAACGTATCAAGACCTAACTCTTTTGCTTCTAACATGATATGAGTTAAGACAATCGCACAATCTTCTTCACCGGAAGTGAATCTTTCTCTTTCTTCAGGATAGACATAGACATTATCTTTATCGTAGGCAATCATAATGACCGTGCTTGCCTTATAGCGACAAAAGGTAATCTCATCAATTTTGGCTAACGCTTCTGGAGAACGAGCGATATAGAGTTTGAAGATTTGTTTGTTTTTGGCAGTTGGCGCAAGCTGAGCAGCCTTGATCAACAAATCCAACTTTTCTTCTTCGACTTTCTTCTCCGTATATTCGCGACAGGAGTGTCTCGCACTGGCTAATTCTAAAAAATTCATAATGCTACCTCTTTAAGAATTTTATCACACCTTCGTGTAATCTCTTAAGTCCTTCTTCAAGTCTCGCTCTAGGACAAGCGACGTTTAAGCGGATGAAGTGATCACCATTACCGCCATATTCTTTTCCTTCATTGACAATTAAATCTGCTTCTTCCTTTAAGAAGGAGGTGAATTCTTCACTATTGGTATTCAATTTATCAATGTTGATCCAGAGAAGATAAGTCGCATCCCCATCAACAAGGGTCAGTTCAGGAATGTTGTTTTCAAGATAAGCTTTCACATAATCACGATTGGCAAAGAGATATTCTCGTAGTTCATCAAGCCACTCTTTTCCTTCATTGAAAGCAGCGATAGCAGCCGGGCAAGAAAAGACATTTGGTTCGGCGACTTCATCAGTGTTGATCTGGCGAACCACTTTCTTTCTTAATTCCGGATTGGCAATAACGATAGCAGATGTCTGAATGCCAGCAAGATTAAATGTCTTTGTTGGAGCTATCGCCATGATGCTGTTATAGAGATTGGTTTCGTTGACACTAGCAAAAGGAATGTATTCCTTACCAGGGCGAACCAGTTCACAATGAATTTCATCAGATAAGACAGGAACAGAATTTTCTTCGCAGAGCTTACCAAGACGTTCTAATTCTTCTCTTGTCCAGATTTTGGAAATCGGGTTTGCAGGATTGCAGAAAATGAGCAGAGTAGTCTTTTTATCTTTTAAGGCAATCTCGAGATTTTCCCAATCGATACTATATTCGTTTTCTTTATATAAAAGAGGTACCTGAAGAATGTTTCTCTGATTGTTGATGATGGAATTATAAAAGATATTGTAAACAGGAGAAAGAACAACAACATTATCACCAACGGAGGTCAGTTTTCTCACCGTAGAAGAAATGGTTGGGACAACACCCGTAGAAAAGACCAACCAGTCTTTGGCAATCATGAAATGATGTCTTTCTTCAAAGAAATTGACGTAAGCCTCATACCAGTCATCACCAGGTTCAGTGTAACCATAGATACCAGAAATAACTCTAGTTTCTAAAGCTGCTTGAATCTCCGGTGCTGTCTTAAAGTCCATATCGGCAATCCACATCGGAAGTTTATCTTCTTCGACGTTCCATTTGACTGAACCGGTATTTCTTCTGTTGGTCAATTCATCAAAATTATATTTGCTCATAACCATTTTCCTTCTTTATCAGGACACGAATCTTGCTTAAATCGATATCTTTATCATCTCTGATCATCTTATCGACTCCTTCACATCTGATTTCACCAGAGATAGGATTCTTGATGCTAGAAAGACGAGACTTGATTTCTGCATCGATGTTTTCACAATACTCAAAGATCAAATCAGAATCTTTGATGGTACAGTTGATGAGAGTGAGATTCTTCATATAGCAGAAACCCTGATGAGAGGAAATCTTACAGTTGATCAGGGTGACATTTTCACTGTTCCAACCGAAGTATTCGCCATTGATCTCACTATCTTTCACGACCACATTCTTACAGTTCCAGAAGGCGTCTTTGGAATTCAAGATGCTGCTTGTGACTTCAATATCACTTGCTCCATCGGCAAAATAGTTGCCATCAAGTTCTAGATGATCGACTTTTAAACCGTTAGAATTCATCGCCAGATAATCGCCTTTGGCTTTGACGTTCTTCATCTGTACATTGCTACACTTCCACAAGGTCTCTTTGGCATCGTCAAAAGTGATATTTTCTAAATAGATGTTATGACATCGACGGAAGAGTTTTGGGGCGATGATATGGCAATCGATAAACTTGGAATCATCCGTATACCAGATGCCTGAGCGCGACATTTCCAAGAAGGTCGAATTTCTCACCTCATGATTCTTGCCATACCACAAAGGATATTTCCATCCGAAAGTGACGTGGTCAATTTTCAGATTTCTCGATTCTTTTAATGGGGATTCTCCATCATCAAAAAGACAGTTTGTGACCTGTGCATCCTTCAATTGAAATAAGGCTCGTTCCCCTGTATAGTGTTCATTCTCGTAGATTTCCATGTTCGTCGTCCTCCCTAGTAATTAATGCTTACTTATTTTATCGATGTGACTTCAAGATAGAAAGCAATATGCTTTCAATCTTTAATCCAAAGTGGAGAGGTGATAAATTCTTTTTCCTTTAAGCCTGAATCAGGTGGGAAAATTAAAGCATAGGCGTTTAGGTACATACGTTTATTTTCATCAAGAGAATATCGTTTATCACCAAGAAGGGTAAAGCCAAGAAAGTGTAAAGCAATTCTGATCTGATTTCTTCTACCTGTCTCAATGTTGATATTCAAAGCAGTCCCGATGTTGATATAGTTTTTTGCCTGGATGTGGGTGATAGCTTCTTTTCCTTCATTTGGATTGACGACAAGAACCTTGGTTCCATTTTCTCCATCGCTGAGGTACTGAAGCACATCAAATTGTTTCCCAAGGGGAATTTCTTCCTTGACGACGGCTTCATAATAACGTTCGACTCTTCTTTCTTCAAAATAATGCTGAAGTTTTTCTTTCATCAGCTTGTTCTTGGCAAAGATCATGACACCGCTTGTCTCATAATCGAGTCGATGAACGACAAAAAGAGTCTCACCTTTCTGTTTTAAATAGAGATAAAGATAATGATAAAGATTATGGGAAAAAGTCTTCTTATCTTTGGTGCGGATAGAAAAGACATCTCGTTGTTTATAGACAACAAGGATTTCCTCATCTTCGTAAAGTATTTGATATGGTGCTTGTTTCATCTTGTCTATTATACCAATTCTTCTTTCGTATTTTAGCAGGGAAAAGGTATAATGTTTTCATGAATTATAACCTAAGAAGTATGACAAAAGAGGATTTCTCTATCGCTGGTGAAATCATGGTCTTAGCCTTCAAGAAAGAACCATGGAGAGAAAGTTGGACGATTGAACAATGCGAAAAACGTTTTGCCGAAATCTTTTCTTCCAGTATGAACTTCTCCTTTGTTCTTCAAAATGAACAAGAAGAAATCCAGGGTTGTTGTCTAGGTCTATTATCCACTTATATGGATCATAAGGAATACACCATCATCGACTTCTTCATCCATCCAGAATGTCAGCATAGACATATCGGTAGTCAATTGATGAATCAGGTTATCCAGGTTATGAAAGAACAAAATGTCAAGAAGGTAACATTAAACACGATAAAAGCCTGTACACCGTTTTATGAAAAGTGCGGCTTTACTCCTACAAAGGAAGGAATCATCTTAGAGAAAATATTATGAAAACACTAATTGTTTATTATTCCAAAGCTGGTGAAAACTGGTTTGATGGAGGAAAAAGAATCCTTGAAAAAGGAAACACTGAAATCTGCGCAGAATTCATCAAGGATATCACTAAGGGTGATCTACTAAAATTAGAGATGAAACATCCCTACTCTGATGATTATGATGAATGCTGCGACCAGGCAAAATTTGCTTTAGAACATAATGATTTACCCCAACTCATCCATCTTCCTGATCAAATCGATGAATATGACACCATCTATCTTTGTTATCCCATCTATTGGTCAATGGCTCCGATGGCAGTTTTATCTTTCCTTGAAAAATATGATTTTTCCAAGAAGACCATCTATCCTTTATCCACTCATGAAGGAAGTGGACTTGGCGCCTCTGTTTCCACCATCAGAGTCAAAGCAAAAGGAGCAAATGTCTTAGATCCTCTTCCTATTCCAGGAACACTGGCAAATAAAAGTTATAACCGCATCAAGAACTGGATTGAATCTCATTAAGTTTAAGAAAAATGAGAGTTAGGTATTGCAATTTATAATTAAATTGCGTACAATTTAATTGCTTACATTTAGGAGGTAAGAGGATATGTCTACAATTTACGATTTCACAGTCAAGGATCAAAAAGGTAATGATGTCTCTTTAAGAGAATACGAAGGCAAGGTCATCTTAGTGGTCAACACTGCCACCGGTTGTGGTTTTACTCCACAATATGAAGGCTTACAGAAACTTTATGACACTCATAAGGATGAAGGCTTTGTCATTCTTGATTTCCCATGCAATCAGTTTGGTCATCAGGCCCCAGGAAGCGATGAGGAAATTCATCAGTTCTGCTCTTTGAAATATAATGCTTCCTTCCCTCAGTTCAAGAAGATCGATGTCAATGGCGATAAGGCCGATCCACTCTACAAGTGGTTAAAGGAACAGAAGAGCGGTGTCTTTGGTTCCAACATCAAATGGAATTTTTCCAAATTCTTAATCAACAGAAAGGGTGAAGTCGTCTCTCGTTATGCTCCTACCACCACTCCTGAAAAATTAGAAGATGATGTCGTTGCTGAATTAAAAAAGTAATATACTATAATGGCTTAGGCAACTAAGCCTTTTATTTTTAGGAGTTCATTATGGCGGATAAATATGATATCTTAAAACTGGAAAATCAGATTTGTTTCCCGCTTTATGCGGCGAGCAAAGAGATTGTCAGACAATATCAACCCATCTTAGATCAGCTCGATTTAACCTATACCCAATACATCACCATGCTTGTCTTATGGGAATATGGGGATACCAACATCAAGAAACTTGGTGAATCGCTTCTTTTAGATAGCGGTACTTTGACTCCTCTGGTCAAGAAACTAGAAGAAAAAGGTTATGTCATCAGAAGTCGTAAGAAAGATGATGAAAGAAATCTGATCATCTCTTTGACACCAAAAGGAGTAAAACTGAAAGAAAAAGCCTTAGAAATCCCATATCAGATTTCTTCTTGTGTCTCACTTGAACCGGAAGAAGCAAAAACCTTATATACTCTGTTATATAAAATTTTGAAAAAATTCAAAAAGGAATAATTTATGAATCGTGATCAAATCATTGTAAGAACCAGCATCGTTGGAATTCTCGGCAATATCGTTCTCGTCGCTTTCAAAATCTTTGTCGGCATCCTTGTCGGTTCGATTGCCATCATCTTAGATGCGGTCAATAACTTGACTGACGCCATCTCTAGCATCATCACCATCATCGGTACCAAATTAGCCAATAAGAAACCAGACCACAAACACCCCTTTGGTTATGGTCGAATCGAATATATGACTTCGCTAGTTATCGCGGTCATCGTCTTACTAGCTGGTGCAACGGCTATCAGAGAATCCATTTCCAGCATCATCGAAGTCTTTAACGGAAATGGCATACCTTCCTATACTCTTGTTTCCTTAATCATCGTCTCAGGTGCCATTGTCGTCAAAGTCTTGCTCGGCCTATACTTCCATAGACAGGCGAAGAAAGCCTCTTCTGACGCTTTAAAGGCAAGTGGTACGGATGCCTTGATGGATTCTGTCTTATCCTTATCCACCCTGGTTGCTGGTATCATCTGTATGACAACGGGTGTTGCCATTGAAGGTTGGCTTGGTGTTATCATCGGTTGCTTTATCATCAAGAGCGGCTTTGAAATCTTATTAGATGCCATTCATGAGATCATCGGTAAAAGAAGCGATCCTGAATTCACCAACGAGATTAAAGCGGCCATCAGAAAGCTTCCTCAGGTCAAAGGTGCCTATGACCTCATCTTGAACAACTATGGTCCCAACAAGACCATCGGTACAATCCATGTCGAAGTCGATGATCATATGACGGCTAAGGAAATCCATGTTCTCACTAGAGTCATCCAGGAACTCTGCTCGCGCAAGTTCAATATTGTCATGACGGTTGGTATCTATGCCAGCAATGATTCTGATGAAGTCTCACACAAACTAAAAACTGATCTTCTTGAGATTGTCTCTCATCATGAAGAGATCATTCAGATGCATGGTTTCTATGTCGACTTCAAAAACAATCTGGTCTCCTTTGACTTGATTTTCTCCTTCAAGGTTGAACACCCTGAAGTGATCAAGAGTAAAGTCATTGAAGAGATGAGAGCACTTCATCCCGATTATCATTTCTACGTCAACATCGATGTTTATTACACCAACTAAAATTAGCACTTCCCGGTAAAATGTGGGAAGTGCTGTTTTTATAATATGACGCTACAGATATAGATTTCATCACCAGGAGTCTGGATATTTGGATTATTTATGACGAAAGAATAATCCTTCTTTTCCTCTTCTAGAGAAAGAAGGAAATGAGCAAGAGCTATACCGATATCAAATTGCTGGATATCCGGTTCTTGTTTTCCGAAATTTCTTTTTTCATAGAAGTGGACCACATTATCCTTAACTAAGATTCTCCAGGGTTGCTTATTGGCAGCAGAGGGAGCTAAACGAACATTTTCAAAGGCTTCTTTTAGAGGATGATTCTCTTTTAATGGGGTAAAGAAATCACCTTCAAAACAAATTTCTGAAAGAGGTAATCTGCTATTTGCATGAATTGCCATACGCATCATCTTTTCTCTTATCGATCTGACTTTGGCTGGATAACCAAGAGGAGAAGCTACTGGCATCACTTCATCTTGTTTAACTTCCATCGCCTTAGAGAAAGCCGGACGATTTAATGAACCAGCAAGAATGACACTTCCCAAATTTAAGGATAAAGCCTTCAGGCAGAGTTTTTCAAATTCATAACCGGCGGCAACAATCGCATTTGGTATATTTTTTACTTTGATCGCCATATAAAGATGTTCGCCTAAGATGACGGGAGAAAATAGATCATGTTCCTCTTTCGATAAGAACTTGATCGTCGTCTTGATACCAAAAGGATTATCTAAGGTAGAAGCATATTCTTCTAATGTCTTCAATGTATCTTCCGGAATTGTTCTACCATCAAAGGTGCGAACACTTTTACGTTTTGAAATGAGTTCTGTTATGGTCATCTTTCTTACCTCTATTTATGGTGTCTGATCAGACAATAGCCATAGATATCACTTCTCTTTCTGATATAGAAGAGTTCATCATCATTAAGTCTTTCATCTAAGATTGGTAACAGAAAATGGTTCTCATAAGAGATTCCTTCTCTTATTAATGAAGTGACATGGGAAATCTCTTCTCGATATAAATAAGGACTGTCTTTCTTGAAGGACTCATTGAGATGTTTGATCAAAGTAAGAATTTCTTCATCCTTGCTTTTTACTTCCGGAAGTGTTTCTACTTCCAGTCTTTCTAAAAATTCAAAGAGGATCTTATGATTCTTAGTAAAATGAATTTCAATTTCAGATAGCCTAATAAATTCATCAATCAGCATCTTCTTACCGACAAGATCATCATCTGAATTGTTTAAGTCGATAGCGATATTATCAAGTAAAGCCTTCAAGGCTCCATTTTCCTGAGCAAAGACAACAAGAGGATTTTCCTCTTCATAACTGTGATTTTCACTGCTTTGAAGCTTAGGAACCTTGACCGTGGAAGATAAAGTCCAGTTATCCTTATCCTGATTTAACAAGGAATCTTTACCAAAAGCAGCAAGATATTCTTTTTTTACTGCTTCTTCATCTTTTCCTTCTTTGAGGTCTTGTAATAACTTTGCTAATATTTTTTGTTTTTCTGTTTCACTCATGCAAATATTCTATCATACTAACTTTCTTTTGTTTTGTTCTTCTGTTAAGGACTTTTTTCTTCCTTTAAGAAAAGAAAAATGAAGCAAATAAGGAAAGATTTGAATTTGCAATGAAATCGACATTATTTTTTAAAAACAAGGAAAAAAGCCTCTGAAACAAAATGTAATCACTTACATAGATTTTCATGAAAAATTGTATCCGTTTACATATTTTCTTTTCAAGATTAATCACTATACTTTTGTTGCTATCACTTGACAGCCTGAAATTGTTATCCCTGAAAGGAGTATATATATCCATGATCACTTTAATTCGTTACTTTGCTTCTTACATCATCAGAAGCAACAAAGCTTACAAATCCTTAGCTAAGTAGTTGTAAGCTACCTGAATTGTTTTCCCCCCTGACCTTTCCGTATGGAAAGGTCTTTTTTGGTTTCAAAAATCAAATTTTATCTTGTAAGTGCTTTAGCGAAATAAAGTATTGACTGCTTTAGTTTAGTAAAGTATCATATATCCCGTACTTTAGTTAGATAAAGTGAGGAACGCATCATGAAATTAAAAAGAATGACATTAGAGTTGTTGTCGTTAGGTATGTTAGCCTCTTGTGGAAACACGTCATCAACAGGATATGTCGATAACTATAACAATCTCAAAGGCTTTGATATCGACTTAGCCAAAGCTGCTTGTGAAAAACTGGATATCACTCCTATCTTCCAGGAAATCATCTGGGAACAGAAAGAAACGGAATTATCCTCTAAGCAGATTGACTTGATCTGGAATGGTTTGACCATCACTGAAGAGAGAAAACAAAACTTAGAAATCACCCTTCCTTATATGTCCAATACGCAATCCATCATCGTCAAGAAAGACTTTGCGGATAGCCGTATCACAAGTGAAGATAGATACACCATTGCTTTTGAACAGGGAAGTGCAGGTGAAGATGCTTTCAATTCTTCAGATATCTTTAAGGGGTCCACTTCCGTGGGAGTCGCTTCTCAAGTCACCGCTTTGATGGAAGTCTTATCCGGCACTTCCGATATTGCCATCATCGACTCCATTATGGCGGGATATTATCTTAGTGATTCTTCTAGTTATGGAAACAAGTTAAAAGTGCTCTCCGGTTATGATTTTGAAATTGAAAATTATGGTGTTGCCTTAAGAAAAGGTGAAAAAGCCCTTCTTGCCAAACTCAATGAAACCATTGAAGAGTTATATCATAACGGCATAACCGCTGACATCGCTTCTCGTTATGGTTTAACTAATGACCTTGTTAAACCAGAGACCTATACCAAGTTTGACGAAGTTGAAGATAAATCTTCTTGGGAATACATCCAAAACAAAGGAAACATCATCATCGGATACACCGTCTTTGCACCAATTGCTTTTGAGGCCTAGTCATGTCGATTTCGTTTCTCGATGTCACGCTGAAATTATTATCCGGTTTAGGAAATACTCTGCTTATCTTTCTTATCTCCCTTAGTATTGCAATTCCGTTAGGCGTTCTTTTTACCCGCTTTTCTTTAAGTAAGAACCAAGTTCTTCAAAAAGTGATGCAGATCTTTATCTGGGTCATCAGGGGTACTCCTTTGATGCTCCAGATCATGGTGGTCTTTTATGTTCCTGGTCTATTATTTCATCTTCCTTCTCTTCCTAGAATCATTGCGGCAATCCTGGCAATCAGCATCAACTATGCCGTCTACTTCAGCGAGATATTCCGCGCTGGATATCAATCCATTTCCAAAGGACAAAAAGAAGCTGGTTTTGTCTTAGGGCTATCAAGAATGGAAATCTTTTTTAAGATTCAACTGTTGCAGATTATCAAAAAGATCATTCCACCCATGACAAATGAAACCATATCGCTAGTCAAGGATACCGCCTTAGCTAGAATCATCGCTGTCAATGAGGTGATGCTTGCTGCCGATAAGATTGTCGGCACTTATGCAATCGTCTATGTCTTATTCTACACTGCCATTTTCTATCTCCTTGTTGTCGGTATCATTTCCTTGTTGTTTAAAATGTTGGAAAAGAAGCTAAGTTATTTTGAGGGTTAGTTATGGCATATTTAGAAATTGAAAACCTGAGCAAGGTCTATAAAGGAAATAAAGTCTTAGATTCTTTTTCTCTCTCCTTAGAAAAAGGCAAGACTTTATGTCTGATTGGAGATTCTGGTTCAGGTAAGACCACACTACTGAGAATGTTAAATTCTCTTTCCTCTATCGATGAAGGAAGAATCATTCTGGAAGGAAAAGAAATCAGCAGCAAAGACAAGAAAAACTTAAGACATGCCGAGGATTTTTCTCTTGTCTTTCAATCCTATCATCTCTTTTGTCAGTATAACGTGATGGAAAACATTCTCCTTCCTTTGAAAGCCAAGATAAAAAGAGACCTAAAAGCAAAGAAATATTCACGAAAAGAGTTCCAATTAGAATATAATAAGACCATAGAAGAAAAGACGAGAGAAGTAAATGATTTGCTTCTTGAAGTCCATCTTCAGGATAAGAAAGATTCCTACCCTCATCAGCTTTCTGGAGGCGAGGCGCAACGAGTTAGTATTCTTCGCGCATTGATGCTAAGCCCCAAGGTCTTATGCTTTGATGAACCTACCAGCGCTCTTGATCCAAGACTAAAGCGTCAGATGGCTAACACCATCCTTTCCTTAAAAAAGAAAGGTCATACCATCATCTTAGTCACCCATGAGATGGAATTGGCTAAAATCATCGCCGATGAAGTGATTTTCCTTAAAAAAGGGAAAATCATCGAAAAGGGAAGTAAAGAGATTCTGACCAACCCTAGAAGTGAGGAATTAAAAACCTTCTTGTCCTTAGAACATCATGAGGATTCTAGTTATGGACAAAACGCCGACCCTGAAACAGCAAGAGCTTATGGAACTCTATTCAGCCTTAGTCAAGATTGACAACGTTGAAGATTGTAAAAATTTCCTTGATGACTTACTCACCGCCAAAGAATTAGATTCACTTTCAGGCAGAGTACATTGTGCCAAATTATTTATTGAGGGTAAAACCTATATCGAAGTCACCAATGAAACCACTGTCTCAAGCGCCACACTTGCCCGTGTTTCCAAATGCGTAAAAAAGGGAAAAGGCTATAACAAAATTCTCAAAGACTGATTCAAGTAGACCCACCTTCATGGTGGGTTTTCTCTTTTTTGGTATCGGGTGTTACAAATTTAGGCAAAATATCAGCATTTTTGGACTTTTCTTTGTACGTGATTGAAGAATAAACTATAATATGAAAGCCGTTACACAGGAGAGTTTGTATGCTTATCAACAACAATTGGACCTTTTGGAAGAAAGGTGAAGAAAAGAAGAAAATCCTTGTCGATTTACCCTATGATGCCATGTTCAGAGAAGAAAGAAGTATCGATGCTCCCGCTGGAGACAAAGTCGGTTTCTTCCTAGGCGGCGATTATTTTTATGAAAAGAAACTGAATCTGACAAAAGAAGAGTTGAAAAACAGAGTCATCTACCTTCGTTTTGAAGGTGTCTATCACGATCCTGAAATCACCATCAACAACAAGAAAGCCTACTTCAGACATTATGGCTACACGGATTTCATCTTTGATGCCACCAAGTTTTTCAAAGAAGGGGAAAACACTATTTTAGTTTCTTGTATCAACTCCGATCAGCCAAACTCTCGTTGGTATTCTGGTGCAGGTATCTATAGAGATGTTCATCTCTATTCTTATCCTAAGGTGCATCTACTTCCCCGCACTTTTAAAATGCGCACCATCGACTACAAGTCAGGCCTAGTGAAAGTCGAAGCCAAGTTTACTTCAAAAGTGGATGCCACTTTGACCCTCTTAGATAAGGAAGGAAAAGAAGTCTATCAAGAAAATAACCAGGGCAAGGATTTAACCTATGTGGTTGAAATTCCCGATTGTCATCTCTGGAGTGTGGATGATCCATACTTATATACTTTTGTTTTGACTTATAACGGAGAAAGAGAAGAAAAGAAATTTGGTGTCCGTCTTATCGAACTCAACAAGGAAAAAGGATTCCTGATCAATGGTATCAGAACGCCCCTTCTAGGTGGGTGTATCCACTCGGATAATGGTCTTCTTGGTGCTGAATCCTATCCTGATGTCGAAAGAAGAAAGATTCAGATTTTAAAAGATGCCGGTTATAACGCCATCAGAAGCGCCCATAACCCGATTGTCGAATCTTTCCTTGATGCTGCTGATGAACTTGGTTTTTTAGTCATGGATGAATATGTCGATTGCTGGTACACGCATAAAACCATGTACGACTATGCCTCTCATACCTTAGAAAACTATCAAGATGACTTAAAACAAATGGTCGACAAGGATTATTCTCATCCCAGTGTCGTTTTATATTCAACAGGTAATGAAGTAGGGGAAACCTCCTTTGAAAAAGGTATCGCCTTTACCAAGACCTTGACCGAATATCTCCACAGCCTTGATGATTCTCGTCCTGTCACCTGTGGTATCAACGTCTTCTTCAACGGTTTAGCCCATACGCCATTTACCGTCTATTCTGATAAGAATGCAGAAAATGACATCAAAGCCAAAGAAGAAGCCAAAAAGAAGAGAGAAGAAGAACAATCTTCTGGCAAAAAGAAGAAGGAAAAACCTTCCGGTTCTTCAGATATCTATAACGCCATCGCCAACATGGTCGGTCAGAACTTCATGAAATATGGAGCTAAGCTTCGCATTGTCGATAAGCATACCAAAGGCGCCTTTGCCAACATGGATGTCGCCGGTTACAACTATGGTATCAAGAGATACAAGAAAGACTTGAAGAAATATCCAGAACGTTTCATCCTAGGAAGTGAAACCTTCTTGAATGACGCTGGTGAATTCTATTCCCTCTACATGAAGAATCCCCGCATCATCGGCGACTTTGTCTGGTCAGGTATGGATTATCTTGGCGAAGCGGGTTTCAACTCCTGGGCCAACGGCTTAGATTATGACTTTGCCAATGACCCCTCTGGTTGGATTACCGATGGCGGTGGAAGAATCAACATCAATGGCGATTGGCTTAGTGAAATGGATTATACTCGTGTCTGTTTCCATCTTGATACGATTGCTATCGGGGCTGTCTCTCCTCATGATATTGAAGGCAAGGCTCATCCTGCTGCCTGGAAATTCTCCCGCGCCCTTCGCTCTTACACCTTTGAAGGATATGAGGGTAAGCCAACAGAAATTGAAGTCTATTCTCACGCTCCAATTTATGAACTGTATCTCGATGATAAGCTGTTAAAGACATTCAAAAACAAGAAGCACAAAAATATCTCTCGCTTAAAGATGCCATATAAGCCTGGCACACTTACTGCCATAGCCTATGACCCTGATTATCGAGAAATCGGAAGAGCGACTTTAGCTACCGCTAATAAGGAAACAAAACTCAGCCTGATCAGTGAAAAAGAAACCTATCAGAAAGATGAGAAGGTCTATGTCCATGTTCGCTATACCGATGACAACTTGAATATCAAACCACTTGTCAACAAGGAAGTAGAAGTCACCAAGATCGAAAACGGTAGTCTTCTTCGCTATGGAACGGCAGCCAGATGGAATAAGGCAAGTTACTTTGCTAGCAAGGTAAAAACCTATTATGGCAGAGCCACCATGATCATCAAGCCGGACGGAAATGGTCCTGTTATTGTTCATGTCAAAGATGAGGAAGGAAACACTTCTTCACTCACCATCAAAATCAAGTAAGGTAAAAGCACCAGGAATCAAACCTGGTGCTTTTATCATGGAGATTATCATTTTGCCTTATAGGCAATCAGGGTTTCATAAGCGCTGGTTGGGGTTTTCGCGCTTAAGGTTTTGTCTTCCTCAATCGTATCGAGATATAAGCTATATCCGGATAAATCCACGTCATCAAACTGACCATAGCCATTGTTGTGAACAAACTTGTAGATGGTATTCTCATCTTCAAAGGAGTAGACAAGCTGGTTAGAAGTCGCCGAGGCGGATATGGCAATTCTGCTAGCTTCCTGTTTAGCAAGATGTAAACCAGCAAAGTTTTGCTTTAAAGATATGAGACTTTGATAGATTGGCATCATTCTTTCATGCTTAAGCAATAAGGAATAGTCTAATTCGTTAACCTTATAGGAGGCGTTATAGGAGTTCTTGGCAACGGTAAGATCTTCTCCTTTGCTTCTGAGGAATTCTTCACCGGCAAGCATGAAACTTGTACCCTGAGAAGTAAAGACGATAGCGTTAGCTAAGATATTCATCTTTTCCTTTTCTTCCAAGGTGAAGTCGACATGACCTGTCTTGGCTTTGTTAGCTTTATCAAAGGCAGTAAAGCGATCAAAGAGGGTGTAATTATCATGACAAGAGGCATAATTTAGTGTCTTATCAGGATCATTGGTAGCGTTATAAGTTGAACCGACAATACCATTTCTGATGGCGCCAAGAATGCTAGAAGAAATCATGCTTTCTCTGTTGGTGATGAAACCTGCTTCCTCATCACCCTTCATGCCAGACATGATCAGAGCATCTCTCATCTGGTCATTAAACTGACCATAACCTTCATATTTATTAGAGTTAGACTGCTTAGCACTTTCAGAATCGGATAATGGAGTTGTTCCACCAGTCCAAGGTTCACCATAAACGACGACACCATCATTGATTTCTTGTAGTTTGTTAACTAAGTCATTCATCGTCTTTAAATCGTGAAGACCCATGAGGTCAAATCTAAAGCCACCGAGTTTATATTCCTTTAACCAGAAGGAAGTAGAATCCTTCATGAATTTCGCAAACATATAGTGGTTGGAGGCTGTTTCATTACCACAGCCAGAACCATTGGATAATTCCGTTCCAGAATAACGGAAATAGTAATAAGGAACTAAGACATCAAAGTTCTGACCCTGAACGGAATTGACATGGTTATAGACAACATCCATGATGATATTGATGTTGGCTTTCTGGTAGTCGAGAACCACTTTCTTGAATTCCTTGATACGGTTATAGCCATCATATGGATCAGAAGAATAAGAGCCTTCTAGGCAGTTGTAGTTTAGTGGGTTATAACCCCAGTTGAAGGAAGGATTTACTTCATCGTTGGCCTGATCAAAAATCGGCTGAAGCTGAACGGCGTTGACACCTAGCTGCTTGATATGATCAAAACCGGTCTTGACGGTCTTTCCATTTTCCGTATACTTGGTATTTTCTTCACTTAAGCCTAAGAACTTCTTGGCGTTTGCTTCACTTCCATTCCAGGTAGAGGAAGAAGTGATATCGACCACATGTGTCTCATAGACAGTCAAAGCCTTACGATCGATTGTTCTAGCCTTAGTGAAACTATCCCAGCCTTCTGGATTGGTCTTATCGAAGTTGACAATCATACCTCTAAGACCATTAATACCACAGCTCTTAGCATAAGGGTCAACAACTTCTTTGGCTCTGTAATAGGCATTAGTGACCACATAAGTGTAATACTTTCCTTCTAAGTCACCATCGACAAGAGTAGAAAAGACACCCTTTTCTCCCTTAACCATTGAGTATTCCTGATAAGTATCATCTCCAAGAGTAGAACTCACACTTGTTGGGGTACCGCTTTGATAGATTCTAAGTTTGACTTCACTAGATAGTGGAGACCAAACTTTGAAGGTGGTGGAAGTAGAAGAATAAATGGCCCCAAGTTCACCATCATAGTCATATAAATCATCAAATTCCTGGTTGTCGTAGAGTCTTTGAATCGAAACAGTTCCTTTTGCACTCTCACCATTGGCTGAGATAACTTCAACAGTATAGACGATGGATAAATCGGCTTTGGCATCCAGTTTGATCTGGAATTCATGTTTTGGTGTATCAAAACTACCTTCCTTGATCTTCTGTCCATTGGCAAATAGCTGATAGGATTTAGCATTGCCAGAGAAGCATAAGACATCGACCATATCAAAACTTAGGAATAAGGCAGTCTGAATCGCAAACATACTTTCTGGTTCTTGCTCATAGATCGTAGCAACACCAGAATAGACATAAGCGGAGACATTACCCTTCTCATCAGCTTTAAACTGACTCATATCGATAAAGCGGTCTTCGCTGACATCCTTGTTATCCCAAGAGCCTTTCGATTTGACGATGATACCAATCTTACTGGCAGACTGGAATGTCGAAAGAGGATAGACAAAGCAAGCGCCGATAGTATCGCCATAATTAGCGACGTATTCTGCACCTGCTCCACCTTCTGGCCAGAGCCATAAGGCCCAGGAAGAATAATCATTATCATCGCGGTGATAATGAATGATCAACTGATTTTGTAAATCGCTTGGTAAATCTGGTAATCCCGTCTTGTTCTTGTTCTCGTTCTCGCTAGTGGATTGCTCTTGCGTGGAATCATTTGTAACAGAAGTATCAACATGATTTCCACAACTGACAAGACTAAGCAAGCCTACGAGAGGTAAAATCCATAATTTCTTTTTCATATTTCCTCCTAAGAAAGCGATTTCAAGATAACATGAATTTCCTCAATAGCAGCCCTTTTTTGCCATATATCTTTATAACCTCTTCGCTTTTTGTTCATTTTGTAAAAAAACCGAAAAAATATTACAAAAAATTTTCCTCGCACTTATGCTCCTGAAGTGATAAAATCGACAAGTAATAAGCCCTAAATACTTGTTACGAAAAACTTAAAATCGGAGGAGTTTTTTCTATGTCTACTTTAGCGATTGAAGGTATGCAGTGGGGCGATGAAGGCAAGGGTAAGATCACAGATTACTACGCTGCCAAAGCCGAGATTGTTGTCCGTTCTCAGGGTGGCAACAACGCCGGTCATTCGATTCAGCATCATGGTGTCAGATACGCGCTTCGTTTATTGCCATCGGGTATTTTAAATCCCCATGTCACCAACGTTCTTGCTGATGGTATGGTCGTCAACCCATTTTGTCTTTTAGACGAACTTGAAGGATTAAAAGAAAAAGGCATCACAGAATATAACCTCATCATCTCCAAGAGAGTCTCTCTTCTTCTTCCTTATCACATCGAACTGGATAAGGCGAGAGAAAACGCCCTTGGCGATGCCAAGATCGGTACCACCAAGAACGGCATTGGTCCTGCCTATGAAGATAAGGCCGCTCGTCTTTCTATCCGCGCTGGCGATTTATTAGAGCCAGAATATCTCTTGAAGAGACTTAACGTTGTTGTTCCACTAAAAAACCTTGAACTCAAGGCTTATGGTGGAGAAACATTCACCGTTGAAGAAATCTACAATGATTTATTAAAAGTCGCTGAAGTCTTAAAGAGTCATATCACCGATACCACCGTCTTCTTACAGAAAGCCTTAGCCGAAGGCAAGAAAGTCTTATTCGAAGGTGCTCAAGGCGCCATGCTTTGTCTCAACTATGGTACCTTCCCTTATGTCACCTCTTCTTCTCCTTTAGCTACCGCCATTCCAAATAACACCGGTTTGCCTCTCTCTTGTGTGGACAATGTCTTAGGCATCATGAAGGCCTATACCACCAGAGTGGGTGAAGGTCCATTCCCATCTGAATTTGATGATGAAGTCGCTCACGCCATTCGTGAAAAAGGCCATGAATATGGTACTGTCACACATCGTCCAAGAAGAGTCGGTTGGCTTGATATTCCTCAGCTTAAATATGTTGCTTCCATCTCTGGTATCAAGCATGTCGCTTTGATGCTCCTTGATGTCTTATCTGCCACCAAGGAAATCAAGATCGTCACCAAATACTTCATCGATGGCAAGGAAATCGATTATATGCCTTCCACTGTCACTGAACTTGCTAGAGTTACCACTGAGACCATCACCCTTCCAAGCTGGAGTGAAGATATCTCTGATATCAAGAAGTATGAAGACTTACCAGCAAACTGCCGCAACTATATCGAAACCATTGAAAAGCTTCTCGATGTCTCTATCGACCTCATCTCCGTTTCTCCTGAGGCTGACGCTACCATCATAAGAAGGAATCTTCTCTAATTCATGATTCGCATTCTGTTTACCAGACATGGTCAGACGGATTGGAATGTCCAGATGAAGATTCAAGGCCAGATTGAGATTCCGTTAAACGAAACGGGTATATCTCAGGCAAAAGAACTTCATGATAGACTTCTGAATGAGAAAATTGACTTGGTCTTTTCTTCTCCGTTATCAAGAGCCCTGGACACTGCTAAGATTGCCATTGGAAATAGAAACATTTCTCTTCTTGTCGATGATAGATTGCTTGAAGAATACTATGGTGACTTAGAAGGGGCAAGCAGACTTGATAATCCCGCCTATACCAAACAACGTAACAGTTTCTTCAAACGCTATCCTAATGGCGAATCCTATCTTGATGTCTATGCCAGAATTTCTTCCTTCTTCCACGATCTGAAAGAGAAATATGATGGCAAGGTTGATACTGTGCTCATCGTTGCCCATGGTGGTATGTCGAGAGTCGTCAATTGCTATTTTCAGGATATGGAGAATGAAGATTTTCCCAAATACGGCATTCATAACTGCCAGGTAGTCGAATACATTTTAAAGTAACCATGACCATCTATCCCCCTTGTCAGGATAGATGGTTTTTTCTTCGTTGGATTTTTTGACACCTGTCAGACATTGAAAAAAGTCTTGATAACACTGAACGATTTTAATATTTCAATTCAAGGTCAAACTCTATAATATATTCGTACTTAGATAAGTCGAGGTAAATTTATGGCATCTAAAAAACAAAACGTCTGCCTTGAAAAAGGCCCCATCAATGAAGAATTGATCAAAAAGATGGATGGCTGGTTCCGCGCTGCCAACTACTTATCCGCCGCTCAGCTCTATCTTTTGGACAACCCTCTTTTGAAAAGACCTCTCACCCATGCTGACATCAAAAAGAAGATCGTCGGTCACTGGGGTACTGTTCCTGGTCAGAACTTCGTTTTCCTTCACTGCAACAGAGTCATCAAGAAATATGATCTTGATATGATTCTTCTTTCCGGTCCAGGACACGGTGGTAACTTCTTTATCGCCAATGACTACTTGGATGGTTCCTATAGTGAAATCTATCCAAATATCACTCAGGATGAAGCCGGCTTACAAAAACTCTTCAAACAATTCTCCTTCCCAGGAGGTATGCCATCTCATTGTGCTCCAGAGACTCCTGGTTCCATCAATGAAGGTGGTGAACTTGGTTATTCCATCCTCCACGGCGTTGGTGCCATTTTCGATAACCCAGATTTGATTGCCACTGTCATTGTTGGTGATGGTGAAGCTGAAACTGGTCCTCTTGCCACTTCTTGGCAGTCCAATAAATTCATCAACCCAATCACTGATGGTGCCGTTCTTCCTATCTTCCATCTCAACGGCTATAAGATTGCTAACCCAACTGTCTTCTCTCGTATCCCGGAAGAAGAATTAAAGAAATACCTTGAAGGTTCTGGTTGGAAGCCATACTTTGTCGAAGGTGATGATCCTCTTACCATGCACGCTCTTATGGCAAAGACCATGGATAAATGTATTGAAGAAATCAAGCGCATCCAGAAACATGCCAGAGAGAATAACGATACCACCAGACCTGCCTGGCCAATGATTGTTCTTCGCACGCCAAAGGGCTGGACTGGTCCAAAGATTGTCGATGGCAAACAGATCGAAGGTTCTTTCCGCGCTCACCAGGTTCCGATCTCCATGGAAAAGGAAGAACACCTCAAGTTATTAGAGGATTGGTTACGTTCCTATAAACCTGAAGAATTATTCAATGATGATGGTTCCTTCAAGGATGAATATAAGGTCTTAGCTCCTGTTGGCAACAGCAGACTTGGTGCTAACCCACATGCCAATGGCGGTAAGTTGCTCCGTGACTTAGTCATGCCAGATTTCCGCAAATATGCTTTTGACATCAAGGAACATGGTTCTCGCGATGGTCAGGATATGATTGAACTTGGTAAGTTCATCCGCGATGTCATCAAAGAAAATCCAAACAACTTCCGTGTCTTTGGTCCTGATGAGACCATGTCCAACAGACTCAATCACGTCTTTGAAGCCTCCAATAGACAATGGGACAACAAGACACTTGATAGCGATGAATTCCTTGCTCCAGAAGGAAGAATCATCGACTCCTTCTTATCCGAACATGCCGATGAAGGCTGGTTGGAAGGTTACCTCTTGACCGGTCGTCATGGTTTCTTTGCTTCTTATGAAGCCTTTGCCAGAATTGTCGACTCCATGGTTGCCCAGCACGCCAAGTGGCTCAAGGTCTGCAATCAGTTAACCTGGAGAGAAGAAATCGCCTCTTTAAACCTCATCTTAGCCTCCACCGTCTGGCAGCAGGACCACAATGGTTTCACCCACCAGGATCCAGGTTTCATGGATCACCTTGCCAACAAGAAAGCCGACGTTGTTCGTCTTTATCTCCCACCGGATGCCAACTGCTTATTAAGCTGTATGGATCATTGTCTGAAGACAAAGAACTATGTCAACGTCATCGTCGCTTCCAAGCATCCACGTCCACAGTGGTTGAGCATGGAAGAAGCTGTCAAGCACTGTACTCAGGGTATCGGTATCTGGGAATGGGCCAGTAACGACCAGGGTCAGGAACCTGACTTAGTCATGGCTTGCGCTGGCGAAACTCCAACCTTGGAAACCTTAGCTGCTGTCTCTATCCTCAACAAGGAAATGCCAGAACTCAAGATCAGAGTCATCAATGTTGTCGACTTGTTCAAATTACAGCCTAGCACACTACACCCGCATGGTTTGACGGATGAACAGTATGATCTCTTGTTTACCAAGGATAAGCCGATCATCTTCAACTTCCACGGTTATCCAACCTTGATCCATGAACTTCTCTATCATAGACATAACCGCAACCTCAAGGTTGAAGGTTATCGTGAAGAGGGTACCATCACCACTCCATTTGATATGAGAGTTCAGAATGATATCGACCGTTATCACCTTGTTCAGGATGCAATCTTAAGACTTCCTCAGCTTGGTACCAAGGGTGCCTTCTTATATCAGAAGATGGCCGACAAGCTTGTCGAACATAAACAGTACATCCACGAAGTTGGCCTTGATATGCCAGAAATCGCGGATTGGAAATGGGAAGATAACAGAAAGTAAATCACGTATAGGCGTCCTTCAACTGGACGCCTTTTCATTTTTTTGCTTTCTCTTGTTTCATTTCAATTAAGATTTACGTATCATAGTAATATAAAGGATATTTATTCCCTTCTTTGGCAATTACATAATAAAAGGTTCTGAACATGAACAATAACCATAACAACCCTGAACAAAAACGATTGACAAAAGAAAATGTTTTTCATTTTCTGAAGAATCATTGGGTCAATCTTGTTTTCATCTTGCTTGCCGTTTTGCTGATCATCATTTCCTTTACGTTTGTATCGCACGAATTTTTCTCTCGTCTTTCTTATGAGTTTTCGCAACCATATACTGCTGACCATTCCTTATACATGGCCGTAGGCAAAGGCATGGCGGAGGGAAAGATTCCATATATCGACATGTATGAGAATAAGCCACCGATGATCTTCATTGTCTGCTATTTGTCTTATATCATGACCGGAGACTATTATCTGGTTTCATTGCTTTCTGCTTTTTCCATGATTGGCATCGTCATTCTTCCTATTTTGTTCTTAGTCATCAAATGCCGAAGAGAAAAAGCCTCTTTATCCGTCATGCTGATGATGCTTTCATCGCTATTTGGTGTCATCGTTCTTCTTTCCTGTTATGGAGAAAAGCGCTCCGGAGAAGGACAGGTAGAATTACAAGGCGCATTCTTTAATCTGTTATCTATGTTCTTCGCCTTCCTCATCAAAGAAGAAAAGAGAAGTTTTTCCAATCCATTTATCTATCTCAGTGGTCTTTTCTTAGGCGTTTCCTTCTTCTATAAGGAACCTTTTGGTCTTCTTGGCGCCTTCTTCTTATTGTTCATGGTCAAGGATGTTAAAGACTTAATCTATCGTTACTTACTGGTCGGTGGTGTTGCCTTATTCTTTTGTTTGGTCATTCTTCTTTCCACCAGATCATTTGTGCCCTACTTCACCATTTATCTTAAGAACATGTTTGGCTCCCACGTCTCCATTTATGGTTCACCCTTAGAAAGAGTCTTCCATGTGAGCAAAATCAGTGAAGACCTTTACAAATTTTCTCGTCATTTAGGCCTCTTCCTTCACATCTTATTCGCTTTAGATATCCTTTTCATCTTTTATCGCTTCATCCAAAAAGAAAGAAACCTGAAAGGGTTGCTTTATTGCATCAAGGATGAATTCTTAGTGCTTTTAACCTTGATTCTATCCGTTTTCATGGTCGGTCTTGGCGGACAATACTATAATCATCATTATATCTTCGCCTTACCATATGAGGTCATGTTAATCTTCTTGTTTGTGGAATACTTCCCTTATCATGCTAATTTGCACTCACCAGAAGAGAATAAAATCGTTCAACTGATTCTTCCTCATCTTTCTAAAGGCCTGCTGAGCATATTTGCTCTTCTCATGGTCAGTATCACTGGCATAGCCTTTAGAAATACGGAACAGGTCTTCTCTTATCAGGCGACCATAGATCAAACCACCAAGATGAAAAATGATGCGAGATACCTGGATTTGGTTCTCGATACCTTAGATAAAGATTCCTATCAATATATCGGCTTTAATGGTTTTACTCCCGTTGGCTATACCAAGCATTCAGCCATGGGCCCCGCCTTTGCTCAGGATGCCAACAACTTCCAGGATGAGACCAATTTCTTCTGTACCTCGTTCATGGACCAATTGAGTAAAGTCGATATCATCGTATTTCGTTTCTATAACATCGGTGTCATCAAAGAAAAAGCGGAAACCTACATCAATGAGAACTTCACTCGGGTCAAACCAAAGGCCATTGTTGATTTAGATCATAACGACGAGTTTGCTTCTTCCTATTGGGAAACATTTAGAAACAGTTATTCGTTGTATTATCGAAGATAAAAAAAATAGAGTTGCAAGCTTGCGACTCTATTTTTCAGTTTCAAGATGTTGTTTTCCAAATTTTTCAGCAGCTGGTGTGCGGGCTTTGATTCTAAGCATATGAGCATAGAAGTATTTTTCTTCTACTTCGATGCCTCTCTTGGTAAGGATCTTACGCAAGGCATGAACGGTTCTTCTAGACCAGTTGGAAGTTGTAAACAATGCAACTTTAGAGACCATTTCCGGTTTGATGTTTTCCGCGTATTCTCTTAAATGCTTGGACATGATATCCGCATAAGGAGCGCCACCAAGAAAAAGTAAATCGACATGTTCAGGTAATTCTGGTTCATCCATGATGGAAATAGCTCTGGTATTTGCCCCTTTTGCAATCGCTTGAGCTATGGTCTTGGTATTTCCAGAACGAGAATAATAACGAACGGCAATCGTCATGAGTCTATCTCCTTATAGGTCTTGAAGTTTTTCTTTTAGAACAACACGGTAATGAGGATTTTCTTTTTCTCTATAGAGAGAAGAATGATGAATAGGATAGACACCGTTTTGATAATACTCTTTTAAAAAGATGGTGAATTCCTCATATTTTTCTTTCGAAAGGATGGTTTGTAATGTCTTTAAGTAATCATCCATCACATCATGAAAGACTTGAGGATCAAATGGTTTTTCGATAACGGATTGTTTAAATATCTCAAAGGCTTTTTCTTTTTCGATATGATGGTACTTACAAGCAGAAAGATTCAGTCTGACATAACTAGGAGAAATTTTCTCATAAAGAGGTTTATCTTCCGAAGCAATACTTTCCCACTCCAAAAAGAAATATCTTTTTGCAGCCTCTACATCTTTTAGAAGATGTTCAGCACCATAAGAAACCTGATAACAGAGTTTGATGATGTCTTCTGGTTGCATAGATGGATGAAGCGAAAACTGCTTGATAAGATAGGAATCCATTACTTACCCTGAATATATCTGACTGCGATATCGACAGCGTTGCTGGCAGCGCCTTTTCTGACCTGATCGCCACAGCAGAATAAGGCAATACCATGGTCGTTGACCAAGTCATTTCTGATACGGCCAACATAAACCAAATCCTGGTTGGAAGTAAGAATTGGCATTGGATAGACATTCTTATCAAGATCATCACATAAGACACAGCCTTCTTCCTTGGCAATAGCGGCTTTGACCTGTTCTGGAGTAAGCTTATCTTCCGTGATAACGGTGATAGAAATAGAATGAGATCTGACAACAGGAACTCTGACGCAGGTGCAGTTGACAAGAAGTTCAGGTAAATGCATGATCTTTCTACCTTCGTTCTGCATCTTCATCTCTTCCTTGGTGTAATCTTCAAAAGCGGAAGAACCGATAGCTGGAATGACATTGCCAGCAATCTGGTAAGCGAAAGTCTTGGCGTTGTTTTCCTTGATGGTGATAGGAGCCTCATTGGTTTCTTTATACTGGAAAACTAAGTCTTCCATCTGATCGAGCATTTCAATTGGACCATTGATACCAGCGCCAGAAGTGGCCTGATAAGTGGAAGCATACATAGCCTTGATCTTGGATAATTTGTTGATACCCTTGACTGCCATCAAAGTGATGATGGTAGAACAGTTTGGATTGGAAATGACACCATGATGCTTAAAGATGTCCTCTGGGTTGATTTCTGGAACAACAAGTGGAGTATCTTCATCCATACGGAAAGCGGAAGAATTATCGATGAATAAAGCACCGGCTTTGACAATGCTATCCTTAAAACGAATGGCAACAGGATTGGCAGCGGCACCAAGAACAATATCCAAGCCTTCAAAAGCGTCATCCTTGGCTTCTTGGATGGCATATTCTTTTCCCATATAGGTCAATTTCTTGCCGACAGACTTAGCACTGGCAAGAAGTCTAAGTTCACCGATAGGGAAATTCCTTTCGGCTAAGATCTTGAGCATTTCTCTGCCGACAGCACCGCTTGCACCTAAGATACCAACGTTATAAGTTTTCATTTTTCGCACCTCAATTTTTTAACTTTCTCAATCATACTATTTCTCTATCTGAGAAACCATATTTTTTTAATATTTTGCAAAAATGTTTCCAAAACGCAAACATTTTGCTTTGTTCGCTTCTCAATCAACATCTAGGGTTCAAAGACGCCTTCTACTTCCTTTAAATAATAAGCCTCTAGAGCATCATCGGCTAAGCCTTGCTGATATTCTTTTAGTTTTTCTTTAAAGGACTCAAGCGCTACTTCGTTATCTTTGATGATAGAAGGAAGCGTATTCATTTCTTCTTCAAAAAGAAGCGCTTCTTTTTTTAGTTGAGCCAAAGCGATATCTATTTCTTTCTCGCGCAAATGAAGATAGAACAAAGAGAAGATATCATGACAATAAATTTCACCTTGAATTCTTGCATGACCAGACATATTGTAAATCATTGTCAGGTCGTAGTTTTTTATGATTTCACTAAGAATCTGATTCATTAGATTGCCTCCTTTTCTATCTTACTACTTTTCATGATATTTTCCTTAGAATTTGCCTTTTATAGATGGCTTTCCTCATAAAGATTTTTCTTGAGAAAAACACTCATTATCTCTATAATCCCTTTTTGAGGTAAACACAAATGAAAATCGCGATTATCGGTGCCGGTGCTTTAGGTTTGATGTTTGGTTCGTTATTATCTAAGAATCATGAAGTTCATCTTCTTGATGTCAATCCTGAAATGATTGATAAAATCAATCAGGAAGGTATCCGCCTTCATGACGATATGAATAATACTGATGAAACCTTCTATCCCAAGGCTCATCTTAATGGAACTCTGCAAGAGAAGATGGATATTGTCTTTGTCCTTGTCAAATCCAACTACACTTCCGCTTCTTTAAAAGCCAATCAGAATCTGATCGATGGAAACACTTATTTCATCACCCTTCAGAATGGGCTTGGCAACGATGAAAAGATGGCCCAATATATCGATAAGGATCACCTTATTCTTGGCGTTACAAGAATCAATTCTCGTCGACTTGGTTTAAATGAAGTAGCAAGAGCCAATCATGGTATCACTGTCTTTGGTTATCAGGAAAGCACCAAGGAAATGGCAACCAAGATTTCTGAAGTCTTCAATTCTTCTAGCTTTGATGCCAAGATTGAAGAAAACATCAAAAAAGTCATCTGGGATAAACTTTTCCTGAATCTATCTTCCAATGCCTTTACCGCCTATTACAACTGCTCCATTGGTCAATTATCCAATGATCCAGAACGTTGGAGTAAAGCAAGTGAAGCCATCCGTGAAGCCGTCAGAATTGCGAATCACGAAGGTATGAACTACTCGGAAGAAGAACAGGTTTCCTTCAACAAGAAATTCTGTGACCCATTGATGAGTGGTTATACTTCCATGTGGCAAGATGTCACCAATCATAGAAAGACTGAAATTCATTCTCTCAATGGCAAGATCTCTGAGCTTGGTAAACTTTACAACATCCCTACTCCGATGAATGATTGGATCACCAGTCGCATTCTGGAATTAGAAGAAACTTTCTAACATGAACAAAGAAAATGGATGAAGCGATTGCTTCATCCATTTCTTTTGTTTCGTTATTTGATTTTGCGGAAGATGGTTGTTAATTTTTCGCTGACCAACTTCTTTTGTCCTCTCATATAGGAAGAGATATTACCAGATTTCTTATCAAAGACAGAAACACCTCTCTGCTGAACGACCTGGATACAGGATTTTTCATCCATGCTTGGTAAGACAATGGCTTCTGGAGTATTTTCCTTAATCAAGGCATCAAGTTCTTCCAAGGCGACCTGTGGAACAGCGCGATGCTTGGAGAAACAATTTGGTAAGATGTATTTGATCTTTTCTAATTCAATACCGCTATCGACGAAGTACTGTAAGGTATTGTAGAAGCCGTTAACACCAAGTTTGTTGAGTTCAACAATCAAGATGATGCTATCTACATAATCTAAGAGCAATTCAGTCGTGCGGTTGCTGGATGGTGGTAAATCAAAGAAGACATAATCGAACTTATCGAACTGGGCAAGGGTATTCAAGAAAGACTTCTCGAAGACTCTTTCCAAGGTGAGTTTCTTGGATAACATATCTGTGTTCAATGTCTTGATGGCAAATAAGTTATCTCTAAGTGGGGTTAAGGCATCTTCAAGGGTGCATTCACCAAGAATCAAATTTTCAAAATAGTTGTTTTCTTTGGCAAAGACATCAGAGAATTTGCCAAACATTTCAAAGATAGAGTTCTGATCATCAATGGAAACGATTAATACTTTCTTTCCCTTGCTGGCAAGGTAATTGGCATGTTCACCAGTGACAGTAGTCTTACCTACGCCACCTTTCTTACAGAAATACGTGTACTTCATCATAAGTTACCGCCTTCCTTTTGGATATTATCAATCAAAGTCTTATAGGCTTCTTCATCATTGGATTTCACAAACTGCAATAAGCTGGCTTCCAAGACTTCAGTGGTATTACCCTGACATAAAGCAGCAGCGGCAGCAAGAGCAGTGGCTGAGACTTTACTGAAGAATAACATCTTACGTTTGATCTTGCCATTGATCTTCTTAGCAGCAAGAACAGGCTTTTTGGAAGAGACCTTCTTTTCGATGACTTTCTCGACGATCTTCTCCACTGGAACTTCTTTAACGACAACTTTTTCAACTGGAACTTTCTTCTCAACAATCTTTTCGACGATCTTTTCAACAGGAACTTCCTTAACCACAACTTTTTCAACAGGAACTTCCTTGACGACAACTTTTTCAACGATTTTCTCGACAGGGACCTCTTTGATGACTTCCCTTACTTCGACACCCTTCTTGTCTGATGCCTTGGTTTTAACTACCTTGGCTTCCTTGGCATCATTGCTGGTCTCAAGAGTGAGAACACTGTTACGTTTTTGAATCATAAAATCCCTCCGCTAATACGTTAGTTGAGCAATAGACTTCTCAGCCTGTTGTCCAGGAAGTTAACTTTTGACAGTTCCATTGATCAGTTAACCAAGTATATTTGCTTGTTATATTTATAACATAAATACATTGTTTATTCTATACTTTTATGTTTTCGTTTGATATTTTTATTTAACAATTGGTAAATAACATCATCTTTTAAGGGTCTTTCCTCTCTGGAAAACAAATACATAATCACTTAAATTTGTCTATGCTTTTTCTTCTTGTGAAACAAAATCAATCCATTTATAGATATATTGAAATTACATTGAAAAAAGGATTGATGCATTTCACATCAATCCTATTTAAGCAAGATGGAGCAGGCGACGGGAATCGAACCCGCGTGATCAGCTTGGAAGGCTGAAGTTCTACCATTGAACTACGCCTGCAACTAGCCTAATAATTATATAAAGCCAAAAGCAAACTTTCAAGTTATTTGTAAGATAAAGTAGTAACCTTCAACCATTTTGGAACAACATAGAACTTATGTGAACCATTCTCAACATAGAAAAAGTCGTTTTCTTTTAAAAGGTTCTTATCTAAGGAAAGTTTTTCGTTTTCATCAAGAAGATGATTCTCTTCTTCAAGAAGTAAAACACCAATATCGCCAACGGCAATTTCTTTTAAATGATTCTTAGCTTGAATCAATAGACCTTTCTTGATTGCCTGAATGCAGATAGTCAAATCGCTTTTGACAAACACACTGCTTGGTCCATAATCACCAGAGATTCCAGAATTGATATCACAAGAAATGATATAAGCATTCTTCTGATTATTGATTTCTTCTATCGCTTTACGATAGTTCTCTTTTACCTCACCTTGAAAACCTGTACCTAATAGACAATCAACAATAATATCAGAGTCCTCTAACAGGTTTTTATCCGATACATATGGTTTAATCAACACGCCTAAAGAAGAAGCCTTAGAGGCAAAATAAGAAGATTCTTCAGAAGTAGGATCTTCTACTTTATAAATCATTGGCATGAGTTTATTTTGAGCTAAAAGACAAGCTAGGGCATAGCCATCACCACCATTGTTACCTTTTCCAACAACAATCTTGATTCTTCCTTTCCAGGAATAGGATTTAAAAAGGACAAGGCTTGCTCGATACATCAGTTCAATAGAAGAAGTTTCATGTTCCATCATGACCTTCTCACTAGAACGCATATTATTAACCGATACAATATCAATCATCATTTCTATACCTTTTTAAATTATAGCATCATCAAGATAACCTGGCTTAGAAAACAAGTCCATCATTGGTTTATTTCTCTTCGTTTAGTAAAATATAAATAGAACGAGGAAAAAAACATGAAAAAATTTAAAGCCAACAATATGCTCTTTCCTATGCCAGTGTTATTAATTGCCACTTATAATCAGGATAACAGTGTCAACGTCATGAACGCAGCCTGGGGAACCATGGAAGATATGGATGTCATTCTCATCGAATTGACCCATGACCATAAAACCAGTCTCAACATCAAAGAAAAGAAAGCCTTCACTGTCGCTTTTGCGGATAAAGACAATGTCGTTCCTGCTGACTATGTTGGCATTGTCTCCGGTAACAAAGAAGAAAAGAAGTTTGAGAAAACCGGTTGGACAACAATCCAGTCAGAAGCAGTTGATGCTCCAATCATCAACGAATTACCTGTCACCCTGGAATGTGAACTAGTAAGAATTGATGAGACAAATGGCGACTTTGCAATCTATGGCAAAATCAAATCCGTCTCTGTCAGAGATGATGTCCTAAATGAGAAAAACCTGTTAGATTTAGAGAAATGTCAGTTCATCACTTACAATTCTGGTGATAACAGTTATCGTCTTGTTTCCACGAAGGTTGCTGATGCCTTCCGTGCTGGTCTGAAACTGAAATAAATGCAAGGCTATCTGAAGATTGTATTTCTCTTTAGATAGCCATTTTCTTTTCTGCTATATATCTTTATCTTTTACAACAAGATAAATCTTTGAAAATGAGTAAAAAAAATATATAATAGATTTCGCTTTGGAGCGATACTCAAGAGGCTGAAGAGGACGGTTTCGAAAACCGTTAGAGGAGAAATCCTGCCAGGGTTCAAATCCCTGTCGCTCCGCCACTGTGAGAAGTTATTGGATATAGTTAATTATTTAATTAGACAGTCCAATTTAGCCATAGAGCAATCTATGGCTTTTTCTATACTTAGATTAGGATATTCTTATCTGTATCCAAACCATGAGGAACACCCTAGGGTGTTCGCGCCGAATTTATTCCTGTAGTAGAATAAAGGCACTGTCATGGATGGAGACTGGTAGAGTCTC
>JAEEGL016077453.1_pt1 | contig 30248 bp, 58 predicted proteins | sample 9134231 | NCBI WGS metagenome assembly JAEEGL01 (sample SAMN16246548, study PRJNA631951) | gut metagenome | biome: gut microbiome; feature: rumen; material: fiber-attached | host: Bos | place: Iran: Karaj | collected 2018-10 | reverse complement strand
GTCCCATTCACGGACATATGGAGAGCCTTCGAAGCCTAGCTTGATTAGCTTTTCGCGTCCGGCAGGAAGTACATAAGCGAAGGAAGGATTCATAACTAACTTGGTGTTGGTTTCATCGGTCCAAGACTGAGGCATTACAACGATTGGGGTTCCGAAGAACTTACCAATGTAGCCACGATCACGGATTTCCTGAATGTCAACATCAGATAGTTTAATTTTGGTATCATAAGTAATAACATTCATCATTTCAGCTGCGAACTCAGGAGTGCAGTAAATGATTGGGCTGCCATAAGGAGCGATGGTGGTGCAAAGCTTACGCATTGCAGTTACATCGAAAGCATTAGCAGCGATCTTGTTGTTTGCAGGACGTCCTGCAGCGTTCCAAGAAGCTAATAGAACTTCCTGTACCATTTCAAATAGACGATCTACAATACCTTCTTGAATGACTTCGTAAATATCGGTCATATTCTCGATACCATCGAGATAACGTTCGAAGTCAACATATCCAGCGCCGCCGATTGCCTGGATGTATAAATCAAAGCGATCACGGTCTAGACGGAAGGTCTCATAGTTACCAGATTCAGTGGCGCGAGTAACAAACTGCTTACCACGAATCTTACCGCGAGTTACACGGAACTCTGGGCGCTGACCCTGAGCATAATACTTTACTTCAACGAACATATCGAGTGCGCTCTTAACATTCTGTGGAAGTACTTCTTCGAGGTTTTCCTCTAATAGTTCAAATAACTCATGCTTATTCTGCTCGAATAGATGACGATTGAACTCCATAGCACCGGTCTTGCGATTTGGCTTGCAAACTAGCTTAGAAATTTCATCGCGGAGAGCGGCTTCATAATCATAATTTTCTGCTGCAAATTCAGCAGGAACGGCACGACCAAATACGCCGTTCATTAAAGTTTGTAGCTTATTCATAAGTCGCACCTCCATTATCCTAGACTTACAATCTGATACTTAACGCCGAGACCGCCGTTAGGTATAGTGTAGAATTTAACAACTTTTGCATAAGTACCAGCACTTGGCTTGGTAGCAGTAATCTGAGGAACTGCAGAACCAGCAACAGCCTTTACATATAGAGGAGTAGTGCCAATAGCCTTTAGAGCATCTAGCATAACTTCTTCAGCACTCTTTGCATTAGTGCCGGTTACAGCTTCAAATTCGCTGTCATCATACTGTAAGCAGTTAGTAGTTACAGTATCGCCTAGTCCGAAGATACCAACACGAGGATAATCTCCTGCGATCTTGCGGCCAAAGCGCTGTAGACCATAATGTTCACGGTCATATTCTTTTTCTGTAGTATAAACAATACCAATTGGGGAATCAGTTGCAGCAGCGGGTGGATTAATAGTACCAGCAGCCTTGTCAGCAACTACCCACATACCATTCTCACATGGAGCACTCTTAGTGAAAGCAGATCCAAGTGGGGTCTGAGAAACTACCATACCAGTCTTTGGGAATGCTACTTGGTTTAGTTCGAGGCTGGCATATAGCTTTTCATCAGGATCACGATGCTGAGCAACTAGATCGCCTTCAACATTGGTAATAGGAAATCTTTTCATTGCCATAAGTTATTCCTCCTTAATTTTTGCGATATTTCTGCATAAATAACGCGAATTCGTCAACAGCAGGCTCTGGTAGTGGAACCACTTTGTTGTCTGCACTGCCAGCCATTTGTTTATTAGCAAATGTAATTGCTAATTTGCTTTCAATCTCATCATATGAATATTCATTTACATGTTCACGCACATCTGCGAGCTCTTCCTCATTGAGGGTTGCTTCATATTTTTCGATTAAAGCATTTTTCTTTTCTACTTCTAAACGAGCACGCTCAGCTTCATAAGTAGCAATCTCATTTTGTAGACCAGTGACAGTCTCAGACGCGGATGTTATCTGGGCTTCAAGTTCTGCAATACGAGTTTGAGCATTCTCATAATTAGTAGTCATTTCAGTTAATTGATTCTGAAGTTCAGCAATCTGTGCTTCAAAATCTACAGCAGGTTCTTCATCTGCCGCAGGCTCTTCGGCTTCTTCAGCCTTTGCACCTTCAGGCTCCTCAGCAGGTTCTTCAGTTTCAGGCTCAGCAGCAGGTTCTTCCTGTGCGGCTGGTGCCTGCTCTGGTTCTGCAGCTGATTCTTCAGCGGCAAATTCATCTGCAACTGGAGCTTCTGGCTCCTGATTTACAGGCTGTTCGTTTTCGAACTCCTGTGCAGGAGTGGGTTCATTTACTTCGGGATTCATTTCATTTTCCATTAGATGTTCCCCTCCTTCGATTGGTTGTTTTTCAGCCTCTTCAACTTTAGCTTTCAAATCAGCCAATAGAGAAGAGTACTTTTCATATTGAGATTTATATGTGTCATCTTCCTTACTAAAGAAAGAAGAGACAGAGAAACATGGTTCGTGATCGCCAATTATACACAACCCCATGATTTCAGCTTTAGTATAGACAAAGTATTCAGTAGAACCGATTTTCGCCCAATCACCTTCAATAGAGTGAATATCAAGTTCCATTGATTGATTTTGTCCAGCAATAAAATTCGCTGCATCAAAATATCCAGTAAATAATGCTACTGAGAATACTGCGTAATCACGTGTAACACCATCTGTATCAGTAAATGGCTGCCATCCTTCAAATCCTTCAACATAGCCATAACCATTTGCTAGAGTAGGACCGGTGTGGCTTGCCCAAGTTTTCGATTCTGGATCATAAAATCCAACAACAGGAGTTGGACGATTTGCCACGCCATCAATCATCATTTGTGCAACGCTTTCAGTAATATAAGAACCATTACGGTTACCAAATTTAGTAAAAACACCAACTTTTAATCTGCTCGCGCCAGACATACCTACAATTGGTTCAGCAGGTGACATAATAACCGCATTATCAAAATAAATTGGGATATTCTTTTTCATTTATGCCGCCTCCTTATCCCATCGCAGCTATATTAGCTTGTGTTTTTTCAGACTTATCTTCATCTGCTAATTCGGGTCTTCCGCCCTTATTAGTTATGTCTTTAACCTATGATGAACTACTACTATTTTTTTTCGATGAATTATTTTTTTTGTCAGAATTTTCTTCATTTCCTTGCGTATAGGAAGAAAGTAATGGAATCATCTTTTCATCAAGGTCAAGGAACTCATTTTCAAAGTCAATCATGCTAATTAGATTACGCTGTTTTACGCCCATCGCAACACCGGCACGCATCTTTGAATAACCAAATTGTGTGCCTTGTAAATATTGACCTTGATAATCCTTAATATTAAATACAGTAGTTGGAAGAATTTCAAAATCAAAATTTAGTCCTGTGCGACTAAAGCGTTCATTAATTAAGAAGCGAATCCAGGTATCATACATATTTAAATAATTACGCATAACGCTTTCAATACGTTTGATTGCATATGCTAATGAAGAACTATTTTCCGCATTAAATAGTAACGCACTTGTGCCTAAAGCATCCCAAACATTATCATTATATTTCTATAATTTATTATTAGTTTGAGAAGCAGAAGAAGAATCTTGTAAATTCTCTAAAGTTGCATCACCAAATGTAGTTAATACATCAACTGTGTCTAAATCACGTAACATATCTGCTACGCCTGCGTGAATCTTTTCAACTTCATCTAATTCAAATACCAAATTACCATCACTGTCAATTGGCATTTTTTGAATTAATAGTTTATATAATTCATTTTCATCACGTTTTTCTTCGCGCCCAACAGCATCTTTTAATTTAGCTAATTCTGGAATTGCGGCAATAAGTAATGGAGTCTGATCTTCTGCAAAACAGAAGGTAATGCCGCCATTCTTTGCTGGGATCATAACCCAAGGATCATTTGCTTGATTAGCTCTCCAAGCAGCCCATGCTTTCTGAACAATATCCGGAAAATTTAATACGGCTAATTCACGCATCTCTTCATCTGAATATGTGTTCATGAAATATAAAAGATTAAATTCTAAAATACTTAAATTATTATAATCTTTAAACCGTGTACGACAATATTCTACCGGTAAATCCTATAGAACAACTTTTTTACCAGACTCATGTAAAATACCATAATAAATACCAGACTTAAGCCATTCTCTAGTAATTCGTGCAAGAGTATTCTTTACATCTAAAGCCTCAACAAATTCACAAGCACTGTAAAATGCTTTAATAATCTGTACTTTTGAACCCTTTCCAGCTTCATAAACTGGAGTAACGATAGTATCGTATAGAGGTAAAGCCGCTAAGAAATCTATATTATTACGATAACGAGCATTTGTTCTATAATAATAGCGGGAGAGTTCGCGGATAGCAGATAGTTCGCCAGAGCGAATAATATCTTCAATTTCTTCTAATGTGAAATCGCGTCTGACACTATTCATTCTGTATCCGCCCCAACGAGAGGTGCGTTCACGAGAATCTAGTGGCACATAGTTTATTCTATACTATGATGACATATTTGCGAATGTAGTTTTAAAATCTCTACTCACAGAAAATCACCTCCTACTTTTAGGAGTGAAAAAGCCGAAACAATCAATATTCTTTTTTCTCTTCTTAAAAATTTCTTTGTCTTCATAATACTTTATTCTATATAGACCATATTCAAGTGCGCTGAATCGGTCTTTTTGAAGAGAAGTGGAAATACGTTCAACTTTATATTTATTTTCAATACCAGTTGCTTTTAACTTTAGGTTATTCAGTTCATCCATAAGACGCGAAGTCATTTCATATGGAAGTAAAAATTCACGTCTATCATATGGTGACATTTTCTAACCTTTTTTAGTTTTCATTAATTTGTCCTTAACAACACGTTCATGTGCTAAGAATGAAGTAGAACCATTATTAATTGAAGTAAGGAACGCCGCATTAATTTCGTCCTCATTGCTTGCTCCAGCTTTAATATCATAAATAATTGCATTTAAACGTTCTACCGGTTCTTTCTATTCTTCGCGTAATTCAGGTGGTAAATGATGTTCATCATTAAATGTGAAGTACGCTGGGAAATGTTCGCCGGTTTTCTTATCAGTAGAAGGTAGAACCATAGCATCGAGCAGACCAATACCAGGTCCATTACCGTCGATAACAATCTCACGTGGATTATAAAGTGATATTAATTTTTTAAGTCGTGGTGCCTGTTCTGTAATATAGTTAGCACCATTAATTACTTCAGTATAGACGACATTTTTCTTAAAACGATCCGCCCCAGGTAGGACTTTAATAACCATGATTGCTGTATTTGCGCTATAGCGCGCGACGTCGCATCCAATTAAGTAGAAAGCTCCAGGTGGTAAATTGGCAACTGCCTTTCTCTCACATTTAAGCAAACTACGATGTTTTGATAACTTGCGCGAATCTAGCCATGCTTCTTCACTATTACCTGTCCAAATTGATAAGTTTTCACGAGCGAATGATTCTTCACTTACTGTATTAGAATAACGCTGGTCTAACATAATCTCTTTATCAATCAAACCATAATGTAGCGGGACTTCATAAGAAAGACCCCAACAGAAATAAGCATTTGGCCGCAAGACCGCATTTACAGCAATTTCAATTAATTTACCGTACATATAAACGCTTCTATTTGAAGCAGTGGTAATAAAGGTTTGTGGAGAAGAAGGTTCTTCTATATTCAATGTTCCGTCGCTTTCACGTCTTTTAACGTTTAATTGTGGTTGAAGAACTTCAACATATGCCTGTTCGCTAATTAAAGCACACTCTTCCAAAATTGCGGCTGTCGCACGTAAACCACGGGAAGTATCCTTTGCAACAACTGTAATCCTACTACCATTCTTAAAAATCAATTCATAATAGTTAGTACTCGACTTTTTACCGCTTTCACCATCATCACTTCTCGTCTTTAATTCCTTCTCAAGAAGAGGCCAATGATAGAAGAATTGTTCAAATTTATCCCTTGCAATATTAACAACTGTACCTTTAACTTCAGAAGAAATCATAATTGTAGAGCGAGGTAATAATACTGCGCGTACTAAAGAACATAAATATGCGGTGAATGATTTAGACGTAGCACGCGTTGCAGTCCAAAAATGGTATCTATAACGCATACTCGCGCGCAAAGCAATACGCTGATAAGGCAATAAATGGAAATTCTTTGAATCCTCATAATCTTGAATTGCATCTAAGAAAAGATCTGGATACAATATCCAAAGATTCAAATACTTTGTAAAAAGTTCTTGATTTGCGTCAAGGAAGTCGCGAGTAAGTGTAACTCCTTTTTCAATCGGAATCCCATCACGCTCAACAACTTCAGTAAACTCATTCATCAAAATCAACTCCTGATTGAAGTTCAGCCGTCAATGCATCATCATCTTCATACTCAATATCGGCTGTTTCATCAATCTCTACTTTTTCGTTTTCAATTTCCTCTAAACGCTCCGTCATATTATAACGTGCGCGCTTATCTTCAACCTACTCAGCAAAATTACCCTCATTCATCACCAATCTCTTCAAATAATTCTAAATATTTTCCATCATAAAGTCAATTGAATCTTGAGGCTCATGATGCCAATTAACATGCCATCCTTTTTTACCATAATAAACCATCAATTCACCAACGGATTCAAAGTCAGCCGCAGATTTTGCGTTTGTTGCTGTAAAGTTGTATGTCTTAACAATGTCGTCTGCCTACTTCATCATCTTTGACACATCAACTCCGGAGCGCATACCTTTCTTAATATTCAACTGTAACTCGCAAAAGTCTCTTGCTTTTTCCTACAAAATTGGAGTAGATACATTCTAAGTAGCAATAATCTTATTATAAAAATTATCTAACCATAAAAGTTCTTCTGGCTTATATGATCCAGACCAAACCATTCTTAACTACTTCAATCGCGCATCACTTAATTCCTTAATCTCATCATCAATTGTGCCAGCTTCACGGGCCTAATGCCATCTATCATTTTCTTCTACCCATTGAAGTGCACTATAATGGTCATCATATAGAAGATTAAAGTAAGCAGTCAATGTATGATCACCATGCTATTTATAAAGTTGTGTCCATTTATCAATATCAAATGGTAGGTCAAGCCAACGCATCAATCTATCAACTTCACCCAAGTTATCCTGCGGCGTCATTGCCTCAAGGCATGGCGTACAAATATAGCACTTTCCACCTGGAAAATATTTTGATGGAGTAGATTGGAAAAATTCAATTGGTTGCTCGCGCTTACACTTAATGCAGCGTCGGGTCTTTTTTTCTAAGGTCTCCATTTCCACTAATCACTCCTCGTCTAATGCGCGTTTCCCTATCACATTGTTTACAGGTATTGGAAAGCCCATCTTTATGCGTATTATTACGACTAAAAAATAGCGGATGCATTGGTAATGTATGGCCGCAATGAATGCATGTCTTACACTGATTTGGCGGCGTCTCCTGTTCCAATCTAAGCATCTTTGCAACTTTTGCAATCTTATTTGGCACTTCCGTATTAACAATAGTTACAAGATAATTCGGAGAATATTCTATCGCATATTTCGCGCGCATTTCCTCCAAAATATCCTCATATGCCATCCCCTACTTCCTCAACCCTATGAGAAAGAGGCGCAATTCACTAAAGTCGCATAACGATACATAGCGATCAAAATCCCAAAGTAAGGTACGCCCATATGTATTCAATTTATCCTTAAGAGCTTCATACATTGTGCAATAATGATTAAGTAGGGCGCGAATGTGTTTGGGATTTTCCCAATCAAAGGTATGCTAACAAATAACCCATTTTACCTCTAAATTATCGCCTTCTCCTCTCGTCTCATAATCCTCAATGTTGCGCGAAATGCGGCTTGTATAGGAGTGGTCTACACGGTATTGCCATTTGTCTTTGGGGAGCCAATAGAATGCATCACCTGACCAATCATAGAATTGCGGCTTTGGGTGGTCCAAATTCTGAAAATGCAATGTCGGCTTTGCACTATCCTTCAAATAATACTAATGTTTCCTAATATCAATCAAATTATGTTTAAGCTAATAAATTCGATAGGGATCAGATACGATAGTATCGCCTTCGTTTGGCGGCACCTTACCTTGTGCCACATCAAGCATCCTCTACCATCTATCAATAATTTCCCATTGCTCAATCATACCTGGTACATCAGAATCACCGGGATCAATCATTTCGCCAGTTTTCTTGTCGTATTTGGGTTTCGCAATAAATGGTTTTGGCGCAGTATATGCATCACGTTTATACGCTGATCGTAATTGCTATTCATCGAATCCTGGGACCTCCATCATCTCATCTAGCGACTATACCTTATCATCTTTCGTCTTATAACTCTTATATCTCTTATCCTTATCAATTGTTTCATTTCTCTAAATACTATTTTTACCATCTTCATCTTTGCCATAGAGAATGTAGGAAGCCATTTGTTCGAGTTCCGTAGCGCTTGGGTCGGTAGCCATAGTGTCTAAAATATCTTCAACGGCTTTTAAGCGATCCGTATCCCGTACTATCGAGAAATCTAGTGAGTACTTTTTTCTCACAGAATCACCTCCATTTTCTATATTATAACACGGCGGGATTATTGTTGTCAAGTATTTGGGTGTTGGTTCAAAATTTCGGGTACGGGATTTGAGAGGCAGGAGGGCGGGGTCGTGATCGGGGTGGACGGCGGTTTTCCCGAAACAGAGCCCCCAGAGCCGTTGCCCTGTAAGGGCGGGCAGTTTTGTGCGAAAAAAGAGAAAAAAACAGAAAAAAGACGTTTCTTTTAGGGGGAAATATGCTATACTGATTATGGAAGAACTAACCACGGAGCGGCGCGGATTAACCGCATGAAACGCCTAACCGGACCCGACCGACCGCCGGAGCAAAGCCCCGGCCGCACAATGACAAGTGCGATACCAACAGCACCAAAGCGGAGCAAGCTGGCGCCGAACTGGCCTAACACAATGACCGGAAGCTGAAACCGCACGCAAGCTGGGACAAACGAACAAACACAAGGAGGACAAGATCATGGAAAAGATGAACGTGGCCGCCAAGGCCGGACTGAATCAGGACAAGCTGGACGAGCTCTTCGATCGGATTTGGGACAGGGACTATGGCACCGGCACCACCGGGTACCGGTTCGAGAAGACCGTGGCCCATCTGATCAGCGCCAAGGGCATTGTCGATGAGGACATGGCCGCCAACGGCCAGGTCGACCGGATCGTGTATGTGAAGGACGGCCAGGGCAAGCTGCACGGCCTGCGGATCGAGATCAAGACCGGGTGCGGGATCGTCGCTCAGCTGCCCTGTCTGCTCGGGGACAGCATTGACAATTACGGCCCTTCGGACGTATATCCGAAGGCTCACCTGATCATTTACGCAGCCCGCGCCGAAGAGTTCGAGGACATTGACGAGCTGCTCGACGAGACCGTGGTGCTGACGATCCCGGACTGGGTCGAAATGATGGTTCAGACCGCCGGAAAGCGCAAGCACAGCTTCGGCACGGCGTTCAAGCTCGGGGTCAACAACAATGCGACCCGCGCCAAGAACGAGGCCATTCCCGCCCGGCCGGTGCTTGACAAGAAGGGCCGCCCGGTGCTTGACGAGGACGGCAACGTCAAGATGACCAAGCGCGGGATCGACCGGTACACGGACTGCATCACGATCCAGGAAGCGTACAGACAGCAGTTCGCTGAGGCCCTGCAGGAAAACGCAGAGACCCACCAGTACCGCACCCTGGGCGAGTGGCTCGAAGAGATCGGGAGGGCGTAAGCCCTCCCGCCTTCGGGCGAATTGTGAGAAGGAGGACAGACACATGAAAAGCGACGGCACAGTCCTTGTTTGGGACAGGCTCGGAGATCCGCACCACGTGGTACCTATGATGGCGCCGACCGTGGATCCGAGCAAGATAGCTCAGTATTATGGGTTCGTCTATGACGGCCTGGGCAAGCGGTACACAATGGTTAAGCTCGCCGGCGATGACCGGCTGATCGGGATCCAGTACCATTAATGAGAAGGAGGACAAACACATGGAGAACCGCGAGGAGCTCGCGTACGTCGAGAACATCAATCATTTCTGCGTCAACGTCCCGGTCATTCACCGGGGCGACGTTGACCCGGCGAAGATCACCAAGCACCTTGGGCCGGCTATCTCGCACAGCACTGGCGAGATCTTCGACCTGGTGCGTTATTCTGACAATGGGCACAATCGGTTGACCGCCGTTCGGGTCAACCTGTTTGCCCGGCAGGACTGACAGGAGGTGCAGACAATGGAAAAAGAGACCTTGTGGTACAGGGACGTGACCGAGGTGCTGATGCACGGCACCCGGTTCACGTATACCGAGGTCCGCCGGGACGACAACGGCATGGCACGGATCGTCCCCAGGACAGGTTATGAGTACAAGGGCAAGCGGTACAAGATGGGAACGCGCTGGCTCATTCTCGAGCCCGTCAAGAAGTACCCTACACTGGTTCTGATCGAAATGTAAGAAGGAGGACAAGGACATGATCGCAACGTATGAGATGACCATCAATTGCATGGATCCCACGATGGTCGAGGCCGCAGTGAAGGAAATGGACCGGATCGTCCGCCGGTGGTACAACGTGTACGGCGGCCGCCGGATCTGGTCGGGGAAGATCGAGAACGGCGAGTACCTGGTCAAGATGCACTATCGGGCGGACTGGTGGAGCTCCGGTTGGGTCGCTTGGCCGAATTGGGACGATTGCTTGGACGGGTTCTGGCGCAGGCTCAGCAAGATCGACCCGGACGATACGACCGAGGTCCATACAAGGCAGGTTGCGTAAAGCAACCTGCTTTTTTTGTATGTACATCTTTTAGGTGTCACCCTATGCTTTTTTAGGTGTCACCCTATGTTTTTAGGTGTCACACACCTAAACCGTGGCGTCCCCCTATGATATAATGGTAGTGTGAAGGGAGGTATACACATGGTATTTGGTATTGCCGGTGGGCTGATTCTGTTTGGGCTGGTGGCTGGTGCGTTATCCGGTTATGTACTCCTCGCAGCTGCATTCTGTATAGCTGGATTGCTGGTAGCTGCTCTCTGGCGGCTAGGACAGCTGGCTCGTGAAGAGCGAATTTCACATGAAAAGCTCGCCGCTTACCCCAGTTATAAATACTGAGGGTAAATCCTATAATTAGGTGTCAGACACCTAATTATATAATGCAAATATGAGTATAATCAGTATTGTAAAGAGGGATTGAAAATCCCAAAATGAAAGGAGATAAAAACATGAGTAATCCCTTCCCCCTCAAGTCCGCCGAAATCGTCAAGACCGCAACCGGGTATTATGTAACCCGCCGTTATTGTGGGCAGAACAAAGGTCGTGAGTTCTTCCCCTTTAAAAAGAAGGGTGACCGCAAGTACAAGGGTGAAACTGCCGCCCAGGCATGGGCAGACGCATGGACGGGAGAGTAATCTCCCGTTTTCATTTTGTTTTCCTAAAACTTAGGTGTCACACACCTAAATAAAATAATCCCGGAACAATATAATATAATTGTCCAAAGGACAAATATAGAAAGTGAGGTTCTTACCATGAAAAAGATTTTGTGTAGTATCATTATCCTTCTGATTACGTTTTTCGTTTTTGTCCCGGTAAATGCAGAAACCCGGCCGGAGTTTTACCCAAAACTAACAGTAGTATTTGAGATTGAAACTGTTGGTAATTTACGGATTGTCAATTGTATTGACTCTTCCCAAAACGTATGGAGTTTTTATGATGATGATAATGAATGGGAGATTGGAGACATTGCCAATCTTCTTATGTGGGCGTTAAATGAAAAAGAAGAAGATGATGAGATTGTTGAAGTGTATTATGAAGGCCATACTCCGGATATTCATAATTTCCTGAAACTAATGGGCGAGTGGAATTAACCACTCGCACCCATTTTAGGTGTCAGACACCTAATTTCACACTCATAACAGGTATATAATGGTAGTATCAAAGAGGGAATAAAATTCCCAAAAGGAGGATTATCATGGCAACCACTAAATATCAGATTGTAACCTTCGATTCCTGGCGCGTGATCGAGCGGGGTTTCAGTTCCTGGAACAAAGCCTATGAAAGGATGCTCATGATTGATAATGGGCAGTATGAAAATGAAGGCGGCTTAACTGTACGCCCGTACACCGTTTAAACAAAATCCGGAAACATTTTGTTTCCGGGCATTATTACATTTTAGGTGTTAGACACCTAATTTGATATCCCGTAACTAAGGTATAATTCAAGTATCAAATGAAGGAGGTTTTCCGTTATGGCTATCTATTCTTACGAGTACGTCCCCGAGGTCGATACCTTCGCTGTTATTGTCTCCGTGGTGCGCGATGGTCGTACCTATACCCGGCCCATCGCCGAGTATTACACCGAGAAGTCTGCCAAGGCTTATGTCGAGAAGAGCAACGCCAAGGCGAAAGATCGTTCTCTTCCCGCGGTTCGTTGCAATGCCCCTATCCAGTACAAGTTTTCACTGCCGGATTGGTGGCTTGATCGCAATAGCGCTTGCGAGAGGGTGAGATAACTCACCCTTACCATTTTAGGTGTCTAACACCTAACATGAGTAGCAAAACAAGCGTATAATGTTGACTATCCCAAAGGGGATAATAAATAACAAGGAGCGTTCATTATGAAAAATGGTTTTTCCGCAATCGTCCACTCTATCATCACCGCCGAAGAGGCCGAAACCATCGGCCAGCTGATGGATCTGTTGCACGATCACATCAACGAGTATGAGCTGACCGCCGCGGAGCTCAAAACTCTGAATGACGCGGATGAAATTCTGCACCGGCTTTACACTTTCGCGAAAGAGTAAGGCAAGAGGGAGAAATTCTCCCTCTATTATTATTTAGGTGTCACACACCTAAAAATACATGGTCACTTGTGTTATACTATACTTGTCCGGAAGGACAATAAATAGTGGAGGTATTCCAGTATGTATGTTAAAGTTACCGTTGAAGAGGCCGCCCGTCTGTTTGCTCGTGGTGTTCATGTCTGGGACCACTCTGACCCTCGCTGGGCCTGTACTTTTGAGCTGGCTGGAGTTCCTCGCAGCTGGAAGAAGACCAGGCGGCTACGTAAGCTGACGCGCAAGCTGAAAGGCGCGTGGGCTGGCCCCGATGGCGAATGGTTTGTTTATAGGAAGGCGTGAGCCTCCCTATATTTTTACAATTTCATTTCTTAGGTGTCGTACACCTAATTATATTCCCGTAACTTGTGTTATCCTATAATCGATCCAAGGGGATAGATAATCTTGAAGGAGGTTTATTTCTTATGCCTAATTTTGTATCTTTCCGCGAAGCCGTCACTGCCTACGCCAGCGGAGCCACCGTGTGGCTCTTCTCCGATGGGAATCTGGTTCACGGGATCTGCTGGGATCTTCCACGAGATGCTTTCCAGGATCCAATCATTCGCGCGGAAGCCGCCCGTGCGTGTTCGCGCAACCTTAGGCGGTTTATCCGATGCGAAGATCCGGAAGTAAAGTTCTCCCTCACGTGGTAACACGTGAGGTAGGTTTTTTAGGTGTCAAACACCTAAATGTACAATCTTAAAATGTATATAATAAGAGTATCAAAAGAGGAGGTTATCAAAATGATTAATGTACGGACAATTCGGAAACTGCAGGAAAATGATGGACTGACTCTTAAGGCCGGGAAAATCATTACCTATAAATCCGGTTGGCAGGTTGCTGACCATGGTATCGAAGCTGTTACTGCTGAAGCCGCCATGCAAGCTGTTAAATTGTACGGTGGGAATTGCGGCATCTGGTACGCTGGCGGCATCTACTATGTCGATCACTCTTTCCGCATCAGCACAAAACGGGAAGCGTTGGAAGTCGGCCGCAGGTTTTCCCAAATTTCAATTTGGGGATGGAAAACACAGAAACTCGCTTACTGTTAAGTCAGACGTCCCAAAACGGGACGCCAATTCATTTAGGTGTCTGACACCTAATTACATTGTTCTAAAAGAATATATAATATAGATACTAAAGGAGGTATTATACATGAAAGAAATGATTCGCAGAATCAGTTATGAAGACCATGCCGACAAATGGATTTATTTCAATAATGTTTGGCCGCATGGTGTAGACTATGGCCCCATCTTCAGCCGTCGCACCATTGAAAAATGGTTAGCACGCGGTGAAGTTGTGGGGCATCGCGTGCGGGGCAACTTCGAAGAATGGTCTATCATCGCCTGAGATTCTCAGGCTTAGGTATTTTAGGTGCCCAACACCTAAATATACCGCGCCCATTGGTATATAATATAATTGGTCCAAGAAATATAAAACAAAGGAGAAAACAAAAATGAGTATCTTCGGTATGCACAACCTCCAGACCACTGTACGCCTTACTGTCATTCTGCCTGACAATTATGGCAAAATCCAGCGGCTCCATGATGACGGAGTGCATTTTACGCTGGAAGAAGAAACCATCACGGACGTTGACAAGCTGGCTGATTTTATTGAGCAGCTGAAAGCTGACGGCGGCCGGATGATTGATAACCATCCATTCATTGATGATGATGATCTCCAGGAGAAAACTTGCGTCAGGTATGAATACAAAACATAAGACCCGAAAGGGTCTTTTCTTTTTCGCATTTATATTTTAGGTGTCAGACACCTAAGTATGGTATAGCGTTTCGTGTATAATATAATTGTCCGAAGGGCAAATAAAGAAAGGTGGTTAGGAACATGGGTAACAATTACACGTACATCTGTATCGACACTCTCGTGCATGAAGTGGACAAGGACCTTGACCGTGGCCGGATTTACATCCACAATGAAGCTATCAACCTGAGACTGCATCTGTCGGTTCCGCTGAATGAAGCTCGGCGCGAGATGGCTAAGCTGATGCTCCGCACCGGGAAGAAGCCCGATGTCATCGGCAAGGATGATGGCACGGATTCTACCATGTACTCCCTGTATGCCTTCCTCGAATGAGGAAGGACTTTCTTCTTAGGTGTCAAACACCTAAACATTCTTACGGTGTTTGTGTATAATATAATTGTCCGAAGGGACAATAAATAAAAGAAAGAGGTAAACAAAAATGGCACGCTATCTTTATTCCACCCCTGTTGCAGGTCACAACTATGCCCAGGCCCGTGTAGATTTCTATGACGACGGCACTGTGGAACTGTGGAGCTACACCACACGTATTATCACGATCACCCCGGACGGCTGGCTTTCCTGCTACACCCTGTATAGCATGACCACTATCAAGCACATCGGCTGGTTCATGCGTGAACGTGGCATGAACTACTACCTTGCCAAACAGATGTATATGGACAACAAGGAATACAATATCAATACCGGAGAGGTCCGGGACCGGGTCTAACCCGGTTTTCTTTTTTATTCCTAAAACTAATTTAGGTGTCAAACACCTAAATATTATATCCCAAAACTGATATAATATAATCAAGAAGGAGGTAGACAGAAATGTGGAAATGGATTCTCGAATGTACCATGGTGGACGACGACCTTGAAGAGCATATTAAAACTATCGAAAAAACCGACTGGGACAAAACGCTGGAAACCTTTGTAAATATGGTCAAGCACCCTGATTGCACAACCATAAAGGTAACCTGCTATCTCGGCGGTGTTCCTTATCCTACCAATGACCCTGTGGTCCTGGAGTTCCGTGCATAAGCACGGAATTATATACTTAGGTGTCAAACACCTAAACATAAAATTACGCTTATGTTATAATACAATTGTCCAAAGGGACAATATAAGAAAAGGAGTAACTTATCATGTTGTATTTGTTTTATACTGACACCCTCGGATGGATTCCTGCTGGCAATGATGGTCAACTCATTATGCCGAATAAGTATGCTCGGTCTCGCCGTGCCCTGCTTACGCTGGCTAACAATTGGCTGGGTAAAAGAGCTGGCCAGGTATACTTAATGCGTGAGTGGACACAGCAGATGTGCGAGCTGGGGCCGACCGCATTCAGTGAGTATATTCGGCATCATGGTGAGTTACTCACCCGCAGTCACTACTCTACCTAATATCGCCTTCGGGCGATATTTAAGTTTAGGTGTCACACACCTAAATATTTATATTATAATATGGTATTATATAAATGTCCCAAGGGACAAGAAATAAAAAAAGAGAGAGGTAAACGGAAAATGAAAATCGGTGCTGTGGAAATCAATCTGGAAGAACTGCCCCTCGACGAACTCCGTCAGATTGCTGATGAAATCGTCGACGTGTACTGCCGTCGTGAGAAGGAGCAGGAGCTGAAGAACAAGATGACCGACCTGGTCACGGAAGCTGAAGCGGCTGGCTTCAAGTTCGTTACTCCTGGTCTGCTTCTGGGCAAAGCCAACTTCGGCATTGCCAAAGAAGTGGGTTGATGCCCCGCACCTTCGGGTGCGTTACACATTTTAGGTGTCGAACACCTAATTATTTATTCAACACTATGATATAATAACAATGTCGAAAGGAGGAGAGGAAAGTGATTCCACCGGACTACTAAGCCGTATGCGGTAGAAACGGCTACCGACAGGCTTACTATATACGGCGCCGTTCTCGCCCCTCATCAGTGCCCGCTTCTATGGGCTGCCCAATCTGATGTTGATATGAGGGCAGAGGCGGTCTGATCAACCGCCTTTTTTATATCCCAAAACTTATTAGGTGTCGAACACCTAAATATTATTGTATGGTTATGCTATAATACAATTGTTCCAAGGGAAACAGAAAGTAAACCGAGCGTAGTGCGAAACACATAGTAAGGTCGAAACAGTTCCCTTTGACAATGTGCTGACGAGCACACGATGTGAAGCGAGGGAGAGGTTGTCGGACGAGGGGTAGCAGTGGCTACCGTGTAGCTGAACATCACTCTAACTGCGGACAGGTTATCCAATGAGTGCGACGCAGACTCACATTAAGCTAAATATGGGAATGTGAATGATGACATTAGGGAAGCTATCAGGAAGTCGCTCTTCCATAATGATAGTATGCTGACCCAGGCCAGCCTCCTTAAAAGATGACTTCACACTTGCAAGATTCCCATAACCGCTTAATGAAGGCTTCCGGGACGGTCAATAGGGGCAGGTGCACTCTGCCCCAGCCCCGTGCATCAACTTTTAGGTGTTGGACACCTAATGACCAACTATGCCTTATGTTATAATAACAATGTCGAAAGACAATAAATATTAAGGAGAACAAACATGGATTGTATCGGATGGTTATCTCCTACCGGAGACCTTATCAAATGCGATGGTCATGCTCATGTAGTCAAGGCGATGGAACTTGCTAAAAGATATTATGAGCAGAAGGTAAACGTTCGTGCTGATGATACACTACTTCAGCATGGTTGGGTCAGGATTTCTAAACTGACCTATAATGACAAAGGTTTGTATTTCTTCATGCCAGAGAGACTCACGCCAGTTCAGCGTGCGTTTCTTGAGCAAGTATACAATAATACTACCGAACCAATTTCATGTCAAGGTATGGCAATTCTGAGGGCATGGGATATTATCTAATAATATCCCATAATCAATTTAGGTGTCAAACACCTAATTATATTTTCATTTTTATGTTATTATAATGATGTGGAAAGGAACCACAAAATACTAAAAAGGAGATGTTACATTATGACTATGTGCTTTGAGAAGAAACTGCGGGATTTCACCTTTTGGAGCGGAGCCGCAACCAATGCCCGGTATTTCAAACCGGAAGAACTTGATCAGCTTGAGGACCAGCTGGAAGAGCTGAAAGCCGGCGATGAAGAGCCTTGGACCACCACAGAAATCAATGACCTGATGTGGTTCCAGATGGAAGACATTTGCGAATGGCTCGGACTTGATTATGAGGAAGTTATGAGCCGTGACCCCGACAATCTGTATGGAGATGATGAAGATGATTAAAATCTCCTTCTTTCACCGCAAACCCAGGGCGCGAGGGTGGTATAACGGAACCAAATTCAATTTCAAAATCAATCGATATAACCATGATGGGTGATTTCATCGCCCATCGTAATCCCTTTAGGTGTTCGACACCTACAAAATTAATTCCCAATATGCTAATATATAATTGTTCCAAGGGAACTAATAAAAGAAAGAAGGTTTGTAGCATGGTTAAAATCACAAAGGCACTCGCAAAGAAAATGTATGATAACGGTGAAGCAATCGCCGTTGTCCCCAGTAAAGTTCGCCCGAAGAGCCAGCTGTTTGGTTGGACAACCAAACCTGCGAATGACCCCAATGCCACCTTTGAGAAGCTGTGCGAAGCTGTGTTCTACTATAACTGCTCCCCGGAAACCGGCATGACCCTGGTCTACTATGCGAAAGAGGTGTAAGCTATGGAAGATAAGAACCTGTTTGTTCTTTTCGAAGAGAATCACTTCGAAGGAGTCTTCTCTTCCCATAAGAAAGCTGTTCAGCATATGCTGATGACCATGTTGAAAAAAGGCCAAGTTCTGCTTGCTTATAGAAGCGAATTTGGCGCAGAAGAATTCGAATTCGGCCCCGAAGGTGCAGAAACCGCCAATGACGATATTATGTACACTCTGATGGAAACTACACTGGATAAACCAGTGTAATTCCCATTATCTCTTCTTAGGTGTCTAACACCTAAACATATTCTATATGATATGGTATTATATAGTTGTTCCAAGGAACACAGAAAGGAAGAGGATGATGAAGAAGAAAGTAGTAATTCTTCTGGCCTTGCTCGTTCTGTCAGTAATAGTACTGTCAGGATGCAGTCTTGGCAACCGCCAAATCGGAATCGATTTTGCCCAGAGTTTTGATGAGGCTTATATCTACGGCCTTGATGGGTCACTGATAAAGCATGGCAACATCAAAACATACAGAGACTTCCAAGACTCTGATGTTGTGCAGATTACCATCGGTTCTGATACGTATCTTACTCACTATGTGAATGTGGTTATGGTTCGGCATGAGAATCTGCATTAGCCGCCATAATCCTATCATCCCCAAACTGTAACAAGAAAGAAGAGTGACCTGTATGAATACCACACGTTCACCCACGGAATAAACTATATAAGATGTAAATTAAATTAAAGCGGCGTTTTCCCCACCCTCAATAGTTGGAGGGTGGGGCAGTGATTTCCTATTACTTAGGTGTCGAACACCTAAAACATTTCAATAAAGTGTGATATTATAATAGCGAAAGGAGGAATACACTCATGGAAGCAAAAATGACTTATCACGTTTCAGTACAGAGAGCAGAAAGGGTAAAGCACATTGTCGAAGAAATCGGAATCGGACAAATCATCAAAGAGAAGTATATCGGCTATGGAATCGGTACGCCGGGGAGATATATTTGTCTTACCGACACCGGAGTTACTATCATCAAAGATGAAGCCAAAGAAAAAATCATCACGATGTATGTAACCACGCAGAAAGAGCTGGTAGCTGTGTTCGGTGGTCCGAAAAAAATTCCGCCCTTCCTCAAAAAGAAGGTTGACCACAATCAGAGCAAATATACTAATGGAGGAAAAACGATATGGGCATAATCATTCAGCTTCCTTCTTGGTTCTATGAAGAACTCCATGCTATGGGGAGGGGAAAGAAAAGCTACGCTAATGACCGCAGAAAACTCAACCGCAAGCTGAAGAAGGCCGGCATCGAGTTCAAGTGGAACTACCTGTTTGATGGATATAAATGGACGTTCCCGAAGTTCCCTAATGGGGACGCAATTATCCATTCAACAAGTTATAACAGTAGGTACGGACATTTTGAAACAATGGGTATGCCATGGGATATCGATGACGTTTCCGTACTTACTGCAAATCAGCTTATTGCAAGAATGAAGGGAGAATGAAATATGAAAAGGTATGAAATCCCTTGGGCATATATCGTGGCCCTTATCCTTTATGTCTTTTGGGCATTGGGAAATACCCACGTAACCATTTGGCACTGGATTGGAGCATTGGTATTTTATGCCACTTCCAGACTTGTCTATGCATGGTCTAAAACCTTGGATTGAGGGAAATCCCTCAACCATACGTTTTTAGGTGTCGAACACCTAAAATCGTTTTCTTCTTTATAGTATAATAATACTGAACAAAGGAGGATTCTATTATGATTCAACTCGCACTTATCATCGTCAGCGTGCTTTATCTCTGTGGAGTTATTGATGGCGGTCCGGTAGCAATTATCGCTCTCATTGAAGTCGCCACAGATTGCGTAATCAAAACAATCAATATGTATATCGAACGGCAAAACAAATATGGTTTTCCGTTTGACGAGGAGGAATAAGCTATGGGAGAGAAATGTAACTGCCCGAAATGCGACAATGAAGAGCTGGTCATAGAGGATTATGACGAGGACATTTCGATGTATTCAAGCGGAATCATGCGGTCCTGGAAATGTAAATGTAACAAGTGTGGTTTCATAGGGTATTATACGGAAGAATATGCCCCTGCTAAATGGGCATGGGATGATGAAAACGGAGAACCTATAAGTAGTGGGGATTTTAAATAATCCCCAATTTCATTTATTTAGGTGTCTAACACCTAAACAATATCATTCATCTATGATATACTAAAACTGCCCAAAGAAAGGAGAATGAAAATGACGATTTGGTTGGACATGGACGGAACACTCGGTGACCTTTATGGAGTACCGGATTGGCTTCCGAAACTGCGGTCAAATGACCCTTCGCCTTACGCTGAAGCAAAACCGCTTCAGAATATGAGCTTGCTGGCTCGGCTGATTCATCTTCTTCAGAAGAAGGGAGTTAAGTTCGGAATCAATAGCTGGCTTGCAAAGGACGCCCCGGAGTTCTACGATACGGCTGTAAAAGTAGAAAAATACTACTGGCTCGGTGACCGACTCGCTTCTGTACGTTTTGATTACATTGTAATCACCAAGTATGGAGTTCCCAAGAGTGAGTGTATGACTTCACCGGACGATGTTCTATGTGATGACAACAAAACCATTCGTGCTGAATGGAAGGGAAAAGCCATTACTCCTGACCAACTCATTCCTTTCTTGAAGGAATTATACCGCAAGGTATAATTCCATTTTGGTGTACTTAGGTGTTTTACACCTAATTTATTAGTTGACTTTTCCTAAAATTATGTTATAATATAATTGTCAAGGGGATAGAGTACTGGGTAACACACGAGCCGCAGTCGGGTTCCGCCGAGGACTTGGGAGTTTGATGTTAGAAACTTCTCCTTAATGAACCAAAACGTTCCTAATGGCAGATTACCTTTGCCACAGGATTCCGAAAGTGAGGGAAGGTATCGGAAGATACTAAAGTGAGCACAGGTTGGAGTGTGTGTTCTCCTCCTGTTCTTGCCTTTAGGTGTTGGACACCTAAAATATTCACACACATTATGCTATACTATGATTGTTCCAAGGGAGATGGAACACAACAACAACAAAGAAAGAGGTAAAGAAAATGAAGGTAACAGAAACCCTGTCCATTGTAAAGCGTTCCGGTGACAATGCTTTCTATGGAGAAAAAGATGGTACTCCTTATGTCATCGAACCTTCCCATGCTGACTATTCTGCCTATGATTCCTTTTATGGAGTTATGCGGAACACACAGTTTCGTGAGCGTCCGGTGGTGCTTGCGGAGCTGATGAAAAGCGGTAAGTATCCCGAAATCCTCGGTACTATTTCCGCTCCGAAGGTTGCACCGCCGAAGCCGAAGAAGGAAGTTCTCGTTCAGGGAATTCAGAAGATGATGGATTTCTTCAGCGAATTCGCCTTTGTTCCTTCCTTCCGGTTCACCAACACTTTCGCTTTTATGGCAAATCAGAGTAGAAAACTCGCTTCTGATTATGTCCATAACTACTTCGCCCTTATGGATTCCTCGTATGTGAAAGAAGTTACTCAGAAGTTGAGTAGTCCGGAATTCACAAAGATTGTCGAAGCCTTTGTGCAGTATGGTGTTCCTTCGGAACACATCAATACTCGCTTCAAAGTGTACTTTGGTTCTGCCGGAACAGGCAAAACTACACAGGCACAGAAGGAAAGCGACAATCGGTGCGTGGTCTGCAACTCGTCCATGTTGCCGTCTGACTTGATGGAAGATTTCATCTTCAAAGATGGCAAACCGGATTTCAAGCCTTCTCTCCTGTGGGAGTGCATGGAAAAGGGCGAAACCATCGTCCTCGATGAAGTAAACCTTCTCCCCTTTGATTCCCTTCGGTTCTTGCAGGGAATTGCTGATGGCAAGACGGAGTTCTACTACAAGAATCGTCCGGTGCATATCAAAGAAGGTTTCCAGATTATCGGAACGATGAACCTCTCTCTTGGCGGTATGACCTATGGTTTGCCAGAGCCGTTGGTTGACCGTTGTGCCGAAGCCAAAGAATATACTCTGACCGCAGAGCAGTTGGCAAAGGCAGTTGTTGGAACGAGTGGGGAGTAATTCCCCACTCACTCCTTCCCAACCTCCTTAGGTGTTGGACACCTAAAGAAATCCCATAACCTATGCTATACTATACTTGAATCAAAGAGGAAAGGAAGTTATGTATGGAACTCACTCTTGCCAAATGTCAGACAGTCCTCGATACCCTTCCTATCGGTTATTATGTAGGAAGGAGAGTAAACTGCTCTCTTGACGAAAAGGCTAAAACATCGTTTTATAGCCCTATGGAAGATTCAATCGTTATCTCTTATCCTCTGCTTGCCCATCGTGCGAAGATGGCAAAAGAGGAAGATGTGAATGTAGACGAGTTTGTTCGTTCTATGCTCTATCACGAGGTTAGTCATGTTATTATGACTACTGACGAGAGGTCATATTTCGAGGACGAAACAAGTGCCTACAACATCTTCGAGGACGAGCGAATCGAAACTGTTTTGAAAGACTACTATATCGGAGTAGATTTCAAAAAGCAGTTGTGGGAAATTCATGGTAACAAAGTCCCTGTTGCCAAAGACAAAGATTCAGCCTTCTTTAATGCGGTTCGTTTCCGTATTGCTCCGAAGAATATCCTCGACCGGATTGACAGTATCATCAAAAAGTATGGTGAATTAAATCGTACAAGTCCGTGGTATGGTGCATGGTGCGATTATGTCAATGAAATCCGGAAACTGTACGATGAAATCACCAAAGATTATCCTTCTCGCCCAAAGGAATATAATCCGTCTGAATCCGGTATGAGCGGTGGAGAACGGCAGATGATGGATAAAATCAAAGGCAATTCCGAAGGGGAAGAATCTGATAGTAAGAATTCTGAAAATGCAGAAGGAATGTCCGGCGAAGAAAAGGAAAAAGACGGAGAAGGTGAGAAGGAAGGAAAAGGAAAAGGCGATAAGGACGGAGAAGAAGGAGAAAAGAAGGATAAGGAAATCTCCAAAGAAGAATCCGAAATCGCCAAAGAAAGAGATAGGAAACAGAAGATTTTCGGTGGTTGTCTTTGTTCTAAACCGAAACTCGACAACGAAAAACAGAAGCAGTTGGACGAGTTTACAAAAACTGTTGAACTGATTATCGGCAATTTCAACAAGAAGAACAAAGGCGGTAGCGGTATCAACGCCTATTCCGGTGTGTTCAATCCCAGAGCAGTTGCGAGAGAAGATTATCGGTACTTTGACCGCAGTATGTCAACAAACGGAAACAACAAGTTTGGTACTTGTCATCTGAATCTGTTCATTGATTGCTCCGGTAGCATGGGTAGTAATACTAATGTAGTAAATGGTATTATTGCTTCTCTGACCGAGATTGAACGGAAGAACCGCAATTTCACTATGGACGTTTCCTTCATCAATCACTACTATGAGGATTGTGAAACAATCCGTGACCGGAAATTCCGGGCATGGGGTGGTAACAGGATTCCTGCTGATATGAAGGAAAGGTTCATTAAACGGCAGTTGCCTAACACTTGCAACTATAACATCGTCCTGTTCGATGGTGATGCTATGTGTGATAACTCCGATTTAAGGGGCAGAGAAGATTATATCAAACGTTTTAGTGCGTTTGACTATAAGCAGACTACTCTGATTACAGATAGCAGTAATCAGCGGTATTTAGGAAGCGGTTACAAATCTGCAAAGGTTGTAGTAACTGACCGATATACGGACGAACTGATTTCCCATATCACAAAGGCACTTATGGTTGCGTTCGGTTAAGGTTTAGGGGAGAGAAATCTCCCCTAAATTTTTTCCGGAACACTCTTTAGGTGTCGAACACCTAAAAACTGTTGCCAAATATTGCTATAATAATAGTGAAATAAGAGAAGGACAACTCTACAAACCGAAGGAGTAAAATTTTGGCAAATATAATCGTTCTCGATACCGAAACCACAGGACTTGACAAACCCTTTTGCTATGACTTGGGGTATGTCATTGTGGATACCGAAACGGAAGAAACGATAGAGTTTAAGAGTTTCGTTATCGAACAATCATGGCACAATCTTCCCCTGTTTGAATCTGCATACTATAAGGAAAAGCGTCCAAAGTATGTAGAGATGATGAGAAAGCGTGATTCCATTATGACAAAATGGGGTTACGCTATGCGTGAACTGCGTAACGATATACGCAAGTATAAAGTTACTGATGTTTATGCTTACAATTCCCCATTTGATGATAAGGTTATCGCTTTTAATTGTGATTGGTACAAAACAATCAATCCTCTTGATTCCGTACCTATTCACGATATATGGGGATATGCAAGTCAGTTTATTACAAATAATGCTGACTATAAACTGTTCTGTGAAACTAATACACGTTTTACAGATAGTGGAAACTACAAGGGAAGTGCTGAAGTAGTTTATCAGTTTCTTAAATCTGACCCTTCCTTTGTCGAGGAACACATGGGATTATTTGATTCAGAAATTGAAAGTGCAATTCTGATTGAATGTATCCATCGTGGGGCAGATTGGGGAAAAGACTACACAGTAAATAAAATCCTTCCTCGTCCTGTTCCTCGTCCGTTCCAAATTAAAGTTGATGGAACAGTAGTGCTTTCCGGTGAATATCTGAAAAAGTATGTCCGTGGTGATACTTTTAATTTCAAAACTAAATAACAAGAGGTGGGACAAAATTGTCCCACCTTTTCCCATAACCTTTCCTTAGGTGTCCAACACCTAAGAAATAAATAAATAAAAGAAACCGCACTCACTCGGAGTGCGGTTTTGTCAATCACTTACGAATGTAAGTGTTGACCTTGCCCTCGGTCTTGATGACGTCACCAGCCCACAGGCGAGTAATACCATACTGCACCTTGTTCTTGGTGAAGCCAGCAGGCAGATCATCGGAGATCTCATCGTAGAGTTCTGCGATGGTCACCGGAGCGGTAACCTTGCCCAGGGCATCGAGTACGACTTCCTTCGCCTTGTCGTACAGTTCACGATTCACCTGAGCCTTGGCTTCGCCTTTGGCCAGTTCCGCTTCGATCTCGGCCTTGATCTCGGCGATGTTCTCAACGGCTTCGCCGTTGATAAAGGAAACGAGGGACTGCAGAGACGCTTTCTTCATAGCGTTCGCCTTTCCGGTTTGGGGAGTTTTCCTTCTCCTATTTGGTGTTCCCCTTGGAACAATTATAGTATAGCACAACTTTATACTGATACTTAGGTGTCCAACACCTAAGTATTGCAATCAATTTTGAGTATAATAATAATTGTCAGAGGGAGAGAGTGGTAAGTCCACGATAAACATCTTCATTCTCTCCATCGAACGGATTCGGAACCAAGGTAGATGGGACAATGTTTCCGAAAATAAATTCTCCCTCTGACAAAAAAACACTTGACATCTGCCACAAAATGTGGTAAGATAATGATGAAAAGAGAAGGATACTCTACAAACCGGAAAGGAAAAAAGCTATGAAGAAAGCTACTCTGAACGCCATCGCCAAAGTCCTCAATGGTGAGGAAATCGACAATCTGGAAGAAGTCAAGGCTGAAGTCGCCGCCGAAATGGCGAAGGGACAGGCTAAAGCTGATGCTACCAAGGCAGAGTACGCCGACCTGTATGAACAGGTTATGGAAGTCCTCGAAGGTGCCACCGCTCCTGTTACTGCACAGGAGATTGCCGATGAAGTCGGCGTGGCTCGTGGCAAGATTGTCTATGGTCTGACCAACTACTGGAAGGACAAGGTGGTTAAGGATACCACCGGTAAGGCGACCACTTACGCCAAGGCGTAAGAACCCAAGTCACCCACCTTAAATGGTGGGTGACACTTTTTAGGGCATCTTAGGTGTTGGACACCTAAAATTTTTTACTTGACAAAAGTTAAAATTTGATGTATAATAATTATGGAAATGGAGAAAGTATTCCCTAATTGTGAAAGGAGATAACGTTATGGCGAGTAAAGCATCTCTTGAAACTGCTCTTCGGAATGAATGTCTTGAATTTCTGAAAGATGCTCTTGAAAAGCATTTTGAGTGCGATGTTCTTCCTGTGAGTGCAAGTGAAGTAACCATTCCTATCACTGATGCAGAAGGAAATGAAAAGTTTGCTCTTTTCAAGGTTTCCATTCCTCGTGGTACTCGTGATGGTTCTGGTGGTTACATTCCCTATGATGGTTATTCTGAAAGCGATGCCTTTATCCGTGAAAAGGCAGATAAGGCACAGGAACGCGCCGTAAAGAAAGCCATGAAGGAAGCCGAAAAAGGCAAGCGTACAAAAAATGAGGAAGAGGAATAATCTTCCTCATTTCTTCGCCTCTTAGGTGTTGAACACCTAAACAATATTTCCTGTAAGTGCTATACTATACTTGACCAAAAGAAAGGAAGATGATTATGGCTAAAGTAAGTAAGACCGTAGTTGATAAGGAACTCCGCAAACAGACCTTCGGTTTTCTCTTTAATACCGGGAACTCTGAAAATGACGCTCAAACTGCCTATTATTTCCATAAAATCAATGATAGGCAGTATGGGATTCTGCTGAAAGACCTTAATGGTACTGAACGTTACGTTCGCCTCGCCGCTATCGTTGCGGAAGAACGTGATGATATGACCGCAAGGGAACTCATGGAAAGCGAAATCGCAACCTATGAGCAGAAACAGGCAGACAAGGAAGAAAAGGCAAAGAAAAAAGAATCCAAGATTGCCAAGGATAAAGCCGCCAGAGCAGAAGCAAAAGAGGTGAAAGAATAATGAACACTATAATGATTGTTCTTCTTATCCTTTCCCTGCTTCGTTGCTCTGTAAATACAGAACATAACACATGGGATTTGTTTTGGTTCGCAAGAGTCGCCGCTCTGATTCTGTTCTGCATTTATTATTAAGGAGTGAATGAAATGTACGTAACTGGTCTTGGTCTTTTTGCTATTATTCTCGTTGTCGGAATAATTGCTATTGTTCTCAGTATCTATTTCTACGAGCGTTTTTATCGCAGAGAAATCTATGTTGTGGAAGAATATATCGATTCTGATGAACGTAACCCCAACGCCGAAGGATTTTATTCTTCTTATGATAAAGCCTTCCAAGCCATGAAAGACCGGATGTTGGAAGTAGCAACGGAAGAAGAAGTCGAAGCACTAAATCTTACCAAGGGTGATGGAGAATGGGATGAATTCGTAATTCCCGAAACGGAAGATTACTGTGCATGTAAATATATCATCTATTCCACGGAGTTGGATTGGAAGGTGGAGTGAGTTTCTCACTCCATATTTCATTTAGGTGTTGAACACCTAATTAAAGTATATTGTATATTGTATAATATAACTGAACATGAAAGGAAGGGTTTACTATGACTAAAATGCAAGCAATTAAATGGTTTGCAACTGCGGTTGCACAGGAACCAGCCGTATTGCTTCATCACGATAATGAATGGGGAGCAAGATTAAGTGGTCAGCACCCACGAATTGAAGTCCCAAATGACCCAGCGAAAATTGACCAACAGGATAAAGATTTTCGTAATGACTTTATCTCCCGCTGTCCTATGGCAAGAGGATTTGCCCATGTTACCCTTTCTGTTCTCCATGAGTTAGGTCATCACTTTAATCGTGAAGAATATCTCAATATGGATTTAGAAGAATATGAAAAAGCAAGAGAAAATTCCGAAGTATATTTTAATTTGCCATGTGAAAAGGTGGCAACTGAATGGGCAATCAAATGGTTACAAAATCCCAATAACCGCAAAATAGCAAAAAAGTTTGAAAAAGATTTCTTCAGATATTAAGGAGGATATATGGACACGAAGCAGAGGTTCGAAATGATAGGACTTACTTGGTATGAATGGTTGAATGATGGTACATCTGGCCAGCTTATTATTGACTTTGTGGAAAAATTCGGTATAAGCATAAAAGACGTAAACCATTTTTACAAAGTAATCAATAATATTTCTGATGCACGTGCTTTTACTATTCATTTCCATAAAATTATGTCTGAAGAAGCAAAGATAATGCGGTTACGTACTATATCAACTAAAAATAATCCTGTCTTTGAAATCTTTGACTATCTTGATGGCAAATATGGTCTTTGCTTATATAGTGTTTCTGATAAAGAAGCCAGTATTGCTCTTGAAAAAAATGTTGAGGAAATAGAAGGAGAGAAAAAAGAAGAAGAATAAAGGTTCTACACAGAACCTTTATTTTTATATACTTTAGGTGTTGAACACCTAAAACTATATTATCACATATGCTATAATACAATTGTTCGAGGGAAGTTGTCCTCTTGATTCAGGCTATAGTGAGGACTAAATAATAATAACGCGGCCAGACTGGGTGTGCCCGACTCCCGAGTATGGCGGACTTCCTTTGGAGTAATCGCAGTCGAGGTCGAGGTAGTGGAAGTGTGGGGTACACCTTCTGCCGGGACCCAGTGGGGTCCCCTATGATCGGGGTATCGTGTAGACTCGTCGGTTACAGTAGTTTAGTTGCCCTCTGCTCTCTAAATCAAAAAGGGTAACGGAGATTGTGTCCTCCCATTAGGTGGAGGCACAATTTTCCACCGCTTATTAGGTGTTGGACACCTAATAAATTTATAATAATAATGTTATAATGACTACGTTGAAAGGAGTTGAAGGTTATGGAATATCCCGGATTAAAAATCTTTTGTTATATGTTATTAGGCTCTCCTGTTATAATCGGTTTCTGTTATCTCATCTGGTATCATATCGTAAGAATGAATGGATGGGATAAATCTAAAAAGATTGAATGGTTTTATCCCTTAACTATTAAATGCATTAAAGCATTTAATGAATCAAAGAAATTCACCCATCTGTTCAGTACTTTCTGCTGTACGATTGTGGGTATTGTTGATACTCTTGCAATTCCACCTTCTTTCCTGTTAATGGCTATTGTTCAGATTATTGTAGCCATTGAAAAAGTAATTAAAAGTTTAATTTTTGTTAATCCGGACGGAAAGGAAGAAAAAGAAGAAGAAGATTCTATGGAAAAGAATCTTGCGTTTTCTTATCGTACCGAAGCCGGCACAGTAAATATCTACTATGACCCCAAAACTCATGTCAGATTCTATTCCCTCAAAAAGGATTGATGTAAGATGAAAAAAATTCTCACAATACTCACTTTCGTAAGTATGTTCCTAATGCTTCTGTGTATGTTCCTTCTCGTTCTCACAAGGAACACAATTTTCGGACCGATTGGTGCGATTATCGGACTTATCGTACTCCTTGGTCTGATTATCGAAATAACTATTGATATCATAAAAGGAGATTTATGATGGGAAAGAAAGTATACGTTCTCATGGTAAACCAAATGCCCATGTACGATGACCATCTTGATTTCGGTGGAGTATATGAAAAGGAATCAGACGCCTTTCATGATGGGGTTGCATGGCTTCGTGAACGTGCGGGAACAAGAGAATTGTATGAACAATACAAGGAAGATTGCTTCTGCGATGGCGTTAATGCCGAAACCTTTGAAGAATATCTCGGCAATACTACGGATTTGATGAAAGTCATCGAAACCGATTTGCAAGATAAACGGACAGTGCTGACTTAATGTCAGCACTTTTCTTATGTCTTCTTAGGTGTCGAACACCTAAGTATATAAGGGCCATTAAATGACCCTCATGCGCCAGAAACCACGTTTATTACTGTCAATTATCTCTTCTTCATCAATTTCAACAGTACAAATAAAACCTTCGATCAAATCAAGAATTTCAAGACTCACTTCGTATTGCGAATCATCTTCATAGTCATAAATAATCCACAGCGACTGTGTAGAATCATTTCGAAGAGTGCAACCGAGATGATTAATGAAATAGCGCTGATTATCTGCCTCAAACATGAGTAGTAATTCAAAAAAGCGCTCACTAAAATCTTTTTTCATTTTATTCAAAATAGTATCCCGAATCAAAGGATAAAACGTATATTTATTCTCATCAGTAAAACGTTCATCACATTCATCTAAAAACATACTTATTCTCCTTTATTCAATATCAATGGGTTTTAGTTGCCATCTGCTTCT